>JAEEGL016303562.1_pt1 | contig 10170 bp, 12 predicted proteins | sample 9134231 | NCBI WGS metagenome assembly JAEEGL01 (sample SAMN16246548, study PRJNA631951) | gut metagenome | biome: gut microbiome; feature: rumen; material: fiber-attached | host: Bos | place: Iran: Karaj | collected 2018-10
GTCTTCACGAGTCCGCCCTCTTTTCTGGTGCTTTTTCTCGCTTACATTGTTTAATTCGCAAGGTGCATTCCCCTCCCACCCTTTCAGGCGGTTGGACTTTTATTTTACCACTCTCGCTCCCCTCTTGTCAAGAACTTTTTTGTTCTTTTCAAAAGTTTTTTGATTGTGGCGCGCCGTCCTCGCGGACAGCTTTGATAATATAACACCGATAGTTTCAATTGTCAACACTTTTTTTCGTTTTTTTCTTGTTTTTTCTCTCTTTGTTTCTTTTGCATATTTTCGGAAGTTTTCTCCCCTTTTTTGTCGCGCATTTGCACTTTAGCGCTTTTATGGAGCGCATTATTCGGGCGGCATTTTCTGCCGCCCTGTTTTTATGCTATGATTGGCTGTATTTGCTTTCCGTTTATCGCCGCGTAAACTGTCTCACTCAGTCTTTCCCAGTTCGCTACGAGGCTTGTCGGTTTTTTCTCCGGGTCGTCCTGTCCGAACGGTACGAAGTAGTAATTCTTTCTTGCAAGCAGCTCGCCTATGTTTCTCGCGCTGCCGAGCAGGGCGTCGTTTGTTGATATCCCGATAACGACCGGTCTGTCGTTTCTGAGATGCGCCTTGACGGCCATAGTCACAGCGGTATCCGTTATCCCGTTGGCGAGCTTTGCAAGCGTGTTTCCCGTACAGGGCGCGACCGCCAGAACGTCAAGCAGCTTTTTCGGGCCTATCGGCTCCGCCTCTGTTATCGTTTCGATAACCTTATGCCCGGTAAGTTCCACAAGTCTCGCTTTGTAATCTTCCGATTTTCCGAAGCGTGAATCTGTTACCGCGGCAGTGTCGCTCATTATCGGGTATACGTCGAACTCCTCCGTTAGTTTTTCTATTACGCCGAACAGCCTATCGTAAGTGCAGTAGGACCCGCATAACGCAAGTCCAAGCCTTATAGTATTCAAGCCGAACACTCCCGTTCGTTTATTATATTATATATTGTATCTCTTACCGCCATAGCCGCCGACTTGGGCGCTGCTCTTCCGGGAAGTCCCGGGGCGAGCATCGCTCTCACGCCGAGAGAGGCGGCCTCCGCCTGTTCGTGCCCGAACGGGCTTGAAGCGAGGTCGAGTATTATAGCGTCTTTTTTCATTTTTCGCATAACAGACCCGTCGATCACCCTTGCAGGAACAGTATTCACGATCGCTTCTGCCTCGTCGGCGCAGAGCTTCAGATCCGCTGTTTTGCACCAGTCGCAGCCGAGCTCTCGTATAAGGGCAAAATCTCCCTCGCGTCTCGCCGTCACCGTCACGGAGGCGCCCAGAGCTTTCAGCTTTACTGCAAGCAGCTTCCCTATCCTGCCCGCTCCGACGATAATAATATTCGAGTCGCTCAGGGCTGACGAAAGCTCTTTCATAAGGATAAAGACAGCTCCCTCCGCAGTCAGAGAGGCGTTTCGCACTGTAAGCTCCTCTCTGCGGAAGTAGTCGACTATCGGAAAAGGCGCCGCTTCCGGAACTCTGCCGCCCAGCACCAAAGCTCCGTCCGGTATCATTGGGCAAAGAGCCTCCAAGCTCAGCTTTTTATCCGAAAACGGGGCGGTAATATTTTCGTCTGATGACAGCATCGGCAGCGGAAAAATCACGCAGTCTGACAGGCTAAGCGCCTCCTCCGGGCTTTTTTCATCTTCGGGCAGTCCCAGCCCGAACGAGCTCACTCTGTGTCCGTCGTCGGTGAGAAGCCGCCGAAGCCAGCGCGAACGCTCGTCGCCGCAAATGATAGCATACTTCATAATGTCACCCCTCCTCGCTTCCCTACATCCTATGCTCACGAGGTCAATGTGTGTCTTGACAAACGGGCGGCGAGACATTAAAATAGCAAACGGTGATATTAATGACTGAGGAGCGTATCAAAAGGATATCGGAGCTCACCCGTATTTCCCGTGAGCGTGAGCTTACCGACGATGAAAAAGCAGAGCGCGCAGAGCTCCGTCAGGAGTATCTCGCCGCCATAAGGCAGAGCCTTGAGGGCGAGCTCAGCAACACCTACATCGTCTCAGAGGACGGAACGAAGCGCAAAGTAGAGCGTCACAGCTAAGTTAATAAGCGGGTATGGTGAAATAGGTAGACACAAGAGACTTAAAATCTCTCGGGGCGACCCGTGCCGGTTCGAGTCCGGCTACCCGCACCAGAAAACCTCTTTTGGCTGTCAGTGCAAAATAGGTTTTCGTTTTCTCAGTGCGGAGCCGGTTGACTTTTCAAAAAAAGGTAAGTGATAAGCGGAGGATGAAATGACTGCTTCAGAAATAGTAATTACAATTATCATTTTTGCCTTGTCCGGTGTTTGCGCTTTCCTGAGTGCCCGACATTTTGCAGAAAAAGGTTTTCTGCTTAATAACGCATATATTTGGGCATCAGAAAAAGAGCGGGAGAGTATGGATAAAAAGCCTCATTACAGGCAATCCGCAATCGTGTTTTGCTTTCTAAGCGCGGTTCTCCTTGTAATAGGCATATCCACTCTTCTCAAAAACAGTAAAATTCTGCTGATAGAGATCCCTCTTTTAATCGGCGTTTTGATTTATGCAATCATTTCATCAATAAAAATCGAAAAAAACGCGAAAAAATGAAAATCGAGTTATATTTATAAAGGGCAGCAATTTATTATGCCGCCCTTTATTTATGTATTTGGCATATTATGCTCTCTAAGGTCTCTAAGTTTTATTCCGAATTCACGGTAGGCCGGATAGGCTTTCAAACGCGCGCAGCCTGAGTATATGCCTCTGTAATACCAGAGCTGCTCTTCCGGATCTGTCTGTGCAAACCGGTTCCACAGCGCTTCTCCGATCAATAGATAATCGTTCCATATCGCTCGGAGATTTGCCAGCTTGTCTGAAAATATCACGATCAGCTCATCGTCCCTTGCGAATTCAAGCCTTTCGAGAGTTTCCTGCTTTCGTATCTTCCACGTTTCCTCCGCAGGCCGTTCATTACGCTTGTTTTCGGTATCGGACAGCACCAGCCTAAGCACCCTGTCGCCAAAGCGCGCGCGAATATCCTCTTGCCCGAACGGCGTATCTTCAATTATGTCGTGCAGGACTGCCGCCGCTATCACATCCTCGTCACCCGTTATTGACGAAGCGATAGCCGCAGCTTCAAGCGGGTGCAGAATATACGGAATGGGAGTGCCTTTTCTGCATACTCCGGAATGTGCTTCCAGTGCAAATGATACGGCTGATTCGATCTTATTCATTATTGTTCCCCCCTTCTCTTTATGTCTAAATTATAATGCACAGGGACAGCTCGTTACAGCAATTATTACCGGAAAGGAACGAGGGATAATTCAAGTAACGCTTGAATTATTGCCTCTGATGTCTTATAGTTGTATAGAAAGGGGAGATAAAGAATGAGCGTTGGAAAAACGATACGCATGCTCCGTAAGCGGGCGGGAAAAACGCAAGCGCAGTTAGCCGATTCACTGGGCGTATCATTTCAAGCTGTCAGCAGTTGGGAAAACGAAGACTATCTGCCGGACGTGGAGAGGCTTACAGAGATTGCCGAATGTCTTGGAGTCGGTGTCAGCAGGCTGCTTGAGGAGACCAAGCTGCCGGACTGGACGCTGCGTGATTGCCTGTCCGACGAGTCCCATATGCACACGATGCTGAAGGCCGTGCTGCGTCAAAGCGGATTTGTGAATGCTTACCGAGCGCTCGGCTTTATTGACGCGCGCTGCAATGCAGACATTACGCTCACGAGGCGCGCACTGCATACAGCATGTCACGCTCTTGCTCTGGAGATAGGAAGCGATGAGGTCCTGACTCTTCTGCTTCTCGGCGCCATGGCATCGAAAATGCCTATTCCCGTTTTTGAATTGCCGGTTTCAGATGAATACCGTGACGCTTTGCGGGATTTCGCCTACGGAAATGTAACGTCAGACTCAGCGGTCGAAGCACAGCTTGCCAAGTGTATCGACTGCATATATACTCTCTCCACTGCTTCAATATATCTGACACGCGGAGAAATGGTAACCGCGGCAGAAAAAGCGGAGAGTGATGCGCTTCCGCTCATTCAGACGCTGAAGAACAAGAAGCCGGAATGGAACAACGCCCTGTATCTTCTCCGTTACCAGGCGCTTGCGCTGCTCGAAACTTATAAACGGCTGCTGTAGAATAAGTCAGGCAAAGAGTAAAGCGCTTATTCACCGTCTCTTCAAAGTTTGACAACGGCTCTCTTTTCTTGTATGATATCAGGAAGAAATCTTCTCATTATTGGAGGGTGTTTGTGGAGGTGTGTTTGTGGACGTACGGCTTGCGAAGGCTGAGGACCTCGGCAGAGTGAACGAGCTGCGAAAGCAGGTCAATGACCTTCATTCCGAGGGAAAGCCCGACGTATTCAAAAAGGGATTCTCGCAGGAGCTTCAGGACTACATCAAAGTAATATATAACGATCCGGAGCAGAAGATAGCAGTTGCGGAAACGGACGGCGTCATCTGCGGCTATGCCGTACTGCATCATATCACCAAGCCGGAAAACTCGGTCATGTACGTGCGCGACTATCTCGACATTGATGAATTCGGTGTGGACGAGGCATTCAGGAGGCAGGGCGTCGCCTCCTCCATGATCGCTTTCATCCGCGAGTATGCGGTTAATAACGGGTTTCATCGAATTGAGCTCAATATGTGGGAATTCAACAAGAATGCGTTGGCTTTCTACGAAGCCGCCGGTTTTTCCACTTACAGACGCTATATGGAAATGTTTATTTAAGCAAATAGTCTTACTGGGGAGTATCATTATGGATTACAGATATCTCACGCTCCGGGACCGACCGGATCTTAAATATGCAGCCGCGGAATGGTTTCACACCAAGTGGGGCGTTCCCGTTGAAGCGTATCTTGAGTGTATGGACGCCTATCTCAGAGGGCAGACCGAGTACGGCTGGTATCTCTGCCTTTGCGGAGACAGAATTGTCGGAGGAATGGGAGTTATCGAAAACGACTTTCACAACAGGAAGGACCTTTCTCCAAACGTCTGCGCCGTCTATACCGAAGCCGAGCACCGCGGTCGCGGAATAGCAGGAAAGCTTCTCGATATGACGGTCGAGGATCAGCGAGCAAAAGGGATAAGCCCCGTCTATCTCGTTACAGACCACACGGGGTTTTACGAAAGATACGGCTGGGAGTTTTACTGCATGGCGCAGGGCGACGGAGAAGCGGAAATGACGAGACTGTATATCCACAGATGAGGCTTGACACGCAGTGCAAAATAAAGCATACTGTCTAATAACGATAAAAACCGGAGGAACTGCAAATGGAAATCCACGAGGCAATAGAGCTCCAGTCCTGCCCCTACTGCGGCGGCGCAGCTATGCTTGAGGAGGAAAACGGCTGGTGCTGGTACGTTATGTGCATGGAGTGCGGCTCGCAGACCGCCTCCATAGAATACAGAAGTGCTGAAGCCCGATTCGGCGCTGCGGAAAAGGCCGCGCATCTTTGGAATATCGGCAAGGTCCTGCGTTCGGCAAACGGCGACTGAATTTGATCCCGTTCTGTTCACAACAGGACGGGTTTTTTGACTTGATCGGAGGAGGATTATGACGATAATCGGACCTGAGGACTACCTTGAGCCCGCCTGCCTTCTGTGCGGGGACTCTTTCGGCGAGGAGCCGAAGCTTAAGCCGATACCGCAGGAGCGCGTCATCGCTAAATTGGACGAATACATGAGCCGCAGAGACTACGCCGGAGCCGAGCGTCACCTTCTTTATTGGCTCGGAGAGGCACAAGCCGCCCGCGACAGGCGCGGAGAACTGATGCTGCGCGGAGAACTCGTCGGACATTACCGCAAGACATCTCAGCGTGAAAAGGCCTTCGAGAATATCGAGGCTGCCCTTCGCCTCGTTAAGGAGCTTGGGTTTGAGGATACCATCAGCGCCGGAACGTGTTATGTAAACTGTGCTACGGCAGCCTGCGCGTTTGGGGAAAACGGACGTGCGTTGGAGCTTTTCAATTCGGCGCTGCCGATCTACGAGAGCAAGGCTGCAACGAGGCCGGAGCTTCTTGGGGGCTTATACAACAACATGGCTCTTACTCTGACCGCCCTCGGGAAATTCGGCGAGGCGCAGGACAGTTTTAAAAAAGCCCTCGAGATCATGGGAAAGGTGCCGGGCGGTTCGCTTGAAGAGGCGATGACTCTTCTGAATATGGCCGATCTGGTTGCGGCGGAATACGGAATGGAGACCGGAGAGAGCAGGATATACTCTCTTCTCGACGAGGCGCTCTCCAAGCTTGAGGGCACAGACGCGCCTCACGACGGATATTACGCCTTTGTGCTCGAAAAATGCGCGCCTGTGTTTGAGCATTACGGGTATTTTGCCGCCGCGCAGGAGCTGAAGCGCAGATCGGAGGATATCTATGAAAGGGCTTGAGCTTTCACGCGCATACTTCGAGGCTTACGGAAGACCTATGCTTGAAAACGAGTTTCCGGCGCTGCTCCCCCATCTTGCAGCCGGCCTCTGCGGGAGCGGCTCGGAGTGCTTCGGCTTTGACGACGATATCTCTCAAGATCACGATTTCGAGCCGGGATTTATTATTTTCCTGCCGGAGGAGGATAAAGTCAGCCGACGCGACGCCTTTCTTCTTGAGCGCGCTTATGCAAAGCTCCCCAAGGAATTTGAGGGCTTCCGCCGCGCTTCCGTCGCCCCCGTGGGAGGCGCAAGGCACGGAGTTATAAGAATAGCGGACTTTTTCCGGGAAAAGGTCGGCTCGCCGGACGGAGTTCTGACTCTTGGGCAGTGGATGTCTCAGCCGGAGGAGCTTCTCTGCGAGGCTGTGAACGGAGAGGTATTCTTTGACTCTCCCGGCGTCCTCAGCTCCATACGCTCCTCTCTCGCTAAATATCCGCGCGACATACGCCTTAAAAAACTCGCGGGGCGTCTTCTTCTCGCCGCTCAGTCCGGGCAGTATAATTACCGCCGTTCCCTCGCTCACTGCGAGTTCGCCGCGGCGCAGCTCTCGGCGATCCGCTTTGCGGAAAACGCTATGGCTGCGATTTTCTTGCTCAACGACTGTTATATGCCCTACTATAAATGGAGCTTTCGCGCGCTTCGCTCTCTTTCTAAGCTAAGCATCGAAGCAGAGCTCTTTGAGTATCTTATAACAACGGGCTGCGACGGCGATATTTCCGATGAAAAGGCGGACGTTATTGAATCGGTCGCCGCGGATATCATAGACGAGCTTACCGCACAGGGGCTCACAAAGGCGGTCTGCGGCGATCTGGAAAAGCACGCCTATTCGGTGAACGATCATATCTCCGATCCCCAGATCAGAAATCTACATATTCTCGCCGCTGTTTAACGGAGGTACAGTATGAAAATATTCGGACTTCAAAAGATGACCCTGCTCGATTTTCCCGGTCACGTCGCCTGCACCGTCTTTCTTGGCGGCTGCGACTTTCGCTGCCCGTTCTGCCACAATTTTGAGCTGACTGACGGTACGGCTCGCCCGGTTTCTGACGACTCCGAGCTTCTCGCCTTTCTTGAAACGCGCCGCGGGCTTCTCGACGGCGTCGCCTTCACGGGCGGCGAGCCTCTGCTGTCAAAAGAGCTTCCCGAGCTTATGCGCCGCATAAGAGCTATGGGCTTTAAGATAAAGCTCGACACCAACGGCTTCCATCCGGAGTCTCTCCGTTCAGTCCTCGAGGAAGGGCTCTGCGATTACGTCGCTATGGATATAAAAAACAGCCCGGCTAAATACGCTAAGACCTGCGGCGTCGCTTCTGTCGATATGGAAATAATCCGCAGGAGCATCAAGGCAATCATGGAACTCGCTCCCGACTACGAATTTCGCACCACCGTCGTAGCCGAGCTGCACGACCAGGCGGACTTTCCGGAGATGGGAAAGCTTATATCTGGCGCAAAGCGTTATTTCCTTCAGGCCTTTACAGACCGTGACACAGTACCCTTTGAGGGTTTTCACGCTCCAAGCCCCGAAAAGCTCGCTGAATATGCCGAAAAAGCCCGGCCTTTTGTCGATTCAGTAAGCGTTCGCGGAGTGTGACCACAATATATTGGGTCGATTAAATAAATACAGCATTATATATTGACAAACGGCCTCCCCGGTGTTAAGATAAGCGCAGTTGCGTTTTTCGACATTTTTTTGGGAGGCTTTTACCGTGTATAAAGTTATCAAGAGGGACGGCGAGGTCGTCAATTTTCAGATTGAGAAAATAAGCGCCGCCATTACCAAAGCGTTCGACGCTCTGAGCAAGGAATATCACCCCGACGTTATAAATCTTATCTCGCTCCGCGTCGCTTCCGACTTTGAGTCGAAGGTGAAGGACAGCAAGGTTACGGTCGAGGATATTCAGGACAGCGTTGAGAAAGTGCTTTCCGAATGCGGCTATGCCGACGTTGCAAAGGCATATATTCTCTATCGCCGTCAGCGCGAGAAGGTCAGGAACGTAAATTCCACCCTGCTTAACTACAGGGATCTCGTTGATAACTACCTCAAGATAAACGACTGGCGCGTCAAGGAAAACAGCACCGTTACTTATTCCGTAGGCGGTCTCATCCTCTCAAACTCCGGAGCAATAACCGCCAACTACTGGCTCAGCGAGGTCTACGACGACGAGATAGCGGAGGCGCACCGCACCGCCGCCATTCATCTCCACGATCTGTCGATGCTCACCGGCTACTGTGCGGGCTGGAGCCTTAAGCAGCTCATTCAGGAGGGGCTCGGCGGAGTGCCCGGAAAGATAACCTCCTCCCCCGCGAATCATCTATCCACCCTCTGCAACCAGATGGTCAACTTCCTCGGCATAATGCAGAACGAGTGGGCAGGCGCTCAGGCCTTTTCCTCCTTCGACACCTATCTTGCCCCCTTTGTAAAGGTAGATAACCTCAGTCAGAAGGAGGTCAAGCAGTGCATCCAGAGCTTTGTCTACGGCGTGAACACGCCCAGCCGCTGGGGCACTCAGGCTCCCTTCTCCAACATAACTCTCGACTGGGTCGTGCCCAACGACCTCAAGAATCTGCCCGCTATCATCGGCGGCAGGGAGATGGACTTCACCTACGGCGAGTGCCAGAAGGAAATGGACATGGTAAACAAGGCGTTCATCGAGATAATGATCGAGGGCGACGCCAACGGACGCGGCTTCCAGTACCCGATCCCCACCTACTCCATAACCCGTAATTTCGACTGGTCCGAGACCGAAAACAACAAGCTTCTCTTCGAGATGACCGCAAAATACGGCACTCCCTACTTCTCCAACTATATCAACTCCGATATGGAGCCGTCCGACGTCCGCTCCATGTGCTGCCGCCTCCGTCTCGATCTCCGCGAGCTCCGCAAGAAATCCGGCGGCTTCTTCGGCTCAGGCGAATCGACCGGCTCGATCGGCGTAGTTACTATCAACATGCCGAGGATAGCCTACCTCGCAAAGGACGAGAAGGATTTCTACGCAAGGCTCGACACGCTTATGGACATCTCCGCGCGCAGCCTTAAAACGAAGCGCACGGTTATTACAAAGCTGCTTGAACAGGGTCTCTATCCCTATACCAAGAGATACCTCGGCACCTTCAACAACCATTTCTCCACTATCGGTCTCGTCGGAATGAACGAGGCCTGCCTCAACGCCAAGTGGCTCCGCTCCGATCTTACCGACGCCCTCGCTCAGAAATTTACCCGCGACGTCCTCAACCATATGCGCGAGCGTCTCTCCGATTATCAGGAGAAATACGGCGACCTCTACAACCTGGAGGCGACTCCCGCCGAGTCCACGACCTACCGCTTCGCAAAGCACGACAAGGAGGAGTTCCCCGATATCGTCACCGCAAATATGAACGGGACTCCCTACTATACCAACTCTTCACATCTGCCCGTCAGCTACACGGAGGACGTTTTCTCCGCCCTTGATATTCAGGACGACCTTCAGACGCTCTACACCTCCGGTACTGTGTTCCACGCCTTCCTCGGCGAGAAGCTTCCGGACTGGAAGGCGGCGGCAAACCTCGTCCGCAAGATAGCAGAGAACTACAAGCTCCCCTATTACACGATGAGCCCCACCTATTCCGTCTGTGCGGATCACGGCTATCTCACCGGCGAACAGTACCTTTGCCCGATCTGCGGCAAGAAGACAGAGGTCTACAGCCGCATAACCGGCTATTACCGCCCGGTTCAGAACTGGAACGACGGCAAGGCGCAGGA
>JAEEGL010285162.1_pt1 | contig 10169 bp, 9 predicted proteins | sample 9134231 | NCBI WGS metagenome assembly JAEEGL01 (sample SAMN16246548, study PRJNA631951) | gut metagenome | biome: gut microbiome; feature: rumen; material: fiber-attached | host: Bos | place: Iran: Karaj | collected 2018-10
ATACGGATAAAAACGGGAACGGTGAGTCAAGCTCCGGTTCCCATGTGTATGATATCAAACTTTCAAACGGGATTCAACCTCAAATTTCTTAAGATTGTATTAGGTAAACAGGCGCTGATACAATATGTTGTGTCCGCCAAATAATAATTTTGAGAATTTCCAAACGTCTTACTCGAGACAGGTAATACCATTATTCGACAGGAGCCGCGTCCCCCGTTTCATCCGAGGCGGAGTTCTCGTCGGGGAAGGACGCCTTCGAGGGGAGATCCGGGTCGGCGCTTTTCGCCTTCAAGGTGAGGATCATCCCGATGACGCCGGCGGCTATGAGCGCGACGCTGATCCACTGGGATGTGGAAAGGAAACCAAGGAAGCCCCTTATCTCGTCTCCGCGCAGGAATTCTATAAGGAAGCGTTCCACGCCGTAGATCACGATGTAAACGAACAGCGTGAGGAACCCGCGCCTGTGCTTCCTCGTGAACCAGAGGAGGAATATGAACACGAGGATATTCGCGCCCGCCTCGATAAGCTGCGTCGGTATGACCTTCACGCCCTCGGCCAGACCGGTCGCCTCCGTGGGGAAGCAGACCCCGATCCACGACTCGGTCACCCTGCCGTAGCAGCACCCCGCGAAAAAGCATCCCATGCGCCCTATCGCGTGCGCGAGCGGCAGCACGGGCACGACGGGATCGGAGAAGCGTCTCAAGGGCGTCTTCGCAAACCCGGCGCCGAGAAGAGCGCCGAGCACGCCGCCTATCAGCCCGCCGTAGAACACGAGACCGCTCTCCAACAGAGCCGAAATGCCTTTCGTCCTTATCATCTCCACCATTTCCCTTGGGGAATACGTGACGATGAAGAACAGAAGCTTCGCCCCGATTATGCCCGCGACGATAGCGAAAATGGCGAGCGTCAGCACTCTGTCGAGGTCGATCCCGCGCTTCTTTGCGCGCAGGCACGATATGGCGACGGCAAGGATCATCGCCGCCGCCATGCATACTCCGTATGTGGGAAGGGATATGTCAAGGTAAGGATGCATTCTGTATTATTTGTCTCCGTAATTAACGAAATAGTCCTGCACGAGCACGATCGGCGTGCCCTTGTCGCCTGAGCCGGAGGTAAGGTCGCAGAGCGAGCCGATGAGGTCGGTCAGCATCCTGGGCGTGGTGCCCTGGGAGAGCATGGAGCCCTTCAGGTCCTTGTTCTTCTCGCGGATGCGGCTGCGGATCTTCTCCGCGAGCTCGTCGCCGGAGAGATCGGCATAATCGTTGTCCGCAAGGAATTTGAGCTTGAGCTCGTTGGGAAGCCCCTTGAGCCCGTCCGTATAGCCGGGGGAGACGACGGGATCGGCAAGCTCCCATATCTTGCCGACGGGATCCTTGAACGCGCCGTCGCCGTAGACCATCGCCTCGACCTTGACGCCGGTTTTTTCGTACATCAGCTTCTGTATGCCGTAAGCGACTTCGCGGGCGTTTTTCGGGAAGAGCTTAACCTGCTCCTCGGTCGCCTTGTTGGAGCCCAGAAGCCCGTATTCCGGGCAGCAGCCGGAGCCGTTCACCGGGGCGTTCAGTATGTCGCACATGGTGAGCACGTTCCTGCCGCCGTGTTTTTTGATGCGGTTCTGCGTCCTGAAACGGGTGTGCGTATCGCAGCAGAGCACGTTTTCGGTATAGTTGAGGATATGCTCCGGGCGATTGGAGAATACTATCTCCGCTTCGGCGCCCTCCGCCTCGATAAGGCTCTTGTAGAATTCGATGTAGTCGACGCCGGTGAAGGGATGCCTGCATTCGCCGCCGCAGAGCGCGTAAAACTCGTCGCTCGTCATCGAATCCGCCCAGGGATTGACGCCCTTATCCTCAAGCACCTCGGGATCGACAAGGTGATTGCCCACCTCGTCCGAGGGGTAGGAGAGCAGTACCGTGACCCTTTCGGCGCCCCTCGCGATGCCCTTTAAGCAGATGGAGAAGCGGTTCCTCGAAAGTATGGGGAATACCACGCCCACGTGCCCGCCGAGCTTCGCTTTGACGTCCTCGGCGATATCGTCCACCCTGGCGTAATTCCCGTCCGCCCTTGCGACGACCGCCTCCGTCACTGCGATAACGTCGCGGTCATGGAGGGTGAAGCCTTCCTTCTTCGCCGCTTCGAGCACGGAATCGACGGTTATTTTAACGATGTCGTCGCCCTGCCTTATGATGGGCGCGCGTATGCCTCTTGATACAGTTGCCATAGTATTGTCCAGCCTTTCTTTCGGGGATCGATCCTCCCGGCGGGGAACTTAAGAGGGATCTCCCCGGGGAGCATTCCTGAAAAATGATACCACATCGGGCGCGGATTGTAAAGTGCGGAGCCCGTTTCGCTCAATTTCCGTTTGACAAAACCGAAGGGCGACAGTATAATAAACTGAATTTATATAGCCGTATGAGGTTTTATTATTTCCAGAAAGGACGCCTTTTACAGCAAAGGCAAAGGATCACAGCGATGAACAGCAAGTATTACATCACAACGCCGATCTATTACCCCAGCGCCAACCCGCATATCGGGCACACCTACTGCACCGTCAATACCGACGCGCTCGCCCGATATAAGCGAATGACCGGGCATGAGGTGTTTTTCCTGACCGGTACCGACGAACACGGTCAAAAGATAGAAAGCTACGCCGCGAAAGCGAATATGACCCCGCAGGAGTACGCGGACAAGATAACCTCCGGCTTCAAAAAGCTGTGGGAGCTCATGGATATCTCCAACGACGGCTTTATCCGCACCACCGACAAGCATCATATGGAGTGCGTGCAGCGCATATTCAAGCAGCTTTACGACCAGGGCGATATCTATAAGTCCGAGTATGAGGGGCATTACTGCACCCAGTGCGAGGCGTTCTGGACCGAGACCCAGCTCAAAGAGGCGGGCGGCGTCTGTCCGGACTGCGGCCGAAAGACCGAGCTTGCCAAGGAGGAGGCGTATTTCCTCCGCGTATCGAAGTACGCGCCCAGACTGATCGAGTACATTAGGGAGAATCCCGATTTCATACAGCCCGTTTCAAGGGCGAACGAGATGCTCAACAATTTCCTGCTCCCCGGGTGCGAGGATCTGTGCGTCACCCGCTCCACGTTCAAGTGGGGCGTGCCCGTGCCCTTTGACGGGCGCCACGTCATATACGTCTGGGTGGACGCGCTCGTCAACTATCTCTCCGCCATTGGCTACGGCACGGAAAACGATGAGCTTTACAGGAAATTCTGGCCCGCGGACGTGCATATCGTCGGCAAGGAGATAATCAGGTTCCACACCATCATATGGCCCATCATGCTGATGGCGCTGGGGCTTCCCCTCCCCAAAAAGATCTACGGTCACGGCTGGCTGCTCTTCGACGGCGACAAGATGTCCAAGTCCAAGGGCAACGTGGTCGATCCGTTCGTGCTCGTCGAAAGGTACGGGGTCGATGCGATCCGCTATTTCCTGCTTTCCGAGTTCCCCTTCGGCAACGACGGCAATTTCGATAACGCCACCCTCATAACGAGGATCAATTCCGATCTTGCGAACGACCTCGGCAATCTGCTTTCGCGCACCGTCGCGATGGTCGGCAAGTATTTCGGCGGCGTGCTGCCCGAGGCGAACACGCCCGTTCCCGAGGAGGACGCCCCCGTTATCGAGACCGCTTCCGCCCTGTGGGAGCGCATGGAAAAGGCCATGGACGAGATCCATCCGCATATCGCCCTTCAGGAGATCTGGAAGCTCATCGGCGTCTGCAATAAGTACATCGACGTGACCGCGCCCTGGGTGCTCGCCAAGGACGAGGCGAAAAAGCCCCGCCTCGGCACGGTGCTCTATAACCTTGCGGAGGCGCTGCGCGTGATTGCGATCGCGATCACGCCCTTCATGCCCAACACGAGCCCCAAGATGTTCGAGCAGCTCGGCGTTGAGGAAGGCGAGCTTCGCGGTTACGAATCGATGAAGACCTTCGGCGGCGTCCGCCCCGGCACGGTTTTAACCAAGGGCGAAGCGCTCTTCCCCCGCATCGACGCCAAGGCCGAGATGGAGTTCCTCGACAACATGATCGAGGAGCAGAGGAAGAAGGCCGCCGCGATCAAGGCCGCGGAGGAGGCTCCGCAGGCCGCCGAAGCGCCCGCGGCCGAGCCCGAAAAGCCCGCCGTTGAGTCGAAGCCGCTCATCACCTACGATGATTTTATGAAGCTCGATCTTCGCGTAGCAAAGGTAGCCGACTGCGTCGAGGTGAAAAAATCCAAGCACCTCTATAATATCACCCTTGAACTGGGCGAGGAGAGGCGCACCGTGCTCTCCGGCATCAAGGATTGGGTAAAGCCTGAGGATATCATAGGCAAAAACGTCGTGGTGGTCTACAATCTCGCTCCCAGAAAGATGTGTGGTATCGAAAGCTGCGGCATGATTCTCGCCGCCTCCACCGAGGGCGACGCGGACGTTGTGCCGCTCACCACCTTAAAGGATATCCCGAGCGGCAGCCTGATAAGGTAAAAGGCAGTTGGATATGGTACGAAAAGGGCTCTTCCCGGCGGGAAGAGCCCTTGCTTCATGATGGAAGTCGATCGATATCGATTATCAGCGTCCCCTCTTCATCAAAGGGCAGACGGCGCTTGACGCAGCCCTCGCCGAAAAGGAAAGCGGCGCCGTGGGTGCCCGTTTCGGGATCGATGGGGTTCACGACCAAAGCCGCGCGGCATAATGAGGCGGCATGCTCCGCGTATTCCGCCAAAGCCCACTCATCCCAATCGGCTGTCTCAAAGCTCAGAAAAACGGGCCAGATGAGAAGGCCGTCGGTCTTGAAAAGCCCTGGCTCGTCCCAGAGATCGCCGCAGAGACCGAGCGAAAAATGAACGCCGTTCAGGTCAAAACCGGGCGCGTCCGTTCCCTCCGAATAACGCTCGTCGGTCACTTCGAGCTCCTTCCATCCGCGGGAAACGCGGCGGTAGTTGGCGATGAGCCCGCCCTTTGAAATGACGGCGCAGGAGGAGTAGATGCGATCCCCGGCGCGCTCGTAATAGCCCGTCAGGATGGCGGTATCGTACTTGACGGAGAGCTCGCGCAGACGGCCGAATTCGGGCGAGTCCGCGTCGACGGCGTTATCAATATCAACGTCGTGATCCCAGGTGAGCGAGTCGAAGCCCTGAACGAATGCCTCGCCAAAGCAAATCAGATTGACCCTGCCCTGCGTTTCTTTAAGAGCGCGCTCGATTTGGCTGATATTGAATCCCGTGTTTTTGTTTTCGCAGCGGTAAGCCGCAAGACCTATGCGCATGGGGCGGATCCTCCCCGGTTTTTTGCTATTATACCATGCGGCAGGCAAAAGCGCAATCGACCGCGGAGGGGGGAGTTCGAAATGCTCCGGCTTCGGCAGCCTTACGGAAGGGCGTGAAAAGCCCCCGTTTACCGCGACAAAAATAAAAGGTTGACTTATGCAACCTGCTTGCGTGTATTCCTGCCAGTCCACGGGGCGGACTGCTGTTCCTGTCGGAACAGACCGCCGCCCGTTCACGCCCTTTCAAAACACCCACCGGGTGTTTTGAATCGCGTCAGCGACCGGGCGTGAAAAGCCCCGTTTCCCGCTCCAACGAAAAAGGGTAGATTTATGTAACCTGCTTGCGTGTATTCCTACTGGTCCACGGGGCGGACTGCTGTTCCTGTCGGAACAGACCGCCGCCCGTTCACGCCCTTTCAAAACACCCACCGGGTGTTTTGAATCGCGTCAGCGACCGGGCGTGAACCTCAAACCCGCGCTGCGCGCGGGTTTGAAAGCCCCCGTTTCACGCGAACAAAAACGAGATGACCAAAGGTCATCTCATTTTTGTTGGAGCGGGAAACGGGGCTCGAACCCGCCACCTCCGCCTTGGCAAGGCGGCGCTCTACCAAATGAGCTATTCCCGCATATTCTTTTCTTCCCGATTGGGACAAGGGCTATTATACCTTTGGGGAGACCGGTTGTCAAGAGGAATTTTTTAAAAAAGAAAAATATACAAGAACGGTATCCTGCTCCTCTCCTTTTGCAGCCGAAAAACCCTTCGGCAAAAAAACTCTTGAAAAATCCCGCGCAAGAGTGCATAATATAGATGTTAAAATCTGTCCGCGAAAGGGAGGGCTCATGGAAAACAACGGATTCCTGAAGAATAAGGCCGTTAAGCTAACTGCGATCGTGCTGGCCGTGCTGCTCGTCGCGGGGTTTTTTGCGTTCATGATAACGCAGCTGCGCGCTCAGCAGCGCAAGCTCGACGAGCTTTCAAAGGAAAAGGCGCAGCTCGTCGAAAGGCTTGCCGAGCTTCAGCGCGATCAGGAGAGGATCGAAAGCAACCTCGAATACGTCAAGAGCCTTGAAGGGCTGCTGCGCTATGCGAGGGAGCATTACGGCTATATCGGTGAAGGAGACGTTAGGATCGATGTCGACGATTGAGTATGCGATAATAGATATAGGCAGCAATTCGATCCGCTACGCCGAGGAGGCGGGCGGCGGGCTGCCGGAAAAAGAGGTCTATACCACGCGGCTGGGTTCAGGGCTAATGAATACCGGCCGTCTTTCTTGCGGGCCGATGGAAAAGAGCCTTGAAACGGTCGATATGCTTGCAAGGAGGGCGAGGGAGCGCGGCTTTATTCCCCGGGCGTACGCTACGAGCGCCGTCAGGGACGCCGCCAACGGCCGTGAATTCGCCGATCTTATCGAGCGCACCGCGGGCGTGAAGGTCGATATCCTCACCGGCGAACAGGAGGCGCGCTATGCGTTCCTCGGCGCGGCAGGCCTCGGCGGAGGCTGCGATACCATGCTCGATATCGGCGGCGCTTCGATGCAGATAGTGACCGCAGGCTTCGGCGTGAGCTTTCGCGCGGGGTGCGTGCGCTGCCGCGATATAGCGGGAGAGTCCGTCGGCCCGGGCGAATCCCCGGAGCTGTGGCGCAGCAGGCAGAAGGCGGTCGAAGACTATATGGATCAGGCGGTCGTCCTCCCCGAGCTTACTTTAAACGGGCTCGTCGGAGTAGGCGGCACGATAACGACCCTTGCCGGTCTAAAGGCCGGGCTGACCGTTTTCGATCCCGCGATCGTCGGGAATGAAACGCTGACCGTCGGCGAGGTCGATTCTCTTATCGAAAGGCTTGCCGCCGCGGGCGAAAAAAGGAGGGAGCATCCCCTTCTTAAAGAGCGCCACGACGTCATCCTGTACGGCGCGTTCATACTCCGCCGCGCCATGACGATGCTCGGCGCGGAGCGCATGGGCATATCCTGCTCGGACGGGATGGAAGGATTCCTGAAGGTGATAAAGGGCGATGGAGAAGGATATTGATCCCGTAAACGGGAATAACGAAATAAAAGAGCGGACCGCCCCCGATAAGCGCACCACGCTTTGGGAGCTCTTTTCGGCGTTCATGCGGATCGGCGCGTTCACGTTCGGCGGGGGCTACGCGATGCTCCCCATGCTCGAAAGGGAGTGCGTCGATAAGACCGGCTGGGTGACGAGGGACGAGCTGCTCGATTATTTTGCCATAGGCCAATGCACGCCGGGCGTTATCGCCGTCAACACGGCGACTTTCATCGGCAAAAAGGAGAGGGGCTTCGTCGGCGCTCTCGTTACCACCGCCGGGGTGGTGCTGCCCTCGTTCGTTATAATCTGCATACTGACGGCGCTGCTCGCCAATTTTGCGGATTACCGCCCCGTGCAGTACGCGCTGCACGGCATAAGAGTGGCGGTAGGCGTTCTGATACTCAACACCGTTATAAAGCTCGTTAAGGAAAAGATAAAGGACTGGCTCGGATATCTGCTCTGCTTTATCGCTTTCGCGCTCGTGGCGCTGCCCTCAACGCTCGGCCTGCCCTTCAGGATCAACCCCGTGTTCGTCGTTATCGGCGCGGCCGTCGTCGGTATCGTGCGCGGCTTCATAGTGAGGAAGGGGGCGCGCAAATGATCTATCTGATACTCGTTTTCGAGTTCTTCAAGATCGGCCTCTTCGCGGCGGGCGGCGGGCTTGCCACGCTGCCGTTCCTGACCGCGCTTGCGGATAAATACCCCTGGCTCTCATCCGAAATGATAAGCCAGATGGTCGCCCTTTCCGAATCCACGCCGGGGCCGCTCGGCATCAATATGGCCACCTACGCGGGCTATATGGCGGGCTACAACACCTTCAACAGCCCGCTTCTCGGCGTGACCACCGCGTTTACCGCGACCGCTTCGCTCGTCGCGCCCTCGTTCATAGTCATAATGATAGTGGCGAGGATGCTCGACAGATACAAGAATTCGGCCATCGTCAACGACGCGTTCTCAACGCTCCGCCCCGCGGTAGCCGGCCTCATCGCCGCCGCCGCATGGAGCGTGATAGGCGTAACGCTTTTCAACTTCACCGCCTCCGCCTTCTCCGAGGCGTTCAAACTGCCGGAGATAGCGCTCTTTGCCGTCATGATGGTGATAACCAACGTGAAGCCTATGAAAAAGCTGCATCCGCTCGTTTTCATAGGTATCGCGGCGGCTGCCGGGATACTGATCGGCTACACAATCGGTTGGGGAGCGGCGTAGTTTTTTAAGCAAGATATTGCGTAAACAATGCTCATATGGTATAATGATAACTCAATAATGAGAAGGAGCGCTTATTCGATATGTCAAAGATAAAGCTGTTCGCAGGCGGGGAGATCCCCATAGAGATGCACCGCGTTTCCACCGTTCACAATATCAGGCTGATCCCCGTTGAGGATCGCCTTGCCGCGCTCGACGAGGCGGGCAACTGTTCCTATAACTTAAAGTCCGAGGACGTGTTCATCGATATGATCACCGATTCCGGCTTCAACGCCATGAGCGACGAGCAGGCGGGCGCTTTCCACCTTGCGGATTACGCTTACGCAGGCAGCGCCACCTATTATAAGATGGCGGATAAGGTGAAGGAGATACTCGGCAAGGACTATTTCCTCCCCGTGCATCAGGGCAGGGCGTGCGAGCAGATGCTTGCCCGCTCCTTCGTAAAGCCGGGCGATCTTATCCCCACCAACTTCCATTTCTGCACCTTCCAGACTCAGGTCAGGCTGCAGGGCGGCGAGCTCGTCGAATTTTTGCAGGATAAGGGCCTCACGACCGGCGGCGAGGACGGCTTCAAGGGCGATTACGATATTGAAAAGCTTGAAAGATTCCTTACGGAAACGCCCAGGGAGCGCGTCCCCCTCATAAGGATAGAGGCGGGCACCAACCTGATCGGCGGTCAGCCCATATCGATGGACAACATTCTCGCCGTTTCCGCTGTTGCGAAGAAGCACGGCATAAGGACGCTCCTTGATATGAGCCTTGTGATGGATAACCTCCATTTCATAAAAACGCGCGACGGGAAGCGAAAGGATAAGTCCGTGCGCGAGATCATGCGCGAGATGGCGGACGCCGCGGATATCATCTATTTCAGCGGGCGCAAGCTCGGCTTTGCCAGAGGCGGCGGCATCTGCATGAACGATAAGGCGGATTACCTTACCGTCCGCGGTTTCGTTTCCTGCTTCGAGGGCTTCCCCTCCTTCGGCGGCATGAGCTCCGCCGAGATGGAGGTAATGCGCGTCGGCTTCGACGACACCATGGATGAGAACGTGATCTCCCAGGGGCCCGATTTTATCGAGTACATGGTGGAGGAGTTCAAAAAGAGGGGCGTTCCCGTGGTCACTCCCGCGGGCGGCCTCGGCTGCCATCTCGACGCGGACAGGTTCTGCGAGCATCTCGGCAAGAAGGATTTCCGCGGCGCGGCGCTTGCGGCGGCGATCTATCTTGTAAGCGGCGCGAGAGGCATGGAGCGCGGTCTTTCAAGCGAAAAGCCGGAGGATTCCATCGCGCCCTTTGAGCTCGTCCGTCTTGCCGTGCCCAGGAGGGTCTACACCCTTTCGCACATCATGTACGTTATCGACCGCGTGACCTGGCTCTATCAGCACCGTGAAATGATAGGCGCCATGCGCTGGGAGGACGAGAGCATAGAGGAACATTCGTTCATCGACTTCCTCCGTCCCGTCGGCGACTGGCGCGAAAAGCTCGCGGCGGAGTATAAGAAGGCGAACCTCGAATAATATCAAGGGGGCGGCTTGGGGCACATTCACATAAGGATACACGGCCTCAAAAGGTATCCTTTTGCGCCGTACTGCGTTGAAAATGCTCGAAAGACTTTCCATGTCTTCCTGCGCTTTTCGCCTTGTTCGGCGCAAAAATCTC
>JAEEGL011334498.1_pt1 | contig 10169 bp, 5 predicted proteins | sample 9134231 | NCBI WGS metagenome assembly JAEEGL01 (sample SAMN16246548, study PRJNA631951) | gut metagenome | biome: gut microbiome; feature: rumen; material: fiber-attached | host: Bos | place: Iran: Karaj | collected 2018-10
CATTGCTGCGTATGGGATAATCCTGCAGCGCCGGACAAGATGCAGGCAGAGTCTTTTTGCGAAGACGGTAACATCATATATAGGTACCCGCAGGCACGGGGCCTTCTCTTACGACAAGAACAGCGGTGAACTGATCCATATCGACGGCATACCGTCCACCAGGTCAGTGGAGGCCATCTGTCCGAAGGACGACAGACTCTGGTTCGGTACGGAAGGGAACGGGTTGTTCGAATTCAACCTCAGAAGCGGCGCAGTAAGCTGCTACCTCTCAAAAGAAGAGGGCGGGCCGCTGAACTCCAACCGTGTCAGGGGCCTGCGGACAGGCGCGGGGGGCGAGTTGTGGATTGGCAGCGTGGGAGGCCTCAACGTGCTGGGGAACGACGGAGTATTCGAATCCGCCGAGAGCAATCCATTCGAACCGGGTTCGCTTTCCCAGAACTCCGTACGCTGCATATTCCGCGACAACCAGGGCGGAATGTGGCTGGGAACCTGGTACGGAGGTGTGAACTATTACCACAGCCTCTTACCGCGTTTCGGCACAATCAGCCGCAGGCCGGGGGACAACTCCCTTAGCGACAATATCATAAACTGCTTCGAAGAAGACCCGGGCGAATCCGCCGTGTGGGTGGGTACAAACGGCGGATGGCTCAACAGGATCAAGATTCCAGGTGGCGACATTTCCATCTTCAAGGGCGCCAGGGATATCAAATCCATCTGGCTGGACCCTGCCGGGGACAGGCTCTTCGTGGGATCGCACGGCGGCGGGCTTGCAATATTCGACAAGAAAAGCGGAAGTTTTTCCCAGGTGAGCGGATCCGAGCGCCTGAACGTGTATTCCATAATCAAATCCCCCAAGACCGAGAAACTATGGATAGGATGCCTGGGAGGGCTTTTCAGTTACGATCTGGCGGAAGAGCGACTCGAAGTTGTGGACGACAGTCTCAGGGAGGCTCTGCGCCCGATTCATATCAAGCAGTTGCTCGCCGATTCATACGGCCGGCTGTGGGCGGGAGGCGAAAGGGGCCTTGCGCTGATGAAGGAAGGCCCCGACGGGCTCGAACTTTTGGATCTGCCTGAGCTGAAGGATAAAAGGATCGAGCATCTCTTCGAGAGCTCTTCCCGCACAGTGTGGGTGGGCACCAGAGAGGGACTCTGGTTCTTTGCAAGGGACGGCCGTTCCGGTCGTTTCGGCACCAGGCAGGGCCTTCCCGGCAAGGTTGTCTGCTCCATTGAGGAAGATGCCGCAAGGCAGTTGTGGATATCTACGGACGCCGGGCTCAGCCGTCTGGACCCCGAGACAATGAGCGTGAGGAATTACACGGACGACGCCGGCATCGCAGGCTGTCTGTTCAACAGAGGGGCGTCAATCCGACTTTCAACGGGAGATTTGTGGTTCGGAGGCGTTCACGGAATCACGGTCTTCAACCCTGAGTCTCTCAAGGACAATCCCTTCACGCCCCGCCCTGTGGTTAATTCCTGTACTGTGGAAGACAACAGTGTGAGCATCAGTTTCGCGGTTCCGAACTTCGTGTCCGACGGTCACAACAGTTTCCGCTACAAACTGGAAGGGCTGGATCACGACTGGACCACGACCAGCGATATCAGGAACGCATCCTGGTCCCGCGTGCCTCCCGGCAAATACATTTTCCGCCTCAAAGCCGCCAACAACGACGGCGTATGGTGCCGGGAAACGCTGGACATCCCCGTATCGGTTGCGCCTGCGTGGTGGCAGACCGTCTGGTTCCGCCTGCTGGCTGCGCTCTGCCTGATCCTGCTTGCCGCCTTGCTTGTATATGCAATCGTATCTTACAACGAGGCAAAAAGCACGCGGGAGATGGAAAAGAAGCAGATGCAGGATTTCATCAGCATCTCACACGAAATCAGGACACCCCTGACCCTCATCATTTCCCCTCTCCAGGCGATGCTTGCCCGCACCAAAGACGCCTGGATGCGGAAACAGATTAAGTATGTGGAGCGGAATTCCGACAAACTTATGGAACTTGCCGGGCTGCTTATGGACTACAAGCGCGACCGTCTGGACGCCTTCCACGAAAAGGCCGGCAGGGAGTATGCCGAAGATATGGCGGACGCGTGGCTGCCGGAAGAGGACGACAGCAACAGGAAGGGATCCATCCTGATACTGGGAAGCGACGACGAACTCATCGGATATATTCGCGACGGTCTCTCGGCCGCCTTCAACGTGGTGCTCTCCAAAGATGGCGGACAGGCCCTGGAATATCTCCACTCAAATGATGTAAGCCTTGTGATCGCGGAAGTGGACATCCCCGGAATGAGCGGCATCGAGTTTTGCTCCAAGATCAAAAGCGACATGCACACCGGCCATCTCCCCGTAATCCTGGTGTCCGGAAGGAACGGAAACGCAGGGCAGATAAGTTCCCTGAAGGCCGGGGCGGACGATTTCATCTCCAAACCCTTTTCCGTGGAAGCGCTCAATGCCAAGATCCGAAACATGCTGCGCACGCGCCTGCGCCTGAAAGAGAAGGTTGCGGGTCCCGCCGAGGTCGATCCCGCGAAAATCACCCTCACCGTGGCGGACGAAGTGCTCATCGCAAAGGCAAAGAGGATAGTGGAGGACAATCTGGACAATCAGGACTTCTCCACGGAAGAATTCGCAGCCGCGATGGGAATGTCCCGCTCAAACCTGCACCTGAAGCTAAAAAGCATAACAGGAAGAAGCGCACTTGCGTTCATACACAAAGTGCGCTTCTCAAAAGCCTGTGATCTTATCAGGGACGGTCGCTACTCGATAGCTGAAATCAGCGATATGGTGGGATTCAACACTCCGTCATATTTCTCCACCTGCTTCAAAAAGGAATTCGGCTGCCTGCCGACCGCTTACCTGAAGAATCTTCCCGAAGGCTAAAGATAGTAGTGGAAGCCGAAGCGGAGACCCACGTTCTGGGTACCGTAAAGGATAGCTTTGCTGCCGGGGCTCACGAGAAGATTGAATTTCTGGACCTCCTGGTCACTGGTGTTATAACCTTCGAACTTGGCATAGGTCTGAGGCTGTGAGAAGAAAGTGACGGGCGAGAAGGTGACTGCCGCGGTAATGGACATCTGACCGGCGAAGAAATACTCTAGACCCATATCGCAGGTAAGGCCGATTGCCGTGCACATTCCGATATTGTAGCGCTCGATAGGACGGGCGACGGCAATATTCTTCACTTTTTGGGCTGTATACTCGTTGAGGCTGTTTTCCGTCATCTTCGTATAAGCCATGGTGGTAGGATTGTTAGCGTTATCTTCGGTGCTGAAAGCATTGCCATAGCTGAATTCCATCTGACCGCCGCCCCTTGCGAAGAGGATACCGAAACCGGCGATGAAAGAAAGGCGTCCGAAGCTCTTGTTATACTCAGCGGCCACTCCGAGGGACCAGCCCTTGAGATCGCCCACGATGGCGTCTTCCACGGTATTCAGGGATTCTCCGTTAGTTTTCTTCCATGCATGGTCGTCCCGCACATACTCTTTATAGTTGATTCTGCTTCCGCTGATACCGAATGCGGCGCGTGCGGACCAGTTGTCTTTGAGGTGCTTCCTTAAAACAAAGGACAGTTTAGGCTCCACTCCGAGGAAGTAAAGCTGATGGGGATACTCTCCGAGTCCGTTGATATAGTCGCCTGCGAAGTCCCCTGTAGAGGGCTGGTAGCTGGCAAACTCGGTGAGGGGGTTGAAAGTCACACCAAAGGAGAAGTCACCCTTCTTGGGGGTAAATACTGCGCTTTTGGGCTGATTCTGTGCGCCGGCTGCAAAGCAGATGAGGAGCGCGGTTGCAATGACAAAGATTTTTTTCATTGATAATGATATTTAGGTAAATAATTTCATTTAATGACCTACAAATATAAGAATTTTTAAAGAGTGATAAGGCTGCGATCCTGTATTTCGCCAGCATACTTGTCATACATCTTCTGGGAAAGGGCCCGGGGATTGCCCGAAGGGCGGCTGCTCATCCTGTTTTTAGAATGCGCCCAACCCCATTCGAAGTCATTGCACCATTCGAGGTAGGCCTTGGGCTTGAAGGTCTCTCCGCCCGCAAGGCTTTCATTCAGCCCGGCGATGAATTTCTCCCATCTGGGAAGATAATATGTGCCGATCAGGCCGTTCCAGTCGCGGTTTGCGTAATCGGTCAGATGCTTTCCCTTCTGCCCCCAGCAGGTCAGGAGAAGCCTGGAATCGGTCTCATAATAATCCTTCTCCTCTGCGGTCTTGCCCCAGGCGCGGGCGTCTTCCACCCACTTGCCCATCAGGAAGTAGGCGTCGCTGCCCACAAGGGCGTCCACATCGCGCACGATTTCCAGCATCTTCGTACCCTTTGCCGCCACCGCTTCCGCCTTCCCGTCCTTGAAGTCCGCCCTCAACGCGGCATAGAGCTCAGTGAAATAATTGTCCAGACACTGACGGGCCCAGTTCACGCAGTCGAAGCGAAATTCCGGAGCTGCGGACTTGCCGGATTTCAGGAGTTCTCCCCATGCGGCAAGGAGGTCGCGGTTGTCATAAGCCTCCGTGGGGGTATTCCAGGCAGCCTTACCTTCCAGATGCGGCCTTGCGGGAATCTGGGAGATGACGTGACCGGACATCTGTTTCTGCACCTTTTCGCACATCAGTTGCCAGGCGGCCCTTGCATGGGGGTCTTCGGCGCCGAAACGCCTGTCCGCCATCGCATCTATCCAGGCGGAATCATCGCCGGCGCGCTCCCAGGCACGGTCCAGCACGTATTCGTACATCATCGGATTCACATCCAGGGCCTCCAGGGTGCAACCGAGTCCGACGCAGTTTTCGGACGCTTCTTCATATACGCGGTCCAGTTTCATGCTGATGTCGGCGAAATCTCCGTGGATCATTGTCTCGCCGCCGAAATTTCCGAGATAGGACCAGATGAAGTCCTGACCGTGGAAATGATTGGTCTGGCGATAGACCTCGATCCTCTCGCAATAATAGTCCAGCATTATCAGGCGCCCCTTGGGCACGGGAGTAATGTAGGCTTCGATGCGCTCAGGAGTCCACATCGCCCTCTTATGCCAGAAGAGCCAGCTCATCTGCAGCCACACGGCATCCGGATCGTTTTCGCTGATCGCCTCATAGGTGAGGCGCGCCGCATCCGCAAGGTAGGAGGGCTCCCACGAAGGAGGATTCACCTCATTGAAAAGATCCACCCCGTAGATATGGCATTTCTCTCCGTAAATCTCCTTCTGCTTTTTCAGATATGCCTTCTGAATGGCGCGGAAGAGGGTATCGGTAGGATTGAGGTACCAGGCATTGTATTCTTCGTCGAAGCTGCCCCAGCGGTTGAGCTTGCTTATCTGCGCATCGGGATAAACCTCCTTGAGAGCCGCGGGCACGTGCCCCGTGAAAGAACCGAGTATGGGGGATATGCCGAGCGAAGTCTCGCGCTCGATAATCTTTTTCTGCAGTTCGCACTGCCCGTCCAGCCAGCCCTGGGGAAGAGGGCCGTGCCAGGCGTCGATATTGGTCATACGGTGCCAGGGCAGATAGGCCGGTCCTGTGAAATATGCTCGGATCTGCTCGGGGCTGAGGCCGAATTCCTGCCAGACCTCAAGCCAGACGCTTTCCTGACCGGTATTTGCCAGCGCAAGAGTCACTCCGTGAAGAGCCATCCAGTCGATGAGCCTCTCCCAATCTTCCCATTTCCACCAGGGAAGGCTGTAGCCGTATGTGCAGTAATTCAGGAAGAAACGCTTGTCCACCAGCGCCTTGCGCTCGATGCGGTCCTTCACTTCGGGCAGATGCTTCGGCTCACGAACCTTGTCCCTTGCAAACCAGGTGATGCCGGTCTTGCACTGGTTTTCCAGGTAATCTCCCAGCCCGCGCGCAAGTGAATTTGCATTGTTGCCGCCTATCCTGAGGCGCCCGTCCACTGTCTGCAGGCTGTAAAAATCGCCCTGCCCTTCTTCCAGTACAAAATCTATATTCGCGCTCTGCTTAGGCAGAATCCTGCCTGCAAGCTGCTGCACTGCCGCTATCTGGGGATCATCCGAGTATTTTTTCTGCCCGGAACAGGAAACGGTCAACAGGGTCGCGGCGCACGCGATCAGCAAGAGAATCTTTTTCATGACAGATTTTATTTGGTTCCGAAGATGCGGTCGCCCGCGTCGCCGAGACCCGGTACGATGTATGCGTTTTCGTTCAGGTGATCGTCCACCGCAGCGAGATAGATGTCCACGTCGGGGTGTTCCTTCTGAACTTTCTTGATACCTTCGGGCACTCCCACGAGGCACATCAGGCGGATATTGTTGCAGCCGCGCTTCTTGAGCATCTTGAGAGCGTCGCAGGCGCTGCCGCCGGTGGCGAGCATCGGGTCGGTGACTATCACGAGACGGTCGTCGATATCCTCGGGGAGTTTGCAGTAGTACTCCACAGGTTCGTGGGTCTCTTCATTCCTGTAAAGTCCGATATGACCGACCTTAGCCACGGGAACCAGTGTCTGAAGTCCTTCCACCATCCCGAGACCGGCGCGAAGGATGGGAACGATTGCCAGTTTGCGGCCGGCGACCTCCTTTGCGGTCATTCCGCAGATGGGAGTTTCTATCTCCACATCTTCCAGCGGAAGATCCCTTGTTACCTCATAGCCCATCAGAAGGGCGATTTCCTTAAGAAGTTCGCGGAAATCCTTGGATCCGGTTTCCTTTTTGCGCATGATGGTCAGCTTGTGCTGGATCATCGGGTGGTCGATTACGTGTAGTTGACTCATAGTTCTTTGAAATATTTTTCAAAGATACTCAAAGAATTCATATTCGTATCTTAAATAAAAAGTAAAGAAACGTAAAAATTTTACTTTTACCCACCTTTTTACCACAGGAATTCGATAATTTTGATATACTATTGTAGCCATGATTATTAAAACAAAAAATTATGGCGCAAGAAAGCTATTATGACGCTGGGGTGTATGTAGATCCCCTCAGCGACTGGGGCTGGAAGACTCTCTTCGGTACCAACCGTTACAAGGAACATCTGATCAGTTTCATCAACGCTGTCTATCCTGAACTTGGGGTAACAAACATTACCTATCAGAACAACGAGGATCCTGGGGATGCCGAGTCCTCTCGGTCATCAAGATTCGATCTGGTATGCGAGACCGACAAGGGAGAAATAGTACTTGTGGAAGTGCAGAAGGCGGAACAGCGTTTCTTCTATGAAAGGGAGCTATGGGTCTCCTCCTTCAAAATCCGTGACCAGGCCATCAAGGGTGAATGGGATTATCATCTTAAGGGGGTTTACTCGATCGGTATCATCAACTTCGAGCCCGAGAAGATAGAGGGATACAGTTGGGACGACGAGTACTTCCACTCTTTCACACTGCGGGAAGACAGGAACTATCAGCCGATGACGAATCTGCTTCGCTTCTCTTTCGTGGCAGTTAAGAAATTCAGGAAATCGATTGAAGAGCTGGACAACATTCTTGAAAAGTGGGTATATTTGCTCAGGAATCTGAAACGTCTCGACGGTCGTCCGAAAGAATTGCAGGACAGGGTGTTCGAAAGTTTCTTCCGGGCGGCAGAAATAGCGAAGCTGCCTCCAAAGCAACAACAGAATTACCGACGAAGCCTTATGAACGAAAACGACTGGCACAACGCAATCAACCACGCCGAATACAAGGGTGAACTGAAAGGCAGGGAAGAAGAGCGGCTAAAGACCGCTAAAAATTTTAAGTCACTTGGGGTGGATGTTGAGATAATAGTCAAAGCCACCGGTCTTTCGAAAGAGGAAGTCCTCGCACTATAACAAATCGTCAGCCTTGCACCGCTAACAAAAAATGCCACGCAGCTGCGTGGCATTTGCAATTTGATTGCTCTGGGCGGAGGGGACGAGATTCGAACTCGTGATACGGTTTCCCGTATGCAGGTTTAGCAAACCTGTGGTTTCAGCCACTCACCCACCCCTCCGGATGTTCATTGTCTGAAATCCCGCTTCAAGCGAAACGGGCAGCAAAAGTATGCAATTTTTCTTAATTTTGCAAAATTATCGGAATATCTTAAGTAGAAAGTTAAGTGAAAGTGATTTTCAGCATACAATATCATACGCGTTGGGGCGAAAGCGTGAGTCTTGCGGCGAACGATATCTTTCATCCTATGAAGTGGAACGAAGGGGACTTCTGGACACTCGAAACCGACGAAGCCGACTGCTTCCAGGAGTACTGTTACGCCATCGTCGAAAACGGAGTGATAACCCGTACCGAATGGGACTGTCACCACCTTCCCGCGAGCGGCCGGAAGCCCCAGGTTGTGAGCGACGCCTGGATCGACTGTCCCATCCCCGGATGCCCCTTTCCGCGCCGCCATTCAGCTCCCGTTTTCGACCGTCCCGGCTATCGCGGAGCGGGCACCGCAATCCCCGTTTTCTCCCTCCGCGGAAAGGACGGTTTCGGGGTGGGAGAATTCAATGATCTCCCCACCTTTGTGGATTGGATGCAAAAGACGGGACAAAACGTGCTTCAGCTACTGCCAATCAACGATACCACCCGACTTGGAGAGTGGGGAGATTCCTACCCTTACAACCCAGTTTCTTCCTTTGCTCTCCACCCTATTTTCATACACCTTCAGGGGGTAGGGATAAAGCCCGACAGACAGTTCCGCGAACAGCAGAAAAAACTCAATGCAGAACCCTTCGTCAACTACCCGGAAGTTATGCGGCTGAAGACCGCTTATCTGCTCGAAGCATATGCCTCGAAAGGAGCCGGAGACCTGGCCCGTCCGGCCTTCAAAAAGTTCGCCGAAAAGAACGCTTACTGGCTGGATGATTACGCCCGTTTCAGGGCCCGGGCAAAGCACCGCAAACTCCAGACGGAAGCTTCGAAATTTCTGACGGATCCGGACTTTTATAGGTGGACTCAGTACCACCTGGACAGGCAGCTTCACAAGGCGGTGGAGTATGCCCATTCGAAGGGTGTGTATCTTAAAGGTGACCTGCCGATAGGAGTGGGTCGCGACAGCGTGGACGCCACAACGAATCCCCGTCTTTTCAATCTCGACTCAAGCGCCGGGGCGCCTCCGGATTTCTTCAGCCGGGAGGGGCAGAACTGGGGCTTCCCCACATACAACTGGGACGAGATGGCAAAGGATGACTATTCCTGGTGGAAGAAGCGCCTTCGCAAGATGTCCGAGTATTTCGACGCATTCCGTATAGACCACATCCTCGGTTTCTTCAGGATCTGGGAGATTCCGCTTCCGCAGAAGGGTGGCCGCCTCGGCCATTTCAACCCCGCGCTTCCCTACACGAAAGGCGAAATCGAGGCAGCAGGCCTGCCGTTCGAGGGACTTTTCATCGAAGATCCCAGGCACAAGGACCTGTACCACCCTCTCATTAGTCCTGACACTTCCGCCCTTGCCGACTGGCAGAAACAGCGCTTCGACGCCATGTACAACGACTTTTTCTTCCATCGCCACAACGAGTTCTGGAAACACAACGCCTTGCGCAAACTTCCTCATCTGCTTTCCGCCACCGGAATGCTTGCCTGCGGCGAGGACCTGGGAATGGTACCGGACTGCGTGAACGAGGTAATGTGGCACGAGAAAATCCTCTCCCTTGAGATGCAGTGCATGGACAAAGGACGCCCCTGGCCGGAACTGAGCGTGTGTGCGACCAGCAGCCACGACATGGATGGCATCCGCAGGCAAAATTCGGACGACAAGGACCCCATCGAATGCAGGGGCATCCTGCAGGGGCATCTTAATTCCTGTTCGATGCTGGCGATTTTCCCTCTTCAGGACTGGCTTTCGATGGACGGCAGTCTGAGGGCACCCGACCCAGCGGCGGAGCGCATCAACGATCCGGCTGATCCGGACAACAAGTGGAGATGGAGGATGCATCTCAGCATAGACGCCCTGCTCAAGGCGGATGCCTTTAATGCCGAGTTGAAGAGTCTTGTGCAGTCTTCCGGGCGAATGATTTGCGACTGAAAGTAAAGGAGGACGAAGCTCCGACAACTTCCTTGTCGGCTTCCGCGGCCACTTTTGCGGGATCTATCAGCACCCCGTGCCTGAGAAATTCCATTTCCATCGAACGGAGTTTGGAATTTGCCTTGGATAGTTTTGCCTGAAGCGAAGGCAGGGCCGCCTCCATCGAGGCTATTTCGCCTGAAAGGAAATCCTTTTCCGCACCGGTAGCACCGGAATATCTTGCCCTCATCGCATCCA
>JAEEGL011536439.1_pt1 | contig 10169 bp, 8 predicted proteins | sample 9134231 | NCBI WGS metagenome assembly JAEEGL01 (sample SAMN16246548, study PRJNA631951) | gut metagenome | biome: gut microbiome; feature: rumen; material: fiber-attached | host: Bos | place: Iran: Karaj | collected 2018-10
CCATCGTGAAGCGCTCGTGCGACCAGTCGCAGGAGCAGCCGAGGGCGCGGAGCTGCTTCACGATCGTGCCGCCGTACTGCTTCTTCCACTCCCAGACGCGTTCAATAAAGGCCTCGCGGCCGAGATCCTGGCGGCGCTTGCCTTCTTTGCGAAGTGCCTTCTCGACAACGTTCTGCGTGGCAATTCCGGCGTGGTCGGTGCCGGGAACCCAGAGGACGTCGCGCCCCTGCATGCGGCGCCAGCGGGCAAGAACATCCTGGATGGTGTCGTTGAGCGCATGGCCCATGTGGAGGATGCCCGTGACATTGGGCGGCGGGATGACCATGCTCCACGGCTCGCCCTTGCCGGACGGCCTGAACTTGCCTGTCTGCTCCCACCAGGCGTACCACTTGGATTCCAGCGCCTTCGGGTCGTAATGCTTGTCCATTGCCATAGTATGCTCCTGAAGAGATTGATTTCATATTATACCATGCTTGGGACGAAGCGCGGCCCGATATTTCATTCTTGCGTTATTCCGTGCAAAGTTCTATACTCAGCCGCCAACAGTTTGCAAAACGAAATGTTTGCAGAATGAAACAATTTGCTTGTCAGAGGAACGCGTAGAAATGGAAACGTCCTCCGCGCATGTGAAAAGGAACGCCATTTGCGGCATTTGCCTTTTTGCCGTCGTGTTGCTCTTCGCTTCCCGGGGTCTTTACTGGAGCATTTTCCTGCATCCAGACGAAGTTCCGGTTGCGAAGTGGATTGGGGAAACCTATCGGCACGGATTCTTCTCCGACCGCCTGTATCCCAGTGGCTGGTTTCAGCTCGCACGGTTCAAAGTCGCTTGGGACAAGCTGTGGCTGGGCGTTGAGGCGCGCCATGGCAAATGGCTGCAGCAGGATGGCAAAATCGATGCGCTGAGCCCGCTTGTCTTTCGCAATGGCGAAAACGGGGAGGAATTGAAAAGAGCCAACTCCACATACATCGACACCGGCAGGGAATTCAATGTCTTTTTGACGGCTCTTTCGGCAGTGATCGCCTATCTGGCCTGCCTGCAATTCGGCCTCCATCCGCTTGCCGCACTTTTTTCAGGGCTGCTGCTGGGCTGCAATCCGTTCATCATGGAGCATTCCCACTATTGCGAGACGGATCTCGGCCTCGTTTTTTCCTTCACGCTTGTCTTTCTGGCCTACGCCCTTTGCATCCGGCGGCGGACGATCTGGCGTTTCCTCCTTTTTGCGACATCTTGCGGATTCGCCTTTTCCTGCAAGTACACGCTTGCACCTGTCCTGCTTCCCGTGGCAATCCTCCCTTTCCTCGGGCGGAATCGTCAGGGAAGCTTTCGGTGGAAGGTGGCGGCGGCCTTGCTTGCCGTGGGTCTTCTGGGTTTCGTCGTCGGTTTCGCACTGGGTACGCCGGCTCTGCATGGAACGCCGGACTACTTCGCGAAGGTCCGCGCAGCCTTTGCGCATCGTCCCAGTTCGTCCATCGTCGCGCCGCTTGAAGGCGGAGATTCGCCCTTGCCGTTCCAAGAGGCCCAGTTCAAGCTGGGAAGCCTCCTGTACGAAATGGGAAAGCTTGGCTGGCCGACACTCCTTTTCTTTGCGATGTCCGTTGCCTTCTGGTTTCGCAAGGGGAACCGGAGCCGATTCTTCAATCTGCCGGCTGCCCTAGGCCTCTTCCTGCTTTTCTACTTCGCCTGCATGCCGTGGATTCGCAATCAGGAGACCCTTCCGTTCCTGGTCATGCTTTCGCTCGCGGCCGCCCTCCCCGTGGACTGGGCCATTCGCGCACTTCGGGGACTCCGCCCCCTCCGAATCGCCTCGTTCCCGCTGGCGGTGATTCTTTTCGCCGCATTTGTCCTTTTTTTCTCGCTTCGGGATGGACTTCGCATGACATCTTTCTTCCTGCTCCGCGAAACGCGGGCCGAATGCCAGAACTGGCTTGCGGCCTCCATGCCGCGCGGGAGGACAATCGCGGTGGACGCGTACCTTGGTTCCGTGCAGCGAGGAACGAGCACCAATTTCATCAATGTGCCGGAACTGGAACAGGACTATCCGGAAAGGCTCGCGGCGCCAGCCTTTGCGACGAACAGCGTCCCCTACTACCTGCGGAACGCCTCGCATGTCGGCCGTCGGCGAAACCGCCTTCCGTTTTCCCGCAAGTTCGTTCCGAAAACGCAGGCGCATGTCGACGCCTTCTGCCACGACGCCACGCGCCTCATGTCCTGGCATGTGGCGGGCGGCCGCTTCCGTCCAACCTTCGCCCAGCCGGACATTGAGCTCTGGTGCCTGCCGGACGCAGCGGATCAGGATGACGCGGCAACGGACATCGCCGTCTGGTTCATGCGCCCCTCTCTTTTCAAGTGTGGAGGGGCAACGCTTTACTGCGACGACCGGACGGGGCCATTCGGCCCGGACGAGGCAATGCAGACCGTTGGACGAAGGCACACCATCCGCTTTCCGAGGGCGGAACGCCAGTGGGCCGTCTGCCGCCTGGCAGAGGGGGACGCGTCCGCGAAAATTGTCTGGAACAGATTCGCGACACCAAGCCAGGCGACTTTAAATCCGCATGGGGTCGAAGTCTTCGAACTCGATGCCCATGCCATCCGTTCGGCCATGCGGCTTTCGGCGATGCCCGGAGCGCGAATCCGCATGCAGGGAGACGACCAGCATGCGCTTGTCCTGACTTCCTGTCTCGAAAATCCAGCCGAAGCGGCCTTCCTGCTTCGGACATGCGGAGAACCGGAGAAGGCGCTCGTCCTCCTTGAAAAGGAGCCTCTTCTTTCCCCCGCCGGACAGGTCGAGGCCTTCCGCGCCGCCTCTGCCGCGGGGCGGGAGCCGCGTCCCGAGTGGCGGATGGCGGCGCGGAAGGCCGTCGAAGCATTCGGCCGCGCATTTTCAGGAGGCGGCGCACTGGCGACAAATGCCGTGTCCGTCTGCGGGGTGCCGCTTCGTGCACTTGCGGACTGCGCCCGGATCCGGCTCGACAATGAGATCGTCGTCACGGGGCGGCAGCTCCCCGTTTTCCTGCCCGAGGGCGACTACGGCGTGCGCATCCGGCTTGAAGGTCCGGATGTCGCAAAAGTCCAGTCGCTCTTCAATGTCCAGGCCGAGCCTTTTGAGAAAAGGCCGCTCGACAATGGCGACGTGCTGCTCGTCGGCAGACTCGTACTCGACCACGGGGCCCGGCTGACATTTTCAGACACGCTTCCGCAGTACAACGAGGACGAGGCGAACCGGATCTGCCGGGAACTGGAGATTTCCTGGGATCCCGTGGCGTTCATCCGGAAAGAGATCGCGGACATCCAGGCCGCTCGGCCGTGAGCCTTCGAGAACGCAATCGATGGCCACCCGGGGTTGGCACCTCCTCCTGCGGAGGGGAGGGTCTGGATAGCACGCCGGATCGCGCGGCGGCCGGGCCAATGGCGAAGACGGCATGATCGCCGCGGGCGCGTTCGACGGGTGACGTGCCGGAACGCTCCCCGTCTTCGCGCCTGCCTCAAATGGTGCCGACACCATCGGCAAGGCGGACGAGTTCGTGGAAGTCGCGGATGGTGGCGATGGCGTTTTCGGACGCGAAGGCGGCGGCGGCGGGGTCGTCTATGTCGGCGCAGTAGCGGACTGCGCGGATGCCGGCGTTGACCCCGGCCCGAAGGTCGCTTGAGCGGTCTCCGACCATGACGCACGAATCGGGAGAAAGCCCGTGTGCCGCGATGGTTTCGAGGATGAAGCGCGGACAGGGCTTGCGATAGACGGGCGGGGCATCCGGATGCTCCGGGGCGATGCAGAGGCCGTCGAAAAAGCGCTCGTTTTCCGCGCCGAGCAGCTGCGCCAGGCGTGCATTGACGGACTCAACGGCCTCCAGGCCGAAGTAACCGCGCGCCACGCCGCTCTGATTGGTGAAGAGGAAAAGCAAAAAGCCCGCCGCACGCAAGGCGTGCAGCGTTTCGCGCACGCCAGGCATGAGTTCGACAAGGCCGGGGTCGGACAGATAGCCCACATCATGGATCAGGGTGCCGTCCCGGTCAAAGAAGAAGGCGCCGCGCGGCGCGTCCTGTCGCTTTCCTGCCACGATGGCCGCCTTCAGCCCTTGGCGTGGGCGAGGATTTCGGCCGGCGTGGCCGTAGCCGTCCCCAGCTTCTCGACAACGACGCCGGCCGCCTGATTGGCAAGTTGCGCAGCCTTTCCCGGATCGGCGCCGGCAGCTAGGGCGGCGGTGAGAACGGCGGCAACGGTATCGCCCGCGCCCGAGACGTCGAAGACGGCGCGGGCGGCCGTCGGAATCTGGCGAAGCGGGACGCCGTCCGCCGAGAGCAGCATGCCGTCGGCGCCGAGGGTGATGACGAGCAGACGCGTCCCGTAACGTTCATGGAGGACGCGGCAGACCTCTGCCGCCGGGAAGGGATCGGAGGGTCCGATGCCCTGTATCTGGGCGAGCTGCAGGGCCTCGTTTCGATTCGGCGTCATGAGGCCCATGTCGTAGAATTCGAGAGAGGTCCGGGGCTTTGGATCGAGGGCGACAAGCTTGTCGGGGCCGGCCAGACGGCGGATGGCGCGGAGAAGGTCGCTCGTCACAACGCCCTTTGCGTAGTCGGAGACGATGACGGCGTCGGCCGCGGCGACGCGGGCAGGGAGCTTTTTTTCAACGTAGTCGGCGGAAAGCACGTAGGCGGAGGGGGCATCCTCCCGGTCGATGCGGCAAAGCTGCTGGTTGCGGCACATGACGCGTGACTTCTGGATCGTGCTCCGCGACGAGTCCGACAAGATGTCGTCGAGCATGACGCCGCGCTCGCCGAGAATGGAGCGGAGCGTTTCGGCTCCGGCATCGGCGCCCATGGTTCCGACAAGGTCGACCGTCACGCCAAGAGCGCGGAGGTTGCTCGCCACATTTGCGGCGCCGCCGGCGGCATATGTGTCGCGATCCGCCTTGACGACGGGCACGGGGGCCTCCGGGGAGATGCGTGTCGCGTCGCCCCAGAGATAGTGATCCAGCATCAGGTCGCCAATGACGAGAATGCGGAGCTGGGAGATTTTTCCAAGCAATTCTTGCATGGGTCAATTGTACCAAAGGAAGCCAAAATGTGCTATAATGGATCGCTGGATTTCCGGGAGTATTCCAGTATTATGTTGCTATTCTACATCCGTCATGGACGGCCAACCTACGCACCCGACGAGCTCAGGCCCGCCGGACGGCGCCAGTCGGAGGCCGTGGCTCGCCGCCTGGCCCTCTACGGCGTCGACCGCGTTTTTTCTTCGACCTCGAACCGCGCAATCGAGACGGCCCGACCGACCTGCGACCTCTGCGAGCTCGAGATGACCGTCCTGGACTGGTGCAACGAGAGCCATGCGTGGAAAGAGACGTCCGTCGACGACGGCGACGGCCATGCCGCCTGGGCCTTCACCGTTCCGAAATGGCAGCGTCTCTTCGTCTCCGAAGAGGTGCGTCGCCTCGGCGATTCCTGGTACGACCATCCCGCCTTCGCCGGCACGATGTTCAAGGAGGGGATCCAGCGCGTCGACCGCGAGGCCGACGCCTTTCTCGCCTCCCTCGGCTATGTCCATGACCGGAGCCGCCATCTCTATGCGGGCGAGCGGCCAAACGAATCGCGCATCGCCCTTTTCGCCCACGAAGGATTCGGCAAGATGTTCCTCGCGTCGGTGCTCGACATCCCGTACTGCACTTTCTGCACCCACTTCGCAATGAGCTACACCGGAATGACGGTGCTTGAGTTCCGCAGCGTCGACGGCATCGCCATCCCACGGGCCCTTACCGTCGCCAACGACGGGCACCTCTACCGCGACGGTCTTCCCACGCACTATCAGAATCGAATTCGGTTCTGACGCGAAGACAGGAACGACACCATGCAAGACAAGGACAGGCAATCGACCGTGACGATCCGGCAGGCGGATCTGCGCGATGCCCGCCAGATATGCGCGCTCATTAAAAGCAATCCCCTGGAATTGATCGTCCGCCCCCTCGGCGACATCGTCCGCAACATCGACCGGTTCACCGTTGTCATTGCGAACGGCCGTCTCATCGGCTGCGCCTCCTACGCCATCATGCCCGAGGCCGGCAATTTCTCGAAGGCGACGGTCGAACTCACTTCGGTGGCCATTCGCAAAACCTGGCGCGGACACGGCCTCGGCCGTCGGCTTGTGCTGGCGATGCTCAAGCGCGTTCTGCGCATCCGGCCCGTCCAGATACTTGTCCTTACCTACACGCCCGAATTCTTTCGCAAGATCGGCTTCGTGCGCATCGCAAAGAAGGACATCATGCACAAGATATACAGTGGGTGCGTGAACTGCACGAAGCACAGCAATCCCTTCACCTGCCCGGAAATCGCCATGGCCTATGAGCCCGGCGGGGCCGGGGTCGAAGCCGCAGCCGGAGAAACCGAATGAACGACAATTGCCTTTTCTGCAAAATCGCCGCCGGAGCCATACCGTCGACAAAGGTCTATGAAGACGACAATGTTCTCGCCTTCCTTGACATAGCCCCCGTCGAAAAGGGCCACACCCTCGTCATCTCAAAACGCATCCACAGCGAGGCGCTGATCGAGACGCCGAACGATGTTCTCTCGGAACTCTGCGCCGCCGCCCGCAAAATCGGCTCCGCCCTGATGAAGGCCGGTTTCGGCGGCTTCAACGTCGTGCAGAACAACTACCCCGACGGCGGCCAGGCCATCCCCCACATCCACCTTCACGTCATTCCCCGGATCAAGGGGCGCACCGCCCCCCTTGCCTGGGCGTCCAACTCCAATCCCTACGCCGACGCCGCCGATCGCGACGCCTTCGCCGCCCGCATCCGCGCCAGCCTCGTGTAAGGTGACGCCTTCCCCGTCCACCCGCGACGATACTATCGCCGCGCTCGCAACAGCGCCGGGGCCGTCGGGCATCGCCATCGTGCGCCTCTCCGGGCCCGAGGCCTGGTCCATCGGCGCGCGCCTCGCCGGGCTTGGTGCCACGCCACGGACGCTTGCCGGAACCTTCCGCCATGTTCGCTTCCGCCTGCAAGGCGGCGAAGTCGCCGATGACGGACTGATCCTCTTCTTCGCGGCACCGCGCAGCTACACCGGCGAGGACGTCCTCGAACTCCAGTGCCATGGCGGCCGCATTCCGGTGCGGCTTCTCCTGGAGGCCGCCGTCGCCGCGGGTGCGCGGCCGGCGGAACCCGGCGAGTTCACGAAGCGCGCCTTCCTCAACGGCAAAATCGACCTCGCCCGCGCCGAGGCCGTGATGGATCTCGTCGCCGCCCGCACCGAGCGCGCCGCTGCGGCCGCCCGCGCGCAGATGGATGGCCGCCTCTCGGGCGCCGTCAACGCAGCCTTCGACTCGCTCGTGGGCATACAGGCCTCCGTAGAACACCTCCTCGACTTCGACGAAGACGAGATACCCTCGTCCTTTTGCGCCGAATCAGCCCGGGCGCTGCTTGAACTCGAGGGAAGCCTCGGCCATCTCTCCTCGAACTGGCACACCGGCCACTTGCTGCGCGAAGGGGCGCTTGCCGTCATCAGCGGGCTGCCAAACGCAGGAAAGTCGTCGCTTCTCAATGCGCTACTCGGTCGTGACCGGGCAATTGTCTCGGACATCCCCGGCACAACGCGCGACTCGATCGAGGAGTCGTTCGATGTGGACGGCATCCCCGTCCGCCTGGTCGACACCGCCGGACTGCGTTCCGGTGCGGCCGACTCGATCGAGGCCGAAGGCGTCGCCCGCGCCGAGGCGCTGATCCGCGACGCCGACCTCCACCTACGCGTCGTCGACGCCTCCGTCTCCCTGCCTGGTTCCGAGGCGGAGGCCATCGCCTCCTTGCCGCCGGACCGCACCATCGTCGTGCTCAACAAAGCCGACCTCGCTCCAGCGGAACCGCCCGATTTATCACGCGATCAAACCTTCAAGCTGTCAAACCACCCTGCCTGCCGCGTCTCGGCGAAGACAGGCGAGAACCTGGAGGGACTCACACGTCTTATGGCCGCACGACTCACTGCCGATCCGGCGGCGGCGTCCGCCCCCGAGATTTCCGAACGCCACCGCAGCGAGATCGAACGGGCACGAAGCGCCGTAGCCGCAGCGCGAAGTTGCCTCGCCCAGGGCGGCGAAGGCCTTGTTCTCGCCGCGGAAAGGCTTGCGATGGGAGCCGAGGCCCTTGGCCGCATAACGGGGCGCGTCTGGTCCGAGGAGCTCCTCGACACGATTTTCGGCGCGTTTTGCATCGGAAAGTAGCCCCCGGGCCGTTTCCTGCCGGACAATGCGAATCTGATGGACTAATTTTCAATGGTGTACTATCATTCTTGCATCATTGCTTAAAACGAGGACTTTCACAATGAGCACAAAAATCGGATGCGCCGTAATCGGCCATGGTGGCATGGGACACTTCCATTCGACCCGCATGGCCGAGAATCCGGAACTTGATTTCATCGGCGCCTACGACATCCTGCCGGAACACTTGGCCGACCTGCCGAACAATGGCAAGGCGTATGCCTCTCTGGAGGAACTGCTGGCTGACGACCGCATCCAGCTCGTCACCGTTGCCACGCCCAACGACGTCCACAAGGAAATCGTCATAAAGGCCCTCGAATCCGGCAAGAACGTCATCTCCGAAAAGCCCGTCACGATGACGCTTGCGGATCTCGACGACATGAATGCCGCGGCCGACAGGGCCGGCCGTGTCTTCACCGTCCACCAGAACCGCCGCTGGGATCCCGACTACCTGGCCATGAAGAACATCTTCGACAAGAACACGCTTGGCAAGGTCTTCTGCATCGAGTCTCGCGTCCATGGCAGCCGAGGCATTCCCGGCGACTGGCGCAACCAGAGGGAGCACGGCGGCGGCATGGTTCTCGACTGGGGCGTCCATGTTCTCGACCAGATGCTGATGATGACCCTTCCCCGCAAACTCGTCTCCGTTTACGCGCACCTTGACTACGTTACCAACGAAAACTGCGATGACGGCTTCCATGTCGAGGCCATCTTCGACGACGGACTCGTCTTCCGCGCCGAGGTGGGAACCTCCAACTTCATTTCCCTTCCGCGCTGGTACATGCTCGGCGAGAACGGCTCCGCCGTCATCACCGACTGGAAACTCAACGGCGAAATCGTCATGGTTTCCGACTGGGAGAACCGCGACGCCGTGCCAATCATCGCCGGCGTCGGCCTTACCAAGACGATGGCCCCGCGCACGGACGACACGATCAAGCACTACCCGATCGAGAAGGTCGGCGGCGACTGGCGCGATTTCTACCGCAATGTCTGCGCCGCCATCCGTGGCGAGGCCGACATCATCGTGACCCACGCGCAGCAGCGCCGCCTGGTCAAGCTTCTCGAGACGGTCTTTGCGTCCGCCGAGCGCAACGAGGTCGTAAAGCTCGAGCTTTGACACGGCGCGAAACCTTCCTGTTCCTCCCCGCCATCCTCCTCGACTCCACAATATCTTGTGTTTCGTTTTTATTGAAGCACAAGATGTTGCGGTTTCATCTATGCTTTTCCTGTTGCCTTTTTGAGGCAGTTTATGGTAACATTCCAATGATCGCGCGTCCCTTGCCGGGGCGCGCACATTTTGCGTTGGCCCATCCGCCAAAACATCTGTCGGATCCCATTCATCAGCCAGCCTTTCGCACCCATTCAACGCTTATCGGAGATTGCATGAACATCATCAAGCGCAACGGCGAGGAGATGCCCTTTGTGGCCGCCAAGATCCGCAAGGCCATCCAAAGCGCCAACGAAACCGAAGAGGAGCAGAACCGGCTTTCCGACGAGCAGATCCACCTCATCGTCGAGGCCGTGACCGCCATCTGCGAGGCCCGCGACCGCGCCTCGACCGTCGAGGAGATCCAGGACCTCGTCGAGACGAAGATCATGGAGCAGGGCGCCTACAACGTCGCGAAGAAGTACATCACCTACCGCTACAAGCGCTCCCTCGTCCGCCAGGCCAACACGACCGACGGCCAGATCCTCTCCCTCATCGAGTGCAACAACGAGGACGCCAAGCAGGAGAACGCCAACAAGAACCCGACGATCAACAGCGTGCAGCGCGACTACATGGCCGGCGAGGTCTCGAAGGACGTGACGAAGCGCCTCCTCCTCCCGCAGGACATCGTGGAGGCCCACAACCAGGGCATCATCCACTTCCACGACATGGACTACTACGCGCAGCACATGCACAACTGCGACCTCGTGAACCTCGAG
>JAEEGL011737883.1_pt1 | contig 10169 bp, 8 predicted proteins | sample 9134231 | NCBI WGS metagenome assembly JAEEGL01 (sample SAMN16246548, study PRJNA631951) | gut metagenome | biome: gut microbiome; feature: rumen; material: fiber-attached | host: Bos | place: Iran: Karaj | collected 2018-10
CTGAAATGGAGCTCCCCATGTGCTCTGTCGAGGCTGAGTGCAACGAGGACGAGAACGATACCGTCAATATGTATTGGATTGCCCGCGGTAGCAACAGCATGTGCATCTATGGTAACGACACCGTTGCCGAGGGTTCCTCCATCGGCTACAACGTCTTCCCCGGCGACCCCGCTGAGAACGAGGATGGTGACTGGGTGTATGACAACCACAACGTGATTGAGCACATCTGGGTGAAGCACAACGATGGTGAATGGGTTGAATATGCCATCGACGGCAGCAACCCCTTGGTTGAGGCCCACGAGTACAATGTTGTCGATCCTGACCACGACTGGTGGGATCCTATGCTGACCCGTAGCTACTACACCGTCTACCTGGAGAACATGACCGGCCACTACACCATCAGGGCTCAGGCTGGCTGGCGTCCCCTCGGTGTCAGCCCCGTGGAGACTCAGGTCAACCTCGGTCTGGCCCCCAACCCCGCCACCTCGCAGGTGCGCGTGAACGTGACCGGTGTTACCGGCAAGGTCAACTGCAACATCCTCGACATGAGCGGCCGCGTCATCTACAGCACCGACTTCAATGCTGAGAACGAGCAGACCATCAACCTCAACGGTGTTCCCGCCGGCGCCTACTTCGTGCGCGTCACCGGCGACACCTTCAGCAAGGTTGAGCGCCTCATTGTCCGCTAATCACTTTAGTTGACATAAAAAAGAAGAGCAGCCGCAAGGCTGCTCTTCTTTTATTATTGTCCAGATAATCTAGAATGTCTAGAATATCTAGAATGTCTAGATCTCATAGTACGTTGCCCAGCTGCTCTTTGATTTTCTCCAGCTCGTCTTTCATCACTACCACCAGGCGCTGTATCTCCACGTGGTTGGCCTTCGAACCGGTGGTGTTGATTTCGCGCCCCATCTCTTGCGCCACGAACCCCAGCTTCTTGCCGCACGAGGGTTCGGTGGCCATGGTCTGGCGGAAGTAGTCGATGTGCTTCTGCAGGCGCACCTTCTCCTCGGTGATGTCGAGCTTCTCTAAATAGTAGATGAGCTCCTGCTCGAAACGGTTGGTGTCGACCTCCTTTATGGCGGCTTCGTCCATCCAGCGGCGGATGCGCTCCTTGGCAGTGTCGATGCGCTCGGCCTCGTAGGCGGGTATTTTGGCCAGCATCTGCTCGATGAGATCTACGTGACGGTGGAAGTCGCGCTCGAGCACCTCGCCCTCATGGCTGCGGAAGGCGTCGGTGAGGTCGATGGCATGCTCGATATCATTGGCAAGGATGGCCCAGTCGGCATCGCTCACCTCGCTGTCGTCGGTGCTGTTCCATATGTCGGGCATGGCGGCCACGGTGGTGAAGAGCGCGGGACTGTCGGCGTGGAGTTCGCCGGCCACTTGGGTCAGGGCGTTGTAGCGGTTGATGAGCAGCTCGCGGTTGAAGTCGGCTGCCGCTGTCGCGTTGTTTTCCTCGCTGATGGTGCACTCCACCTTGCCACGTTCCAAGTGGCCCAGCAGGGCGCGTATCTCCAGCTCGCGGCTGCGGTAGGCTGCGGGTATCTTGACGATGAGGTCGAGCTGCTTGCTGTTGAGGGTTTTTATCTCGATGTTTACTTTTTTGTGGCTCAAGGTGCTCTGCACCTTGGCATAGCCGGTCATGGATTTCATATTATTGTATTATTAATTGTTCGAAAGCGGGTGTGGCGTAGGAAGAGAGGGTGCCGTGGTCGTCGTAGAGGAAGAGAACGGCGTCGGTGCCAGGTTGGCCCTGATGGGCGGCGATGAAGGCGCGGGCGCTGTCGAGTCCCATGACCATGTAGGCCGTGGCCATGGCATCGGCCAGCCAGCAGTCTTGTTCAACCACCGAGACGCTGAGGAGCGAGTGCTGCACAGGGCGGCCGGTGGAGGGGTCGATGGTGTGGGAGTAGCGCACGCCGTCGCGCTCGTAATATTTGCGGTAGCTGCCCGAGGTGACCACCGAGCAATCGTGTAGTCGGATGGCCGTCTGCACTACGGGGGCGCTGCTGGAATCGGCGGCAGGCTGCTCGATGCCCACGCGCCAGGGGCTGCCGTTGGATTTGCAGCCGCGGGCCGTTACCTCGCCGCCTACGTCGATAAGGTAATCCTCGATGCCCAGGCTGTCTAACATATGGGCCAGCAGGTCGACGGCGTAGCCCTGTGCAATGGCGTTAAAGTCGAACTCGGTGTCGGGGTCTTTCTCCGTCAGGCGGTGGCAGTTGACGGTAAAGGATGCGTGGGCAGCTTGCAGCATGGCTTCCAGCGTCGTGCTGTCGGGTTCGCTGCGTTCACGGAAGCTGAACCCCCAGGCCTGCACGATGCGGCCCACGCGGCAGTTGAAAGCGCCACCGGTATAGTTCTCGATATAGATGGAGTTGGTCAGCAGAGGGTAGAGGATATCGTCGAGGCTGTCGGTGAGGTTGGCGTTGAGGCGTCGCAGCAGCGAGTGGTCGACCCACAGGGAGGCCGAGCGGTCGAAGTCGGCCAGCAGCGAGTCGACAGCGGGCTGTAGGTTGCGTTGCTGCGGGTCGTAGTACTGCACGCTGTAGTAGGTGCCCTGGGCCTCGCCATAGAGGCGCACGGGTTCTGCGTTGCGGTGGCAGCTTGTCAGGGCTGTCATCAGCAAGAGGGGTATTAAAAAACGTCCGACACCGGGGTGCCGGACGTTTTGATTGTGAGTCACTGTATTCATTTATTTATTGACAATGAATGTGCGGGTAGTGCTGTTGCCATCGGTGCCCATGATGCGGAGGGTGTAGTGGCCCGTGGGCAGGCTGCCGAGGTCGAGCACGAGGTGGTTGCTGTTGCCGTTGCGGGTGATGACCTGCTGACCTACGGTGTTGTAGATGACTACTTCGCTGATGCCTTCGGCGCTCTCAAGGTTGAGGTAGCGCGAGGTGGGGTTGGGGTAGAGGTTGACCTGCAGACCCTCGGCATCGTCAATGCCCAAGTTGGTGGTGATGGTAATCCAGTTGATAGCGGTGCAGTTCTTGTAGCTGGTAGCCTCGAGGCGCACGTCGGTGTTCTCAGTGACGGCGGGCACCACCAAAGAGTCGGCATGGGTGGACTGCATGGCGTTGTTGATATACCAATTATAACGTTTAATGGACTCGCTGGGGGTTGCGTGGAGCACGGTGCCGTCGTTGGGGATACTCAGAGCCCACTCGCCGGTGATGGTGACTACGGGTGTGGGGTTAATGGTGAGCACCAGGTGGGCGGAGTCGTCGCAACCATCAGCGTTACGGCCCAAGCGGATGTATTTGTCGACGGAGTGGGTGTAGTAGGTGGAGTCGACAGGCCAATAGAACATGTCGCAGGCCTGGGTGTCGGTGGTGGTAATGTTACTGTAGTTGACGACGATGTGCAGGCGGACGAGGGAGTCGAAGCAGGCGTCATAGGTACGGTCGTAGGGGTCGGTGCTCAGAATGGTGTCGCAGCTATGATAGATTTTCGGAGTGTACTCGCCGTTGAGGAGAACTCTCACGTCATTGCAGCCGACGATGGTGTCGGGAGTCTCGGAACGATAGGCCATAACGGGCGACTTGATTTTGAGCTTGAGGGTATTGGCGGTGAGGCAACCTTTGCTGCTACGTGAATAGAGGGTGTCGCCGTTGTCGCTGACGGTGTAGTTACCGGTGGTGTTGAAGTAGGCGGTATCCCAGACCCAAGCGTTCTGGTTGAAGCGACGGAAACGGTAGGCGTAGTTGGTGTCGCAGATTTGCTTGCTGTCGTTGGCGGTCTTGGAGTAGAACTGCAGTTTCAGCACATAGTGGTCGTTGCAATGTGCCACGGTGTCGGTGAGGGTGACCACGACAGTGGTGTCGTAGTAGCTACGACCGGTGGCGTTATAATAGGTGTAGAGCGACGAGGCACCGGGGAAGGTGGGGTGTCCGCTGGTCCACCTAAAAATGGTGTCGCAGGAGCTTTCATAGGTGGTGTCGTACTCATGGCCGGTGTAGCTCAGCACACGGAGAGCAGCCAAACTGTCGCAGCCAGCGGCCACGGTGGTGAAGGTCTGATAGTGAACCTTGTTGGTGTCAGTGATGGTGGTGTTGCCCCAAGTGTAGCGGCAGCCGGTCTGAGGGACGTCAACGACGGCGACCAGGGCGGTGTCGGTAAGGGCGTTGTCGATGGTGAGCTTGAGGGTGCGGTGGATGATGCACTCTGTGTGACCGTTGGCATCGGCGTGGTAGTTGCCGGTGGTGTCGGTGACGGGAGCCTGATCATAGTTGCCACTCGTGAAGATGGTGTCGCGCCAGGTGGGTTTATAGAAATCGCAGGCAGCGACAGCGGTGGTGTCGTAGCGGTGGCCACCGTAGGCATTGACCGTGAGGGTGACGATGCTGTCGCATCCACCGGCAATGGTCAGCGTGTCGGTATGGGGCAGCAAGTCGATGATGGTGTCGGTCTTGGTGCCGTGCTGCCAGATGTAGGCGCAGCCACCATCGGCAATTTGAACCTGCTGGTTGAGATACTCGGGGTTGACGGTCAAATTGAGGCTGTAGTTGTAGTTACAGGTCGGGTCGGTCGCGCTGGTGATGTTGGTGTCGATAATGGAGACAGACTCGGTGTAAGTAGTGCCCCAGGGAGCGGTAAAACTGCCGCACACCGTACGGGTGAGCGAGCTGTCGGTCTTGGCCAGGACTACAACCACCTTGATGATGCTGTCGCATCCCTCTAGAGGATGAATGGTGTCGCGGGCCGTCATGGAACGGGTGTAAGTCTTGTTGTTGAAGGTGGCAGAGCACTCGCCGAAGACCTCTTTGGTCACACGGTTGTAGAGGTCAATGCGGCCACCATTGTGATAGACCAGGACGAATGTGGTGTCGCCGTTGGTGTAGGTGACAGTGGTGTCACTGCTGTAGGTGGCATTGTCAATCCATGTGAAGGGGGTGCACGTCGAGGTGTCGAGCGTGACAAACACTCGGTCGGCATCGGCTTGAGCAAAGACTGTAGGCAGGCACACAAAGGCCATGATCAGACTCAATAATGCTTTTTTCATCTTGTTTAGTATCTGTTATTATTATTATTATCTTTACTATATGCTATTAATAATTAGCAAATTGTATCTACTTTCGCCTTTTTGTTTGGCGGGTAGAACAACGTGCAAAGATAATACTTTTTTTTTAAATGCGCGGTAATTTGTTAAAAAAACGGTTAATTTTTTATTTTTTTAACGCAGGATGAGTTCGACGATATTTTCCACATGTTGGGTGTGAGGGAACATGTCGACGGGTTGGATGCGACCAATCTGATAGCGTTCGCTGAGGAGCTGCAGGTCGCGTGCCTGGGTGGCGGGGTTGCAGCTGACGTAGACAATCTTGCGAGGTGCGGTCTGCAGTAGTTGACGGACGACGCTCTCGTGCATGCCGGCGCGAGGTGGGTCGGTGACCACAACGTCGGGACGTCCGTTGGCTGCGATAAACTCAGGAGTGAGCACTTTGGCCATATCTCCGGCATAGAAGACGGTGTTGTTGAATCCGTTACGCTCGGCATTGATGCGGGCGTCGGCAATGGCTTCTTCTACATACTCGATACCTACCACCTTCTTGACCTGTGAGGCAAGGAAGAGGGCGATCGTGCCGGTGCCTGTATAAAGGTCATAGAGAGTATCCTCAGGTTGCAGTTCGGCCAGCTCGGCAACAAAGCTGTAGAGACGTTGGGCTTGAGCCGAATTGGTTTGATAGAACGACTTGGGGTTGATGATGAAATGCAACTTTCTGTCTCCGGCCTCCATCTCTTCCTCGATGTGGTCATCACCAAGGTAGGTGTGTACAGTGAGGTCAGAGTATGAATCGTTCATCTTGTTGTTGATAATGTACTGAAGTGAAGTGATTTGCGGGAACCGTTCATGTAGCATGTCAAGCAGAGGGAAGAGACGGGCGTTGTCTTCTTCAGCCACCACCACGATGACCATCCATAGGCCTGTAGAAGTGTTGCGTATCACGAGGTTGCGCAGGAAGCCCGTATGGTTGCGGATGTCATAGAAGGAGAGCCCGTTCGTATAAGCATAATCTCTCACAGCCAGACGGATAGAGTTGCAGGGCTCGGATTGCAGGGCGCAGTGCTCGATATTGAGCACCTTGTCGAAGAGTTGCGGGATATGGAAACCAAGGGCACCTTGTTCTGGTTGGACATCGTCGGGATTGGTGCGCCAGGCACGGGTGGAGAATGTGAATTCCAGCTTATTGCGATAGTAGTAGATGTTTTCAGAACCGCAGATGGGGCGCATGCCGGAGCAGTCAATACCACCTAGCCGTTCGAGGTTGTCGCGCACCTGTCGCTGTTTGGCTTCTAATTGAGCAGAATAGCTCATTGTCTGCCACTTGCATCCTCCACACACACCGAAATGAGGACAGGCCTGTTCCACGCGAAGGGGAGATTGCTGATGGAAGCGTACGGCGCGCCCTTCGGCATAGTTCTTTTTCTTTTTGTACAGTTGTATGTCGACCACATCGCCCGGCACTACAAAGGGGACAAAAATCACGAGCCCGTCGACGCGTGCCACAGCCATTCCTTCGGCACCGGCATCTATTATCTCAACCTGCTCAAGCAGGGGCAATTCCTTATTTCTTCGACTCATATTCAAAGGGGTATAAAAAAAGAAGTATCTTTCGGTACTTCTTTCAATTAGCAATGCCGTTGCATCTTAGCGCTCGTCGGAGACGGTCAGTCTCTTGCGGCCTTTGCGGCGGCGTGCAGCCAGCACTTTTCTACCGTTGGCGGTAGACATTCTCTTGCGGAAACCGTGCTTGTTGACTCTTTTCCTCGTCGAGGGTTGGAATGTTCTCTTCATGATATATTTCCTTGTTTATTTGTTGCTATTCTAAGGTGCTTTTGGGCACAATTATCCTCAAATTTGGAAGTGCAAAAGTACACAAAAAAATTAATACGGCAATAAAAATTTCACTTTGGGAAGGAATATTTCTGTTTAAAACACTGTTAATAAGTGTGTAAGAAAATGAAAATAAATTCTTTTTTTTTCATTTCAAAAAAAAATAGTACCTTTGCACGTCCGATTTCAATGCTAAAAGTTGTTAAAATGGATAAGAAAGAATTTGTGAACAGATTGTCGCGCCCGGAGCGTTTCACGTCGCAAGACAGGGGTTGGTTGAGGGCAATGTTGGCGAAGTATCCGCACTCGTCGGTGGTGAGGGTGATGGCCTTGTTGGCTGACAGCGCCTTTAAGTTCGATTCTCCCGAGGAGCATCGTGCTGCAGCATTGTCGATGTGCAACCCACAGGGGTTAGGTTCAATGCTGGCCGGTGCATCACAGACGGTGGCAGAGCAGCCGAAAGTAGATATCCTCAATGAAATCAATACCTTCCAAGAGGTTTCCTTTAAAACGGCACCGAAGAGTGTCATCTTGTCTAATTTCTTGCAAATTGCTACTGCCGATGGTCAGGATGTGTCGTCGGAAGCCCCCACTCCGGCCGAGACATCGGACAAAAAAAGCCTCAAGGCGGATGTTTCGTTAGGCACTGAAACACTTGCTGTTATATTGGAAAAGCAGGGCAAGTTCGACAAAGCGTTGGCGATTTATGAGAATTTATTGGCTCATAATCCCGAAAAAAGTAGTATTTTTGCACCCCGAATTGAGCATTTAAAAGAATTAATGAATATAAAGTAATAACAGAAATGAACTTTTACACTTTTATCGTAATCCTGATTCTGATTGTCTGCGTTCTCCTTGCTTTGGTTGTCCTTGTGCAGAACTCGAAAGGTGGCGGTTTGGCTGCCAACTTCGCAGCTCCCACCCAGGTGATGGGTGTGCGTCAGACGGCCGACTTCCTTGAGAAGGCTACCTGGTGGCTCGCCGTTATCCTGGTGGTGCTCTGCCTCGCTGCCACAATCTCTATTCCCCGTCATAGCGCCGACAATGCTATCAATACCGAGGTGACGACCACCAATACGGCCAACCCCGTGGAGGCCGCTAGCCCCATCGCCACTCCGGCCCCCACCGCTGACCAGCAGTAAGTGTGGCTTCTCCGAGTGTAGAACAATCGGTAGCCAAGCTTATCCTATCACACTTCCCGCATACCCCAACCGACGGGCAACGGGAGGTGTGTGCTTCTATGTCCCAGTTCCTGTATGATAAAGACCCTCGTTCGGCTTTTTTGCTGCGAGGGTATGCTGGTACGGGAAAGACCTCTCTGGTATCGGCCCTTATTCAAACCTTACCTCAACTGCGTGTCAGTTGCGTTTTGCTGGCTCCGACGGGACGTGCCGCCAAAGTGATTAGCGGATATGCCCACCGACCGGCATACACGATTCATAAGAAGATATATATGACGGCAACCGATGCCTCAGGAGCACTGCGCACTGTACGTGCTATCAACCGTCATTCCCACACGCTTTTCATTGTCGACGAGGCCTCTATGATAGGTCTGGAACCTACCTCTACCCGGCAGAGCTTGTTGGAGGACTTGGTTGATTTTGTGTACGATGGCAACCATTGCCGCCTGATGCTTATCGGTGATACGGCTCAGCTGCCTCCTGTGGGTCAGAGCGAAAGCCCTGCTCTCGACGAGCGGTATCTCTCGGCATCGTTCGACCTGACCGTCACCTCGGGCGAGCTCACCGAGGTGGTGCGTCAGCAACAACTCTCTGGTATCCTGAATAATGCCACCTCCCTTAGGGGCCAAATCGCCTCGATTATGGGTGGTGATGAGGCAGAACTTCCTCTGTTTCAACCTGCCCCCGATGTGGTGAGGCTTATGGGTGAGGACCTGATGGAGACATTATATCGTGAGTATGAGACCTATGCCCTCGAAGATGTGGTAGTGGTTACTCGCAGCAACAAGCGCGCCAATCTTTTCAATCAGGGCATCCGCAATACGGTTCTTTTCCGTGAGGAGGAAGTCAACGCTGGCGATTATCTGATGGTGGTGAAGAACAATTACTTCTGGCTTGATAATGACAGCAGTATCGGTTTTATCGCCAATGGCGATATCGTCGAAGTTCTCAGCGTGCGCAACGTGCAGGAACTCTATGGCTTCCGTTTTGCCGATGCTACCCTTCGCTTCGTTGATTATCCCGACGAGCAGCCGCACGACTGCAAGCTGATTCTGTCGACCCTATATAGTGAATCGCCATCGCTCACCTCCGACGAGCAGGCTCGTCTTTATACGACGGTGATGGAGGATTATGCCGACTTGCCGCACAAGGCCGACCGACTGCGTGAATTGCGTCAAAATCCCTATTATAATGCGCTGCAGGTGAAGTTTGCATATGCGCTTACCTGTCACAAGACGCAGGGTGGTCAATGGCGCACGGTGATTGTGGATCAGGGGTTTTTACCACCCGACATGAAACTTGACCGCGAGTATCTCCGTTGGCTCTATACCGCTTTTACGCGTGCCTCAGAGAAGGTGTATCTGTTGAACTTCGAGAACCGTTTCTTTTAGTTTTTCATCCGTTTGGCCGAGATGACGGGAGCCGCGTAGGTCTCAATCATAATCTGTCGCATATCGGGATGAGGCAGCATATCAAGGCGTTGCAGGAACTGAGAACGGGTGCGCTCTTTGTAGCGGCCATATTGTTCATGTCCTGTCAATAAGCTGTATGCCACATAGTTGGTGGGCATCAGCTTGTAGCCCGATTGAATGTGCCGGTCGAGAACTGCGGCTGCATGTTCGGCAAAATCCACACCTTCGGGTGCTTGGAAATCACTCCGTTTCAGGGGGCGACCGATGGTGAGGTGAACTTTGCCTTTGGGGCCGATAATGCCCGTCACCACGCTTTTGGTGTCCTCGTGCTTGGCTTTCTGGTAACCTCCGTTGCGGCTGAGGTAGAGCTCGTTAGCTTTCATCAAGTCGCAAGGGTCCCACTCGTAGCTGATGCTCACGGGGACGATATGCAGGTCGGCAAGGGCTTGCGTCGGGTTGCCGTTACCGCTGAGGGTGAGCATCTTGATGACGGCAGGAGCGGTAGTGTCGACACCGTCTTTTGCGCGTCCGTTTTTCTGGGCAATCCATACCGACTGCTGTTGGTCGACTACCAGGTGACGGATATAGTCGGACAGATGGCGAAGGCTTTCGTAGAATGCTCTCGGCGTACCTCCGCGAGCCATGGGTATCAGCTTGTTGCAACGAAACACATCCTCAATGATGGGGTGTTCCAGCAGGTTGTTGCCGAAGACGATATAGGAGGTCTCGTCGCGA
>JAEEGL012572499.1_pt1 | contig 10169 bp, 9 predicted proteins | sample 9134231 | NCBI WGS metagenome assembly JAEEGL01 (sample SAMN16246548, study PRJNA631951) | gut metagenome | biome: gut microbiome; feature: rumen; material: fiber-attached | host: Bos | place: Iran: Karaj | collected 2018-10
AAATATCGCTTCACATCGCTCGGTGCAGCCAGCGGCTGCTTCTTCTGCAAACGATGAATCCAGCCATCAGGCAAAGAGCCATTGCTAAACGCTACATTCGCAAAACGGGCTGTTGTCACCTTGAAGTACTTATTATACGCCATCACCAAGTCTTCCATGATGCGCTTGCTGGCCCCCATAATATTTACGGGATTAGCAGCCTTGTCCGTAGAGACACAGAAGAAATGCTTCGGGGGATAAACGGTGAGCAGATCCATCAGTTTCTTGGCCTTGATATCATTGTTTTCAATCAGTGCCTGCACAGAATATCTATCCTTCTCCGAACGAACGTGCTTATGAGCTGAGAAGTTGGCCACAATGTCGAATCCCTTCTCCTCACGGAAGATGCGCTCAAAGATGGGGTCTGCAAAGTTCAGCGTGTAGCAACGGAACTCATCCGGGACATAAAGACCATTGGTTGAGCGTACATCACGCACCAGCTCAGCCAGTCCGTTCTCATTCAGGTCAACCACCACAACAGAGGCCGGCTCAAAGCGCAGCACCGCCTTGATAAAGCTGGAGCCAATGCTTCCGGCACCACCTATCACGCAAACCTTCTTACCCTTAATCTCCTGGGTGAGTTTTGCAGCATTTGCCTCAATGTCACCCTTAAACATGCTTTCCGGTCTGTAAGTGACCGAGTCAGCAATAAACTTATCTAAATTGAACATATATGTTTATATTATTATCGATACTGTAAACTTGGTTATTATCATCCAGTAATGAGTATAAGTCATTCTATCACCTGTTTCATCACCTTCACCGGTCCATTCTGTTTAAAAGGGGCGCCTTCAGATGCACCTCTTGTTAATGAAGCTTTCGTCTTAGTGCCTGTGAAACTATTGTTTTTTACAACAAGCTCTTTAAATATAAGTTCAGTCTGTCTTTTAGAGTTTGTACGCGCATACACAGAAAAAGGATAAAATGTCTTCCCTTCCGGCACATTAAACACATTATCCTCAATAATATATTTCTCGTATTGTGATGGATTGCGAGAAATGGAGCTAGGCTTCCCCAATTTTTCCATCACGTCAGGATAGTTGTAAATTCCTATACAAGTATACTCGCCGGGGCTATTATATATTGGGTAGCCTCCATTGAATGTGTTACCCTTAATTGTTGCATTTTGAGTATTAACCAACTTGATGGCGTACGGATAAAGGTTAACAAGATTATTCTGATCCACCACCCCTTCTAAAGAACAGATGGAGGTAAAAGTATTGTTTGTAATCGTAATGGAACCCGCCTTGGCCTCGTTAGGATGTATTAATATTCCACAACCATAGTTCACCCCAACGTTACTGTATTTTGCAGCCTCCGTAATCTCACCTGTTCCATAGTCAGCCTTTGTACCAGCTATTGAGCGAGTGCCATCGTACGCTGTGAAATCGCAGATATTCCCGTCTATTACGGTTTCAGTATCAGTAGGCAGGACACCTTCCGCATCTGAGTACCAATACTTATAGCCCCCTATACTATTCTGTGGTCTTCTATTATTAGCGGAATAGTACAAACTTAACCCTCGAAACACATTATTCCTTATAGACACTTTGGCCGCTTGACCTAATAATAGCACAGAGTTAACGGCATCCACATTATTATTCTCCACAATCACTTCATCATTATGGAAATAGCTGTACTCGCAAACATCAAACACCGAGGAACAATAGCTGTCCTTAATCTCATTGTTCCTTATGATGGCTTTCTTAGCAAACACGTTAAATATGCTACCAGGGTAGCCGTACCGCTCCACCCTATTCCTCTCTATCAGGCACTCTCCTGCAACACAAGTAAATGCTGAGGAGTTAGGACCAGGCGTCATGTCGTGAATATAATTGCCTGTATAGGTTACCTTCGTTTCCATAATTGGCTTATCTACAGCAATAATCCACACCTGTTCATCGTGACGACAATTGACCTGCTCACAATTGATATAAGATGCATTTGAAACATCCCAAAGGCAGACACATGAGCCCTGTTTCTTTCCGTAATACGTGTATGACTTGTTGCAATAGGTGCAATTCTCAATGTCACAAAATACACACCCGTCAATCACAACTTTATCTGCTTTATCTACCCAAATCAATGGTTCTCCATATATCTTGTCCGACTTAAAACCTTTCAAGAAAGTGCCAGTATGGGAACCTTGGAATACTATATTCTTTATAATGACGGATTTCGCATTGTCAGAATAGAATACATTTTTTAAGAAGTTGAAATGGTATTCACTTTGTTCCAATATCATGGGCTTAATTATGGTTCCTACTCCTTCAATACTCACATCCTTACCTATATGAATGCTCGCCAATTTGTAAAAACCTTTGCCAAAAACCACGTGCGCAGCACCAAGATTAAAAATGGACTGCACACGATTTGACATGATATTAGCTTTATTTGCTGATTTTGCCCCTTTCAAAAACCAATCTACATAAATTACATCATTATTGACCGACCCACTAAAATCACAAAGTATGTTCACGCGACCTTCCAGCTTTGTATTATTGAATACAATATGCCCATTAATTATTTTTCCCTTTTTGAAGCGTAAAACAATGTCCCTTGGAAGAATAATTGTCTGGCCATTCAGATTAACAGTTGAACAAATTTGGAATATGGTGCCTGGTTCGGCAGAGGTCAACTCAACTATTTTGCTTCCACGTCTGATTTCAACCACTTTACTTATGTCACCTTCTCTCTCCAAGTTCCGAGTCTCTCCACAACTTGCAAGTAAAAAGAAAGCTGTCAAAAAAAGCACAAACTTAATATGGTTGCGTAATACAGTCATTATGGAAAGATTAGTGATATAACAACTTTACCCTCTTTCCCACCACTCATTAGTGGGAGCATTTGCGTCTTTAGGCAAATCATTTACATCCAACCTGGGCATCCTATACATCATATCTGGTACTTTACCATCCAAGTCTGCCACTTCAACATCAGTGGTAAATCCCATTTTGCATCCATGTCGTTTTAGAAGAGCTATCGTATCATCATTATAATCGCCATATGGATACCCTATTGTCCAATTGTTGACATCTTCCCCTACCATATCAATGAATTCGATACTCTTAGCTATTTCGAATTCTTGTTTTTCTTTTGGAAGTGAGCTTAACCAGTAGTGATCATAACCATGGCTTCCAATATGCATCCCACAATCAACCATACATTTAATCTGATCGATAGTCATATATAGTTCCCGGCTGAACATGCTTTCATCCATACCTACGCACTTCTCAAATAATTCTGATGTCAATTTTCTACGTAGTTCCTCAGGTAAAGCCACTTGTAATAGACGTTTAACAAAAATAACTTCTTTGGGATCAAAACGATTAGCTATTGCCAGATCGTCAAAATAATGCTCATACGATTCCAACTTATATTCTTCGCGGTTCCTATCTATCATTTTATGTAAATCGTCAAGCAATTGCGGCATCTTATCACTTGGTGTAGATGCCAGAATAAAATGAACTTTATTGACATCCAAAACCGTGTGCTCTGTCACTGCCTTTACTGGAGGGAAGAAAACGCCCTGTATATGCTCATGCTCCAAAATGGGAAATGCGTAAGTAAAATGGTCAGCATAGGCATCGTCGAAGGTTAACAGGATAGCATGATCTGGAAGCTGTCGTCCATTTTCATATGCGTCAATAACCTCTTCAACAGTTACAGGACGATAATGCTTTTTAATATAACCTATCTGTTCTTTAAACAATCTGACGTCACACCCTTTTATTTCAGGGAAACGGGAGTTTTTCAAGTCTCTTACATAGTGGTACATAACCACCGTTAATCTATTGCTATTCATATAACGATTTCAAATTAAAGATGCATATGATTAACCAACTCATTCGCTCTCTTATACTCTTGGGGATTCCCGATATCAATCCAAGTTCCATTGAGAGGAAATCTTATTACTTTCTTACCTGCGGCTATTAATGCTTCGACCAAATCTGTACTATGGAACATAGTATCTTTAGGGATATAATCTAAAGCAGACTTCTTTATCAAGTAGATACCGGCATTAGCATAGTAATCATAAGTAGGTTTCTCAACTAATCCCGTGATGTTGCGACGGTCTTCAATTTTGAAAATCCCATAAGGTATTTGAACACTGTATGGTATGGCACAAACACTCATTTCAGCGTCATGCTCCTTAAAGTGAAGATAAAAATCTTCAAAGTTGAGATTCGTGAAAACATCACTATTCATCACCAGGATGGTGTCGTTGTAAAAATGTTCCACAAATCTGATGCTTCCAATGGTTCCTAAGAATTTTGGTTCCCTTACTGTTTGAATCTGAACGTCCCCTCGTGGTTCTCGGAAATGCTCTTCAATCTGTTCCTTAAGGTAATTAACAGTCACACTGATATGCTTAACACCATAACTAATTAATCGGTCTATATTATGATCAATAATAGCTTTATCTCCGACCGGCAAAAGAGGTTTTGGGGTTTTTTCCGTTAACGGGCGCAGGCGTTCACCTTTTCCTCCGGCCATCAGTACGGCATCAATAGGAAGTCTGGTCTGATACTTCTCTAAATTGATAATTTCAACAATATGATGCTCTTTGTCCAGAATTGGTACGAGCTTCATTTTCATCTCTTTCTGATGACGAATCTCATGTACATTAGTAATGTCGTCCAATCGCATAAATCTAAAATTTTTAAGCATAATGCTCTCTATTGGATCATTTACAGATGCACCTGCGATTAAAGCTCTTCGAGAATCACCATCAGTTAAAGTTCCAACCATTCTATTTTTATCATCGATGACAAATAGCACCAATGGTTCAGGAGCCAAAGTGTTAATCTTTGCCAAAGCATCCAATAGTGTTATGTTTTGATTTATGAGATGATCTTTCATACCAAACCCTCCATAATAACTAATTCTGCTACTTTCCAATCAAAAGGACTATCTATATCAACAGAGTAGTATTCTGACATAGGATATTTACGTATTCGAGTGAAATGTGCCAATCCCTTTTCCATCAGGCTCCTTGGATTGATAACATAGATAGAACCATTCAATTGCCATACTTTAGGGGCATCTTGCCTTCTCTCTATAGTTCCGTCACCTTTGCTAATGACGAGCAGCCCTTCCCCATCTTCTTCGAATCCGTCATAGTATGGATTACAAGGGGCATTTTTTACGCTTGTTACCATATCAATTGAATCATCGTACAAAGCAACCGCTTCATTCAGAAACTCTACCTTACGAAAAGGAGAGGTTGGCTGCAATAATAGAACTGCATCGTAATGCTTTCCCTTTTTCTCATAGAAACTCCATGCATGCTGTATCACTTCACTACTTCCACAGGTGTCGGTTGCTAATACTGCAGGACGGACAAAAGGTACTTTTAAACCATGCCTTTCAACCACTGATATTATTTCAGCATCATCTGTCGTAACACAAATATTCTCATCCATCGTAAACTGTCGAGCAATATCAATGCTATAATAAATCAGTGGTTTACCGTTTAATGGTTTTATGTTTTTGTGCGGTATACCCTTGCTGCCTCCTCTGGCTGGAATTACTATCAAATACTTCATTGTCATAAAAGTCTTATAGGATCATCAATATCATAATCGAATAAAGCCTTAGTTCCAATAATAACATCCCAAAAGGTTGAACTTATTCCAGAACTTGACCTCTTCACTACAAGATTGTCAGGAGTTAACAGTTCTCCTTTCTTAATAGGGCGTTTGGCCAATATGGATTTCAACACCACCTTAGCATTTTCAATTTCGCTCTTATTCGGTCGTTTGATACCGTCACCAAGTGCTGCTTCAGTATTGCGAATCTGGTTCACCATCAATTTCAGTTCAGCCGGTTCCAAACTCGCCTTATGGTCGGGACCTTCCATGTTGCGGTCGAGTGTGAAATGCTTTTCAATGATTTCTGCCCCCAAGGCCACCGCAGCCACAGGAACCTCAGTTCCCATAGTATGGTCAGAATAGCCCACCCTGCACTTAAATGCATCACGAAGAGTGACCATCGCACGAAGGTTAACCTCATCCGCAGGGCATGGGTAATTGGTGGTGCAATGCAGTATGGAGATGTCTTCAGCTCCTGCCTTTGCCAAAGTGTCGTAAGCAATAGCCACTTGCGCCAAATTTGACATTCCTGTTGAAAGTATCACTGGGAGGTGCAGCCCACCAACATATCTCAAATAAGGAATATTGGTGATTTCTCCAGAACCCAACTTCACAAGATTGATTCCCAAACTGAGCAAAAAAACAAGAGACTCCGTCTCGTCAGCCGTTGACAGAAAACGGATGCCGATATTGTCGCAATGCTCCTTAATCATCTTGAAATGAGCATACGAGAGTTCCAATTTCTTCAACATCTCGTATTGAGATTCTGAAGATCTTAAATTCTCGGCCTGATAATCTGCCATACGGGTGCTCTTAGTAATGACCAAATCGGTGTTCCATGTCTGGAATTTAATCACATCAACACCCGCCTCTTTGGCGGCATCACACAATTTGTAAGCCAAATCAAGTTTGCCGTTGTGGTTAACACCAGCTTCGGCTATTATCAAAACATGTCCCATGGTTCACTATATTTTATCATTGGGTCTGACGACCTTACAAGGCGCGCCATACGCAATTGAATTGTCAGGAATATCTTTCGTCACCACAGCACCAGCACCTATCAAACTGTTTCTTCCCACCTTTTTGCCCAATGTGACAATAACGCCATCGTCTAACAACGTGTTCTCGCCTATTGTAACACCACCGGAAAGAATCACTCCAGATGCAATATAAACATGGTCTTCAACAATATTGTCGTGATTGACCTGCGATCCCGTATTTACCACCACATTATCTCCTATCGTAGGTTGGGGGGTAATTAAACAACCACATTCAATCAATATACCAGTGCCCATCTTGGTATCTTTTGACACAACTGCATCAGGGTGGATGATATTAACTGAATTCCAGCCATAGTTGCAAAAGGATTCGAATAATTTTTTGCGCAGTTTCATAGAACCCAGACCTATGAAAAACTTGTCGGTATGGTACTTCGTTTTTAAAGTATCAAGATAGTCCTTGCTAAAATCCTCGTAACCTGGTTCAACATACACACCATTGATTTCTGTGCCCCAAATGTTTTTATTCACATCCACAATACATGCTGGTTCATAAACCGCTTGCTCGCGCATATTGTACAAAACAACATTGCAGTGTTGGCCTGCACCAACTATTACCACTTTTTCTTTCATAAAGAATGATTGTTTAAGAACTTAGTTATTGTGTCAACTATTATCTCCGAAGCATGACCATCGCCGAAATAATTGTTTGATTCATACTTTCCATGACTCATGGCGTTTTCAATGGCATCCTTCATGGCATAGAATGATCTGTCGCAAGAAAAAACATTTGAACATAAATATCTTCCCTTTTGACGGTCGCCAATATTGACGGTAGGTACACCCAGATGAGGGGTCTCAACAATACCGCTTGAAGAATTGCCGATGACGCATTCCACTTCCTTCATGAAAGACAAATACCTCATCTGACCCAATGTCGGAATAAAATGAATCGAAGGTTTTTTTGTTGCTGCTTTCCTAAAGATTTCATTCATTTGCGCACCTCCAAAATCAGCATTAGCTTGCGTTATCACTATCTCAGCATCAACATATTGGGTTGCATCCATCAGATTGTGAGCCATTGCCAAGTTTGCTGCCAACGATATTTTCGTTTCTGGATGAAGTGTCATCAAGATCCATTTTCTGTTTTGTGCAATATTCAGGCTTTCGGATAATTCTTTCCTTGACAGAAGCTGGTAGTGCTCAAAGTTATCAATATTGGTTTCACCAGTAACATAGACATTGGCAGCGGTCCCTGTCATTCTGCATATATTATCGTATGACGGCTTGGTACCGGGGAAATGCAATGATGACATCATAGTAACAGCATTCCTGACTTGATTGTCAATAGCCCCTTCCGTAACATCACCTCCAGCAATATGTGCAACAGGTATGCGCATAACCAAAGCAGCACTCACTATTGGAAGAAGCTCATATCTGTCACCAAGCACAATAACGATGTCAGGATTAAGGCTATGAAATGCTTCCGCAAAACCTTCTAAGCACAATCCCATTGAGCGAACAATACTAACCTTGTCTTCAGTGGAAAGCAACATATCTACCTTCGCAGCAATGGGATAACCATCTTCCTCTATAAATTTATAAGTCAAGCCATGCTCAATAGAGAGATGCGCCCCAGTTACAACAAGCTGTAGTTCTAAATTATCGTCATGATAGATAGAATCAATAATCCATCTCATCAAGCCGTATTCAGAACGAGCGGCAGTTACAACACAGATTTTTTTCATATGCAATCAGAAGGACGTACGGAACTAGGAATATTCACCACACGGTCAGCAAACCAGATGGTGTTCTTCAATCCATCATTCTCGCATTTTTCAAACATAGGCAAGCGATTCATAAGTTCCCAGATGGGACGGGTCATAACACCATTATCATTAGTCTGTGTAAGGAAATCTAACTGGGCCTCCTTATCCTTCAGAATGACCACATTCAGCCAATAGTTAGAGATGGTGTCAGGAGAATCTACAAAGAACTCAATGTAAGGAATGTTCTTAAAGAATGCTTCATATTCAGCGGCTACCTTGCGCTTGCTGGCAATATACTCATCAAGATGCTCCAACTGTGCACAACCCAGAGCCGCATTTATATTGGGCATACGATAGTTGAAGCCTATATGGTCGTGACGGAACTCCCAACGATGAGGAATCTTTGCCTGAGTAGTGATATGTTTGGCGTATGCACCCAGTTCTTCATCATTGAAGAGCATCATTCCACCACCACCAGTGGTGATGGTTTTATTTCCGTTGAAACTCAAGGCACCAACTTTTCCAAAGAGGCCTGTGTGAATGCCTTTGTACTTGGAGCCAACACTTTCTGCAGCATCCTCAACCAGTTCTATATGCCACTCAGCACAAACAGTGGCGAGTTCTTCAATACGAACAGGATGACCAAAGGTGTGCATAGGAACGCAAGCCTTGATTCTCCGACCTGTATTCTTATTGTAACAAGCTAATTCATCCTCTTGGTAAGCGAAGTCGTGACTCTTATCAAGTTCTCCAATGCGAGTGTTCTTACGTACTTCAGCATTCTTATGAAGCCACTCCTTAAGAGCATCAGGAGAGAGGCCCATTGTAGAACGATCGACATCAAGGAAAACAGGAAATGCCCCAATATAGCTCAAAGCATTTTCTGTAGCAATGAACGTCAGAGCCTGGGTGAGCACCTCATCATCACGCTTAACTCCCGCTAGGAGAAGCCCCATGTGCAGTGCATTGGTACCACTCACACAAACCACAGCACGTTTGGCACCTGTATAGGATGCCATATCCTTCTCAAAACGATCCACAAACGGACCTACAGAACTAACGAATGTTGTATCTATACACTCGTTCAGATACTTCTTCTCGTTACCAATGAATACGGGAATTGCAAGAGGTACATTGGATGAATAATAAAGCTCCTTAATGAAATCGGTTACTTGTTTAAACATATTTCTTTAAATATTCATTTATTGTTTATCAGCAGATTAACACCTATGCCTCCGCAAATTGAAATAATCCAAATAAGAACGGACTTCCTTTACGAATGTCCACAGCCGCATCGAGAACTTTACCCTTCACAACTCTCACAAGTTTACTTTGTGCGTACTTGCCTTTTTGGAAGTGCAAACCCCGAAGTACGCCAAAACAACTTTTACTCTCATTATCTTGAACGAATGTTATGGGACGCACTTGCTCGTCAAAGTCCCTTTGACTCCATGACTCTAAGAAATAGCCGCGTTCATCACCAAACACCTTTGGCTCTATGATGACTACTCCCGGAATTTCAGTTTTAATTACATTTATCATCAGTCTTGTTTTATAGTTATTGAATTGACTTCTTCCTTCATCTCATCAATGACCTTTAAAAGGTACTGTCCGTATTGATTCTTTATCATAGGGCTGGCCAGCTCGCGCATTTTTTCTTCAGTTATCCAGCCATTGCGATAGGCAATGCCTTCTAAACAGGCTATCTTGAGGCCGGTGCGCTTCTCAATCACCTCCACAAAGGTGCTGGCCTCACTCAGTGAGTCATG
>JAEEGL013160456.1_pt1 | contig 10169 bp, 6 predicted proteins | sample 9134231 | NCBI WGS metagenome assembly JAEEGL01 (sample SAMN16246548, study PRJNA631951) | gut metagenome | biome: gut microbiome; feature: rumen; material: fiber-attached | host: Bos | place: Iran: Karaj | collected 2018-10
CGAGATTGCCGAGAAGTTTGCCTTGGTCGGTGCCATTGAGCGTGAGCACGAAGCGCGTTATCGCAAGCTCCTGGCCAATATCAAGGAAGGTCTTGTCTTCTCCAAGGAAGGCGACGTCGTTTGGCAGTGCGCCAACTGTGGCCACATCGTCATCGGCAAGAAGGCCCCCGAGATCTGTCCTGCCTGCAGCCATCCCCAGAGCTACTTCCAAGTAAAAGCGGACAACTATTGAAGCAGCGAAGTTAACTATTAAAGCAGCTAATGAAGAATTAGAGAACCGAGAATCCCACGAGGGTTCTCGGTTCATTTCTTTTAGATGATTTGTGATTGGGTTGATTACTTCACCAATACCTTCTTGGTCGTTCCATCCTTAAAGCGGATGATGTTGATGCCCTTTTGCATTCTTGCAAGTTTGCGTCCACTCAGGTCATAGATACCTTCATTGCCTAGACTTTTCGTTTCCTCGATTTCAACCTCTTCTATCCCAGTCTGGGCATCTTCTGTCTTAAACGATTGTTCTTCACCATAGAATGTTTCACCCTCCGAAGTCGTTACATAAGCTACGATGCGATAGTCTGTTAAATAATCCAATCCCTTTAACTCTGATGTCATTATCTGTCCTTTCGCCTCCACCGTAACTGCACTGCTTGGAACCAAACGAGCACTAGAGCTGCCAGCTGAATTACGCCAGTACATAAATCCTTGACTTGTGATATTGTCTGAACCACGCATAGCATAGCCCTTTACCTTTGCCGAATTTCCATTCACCTCAATCTTCGCGTAAGTGTGGACTGTTGGTTCGAAATAAGAAGTATTTGTCGGGTCTATACCCAACCAGTCACCATAATAGCGTGAACCATCATTGGCTTCATAATACGGACGGAACTTCCACAAAAAGTTCGTATTCATGTTACGGATATATCCCTCTATGGTTCCTTCGTAAAGATAGGCACCAGCCACATTCGATTGGAAGTCGCTTGTCCAATCAGTACGCCTCCATTCAAATCCCACATTCGTTTCTCCATCATCCAAGTTCGACGATGATGAAACAATTACATCGCCCTCTGAAATGACTTTGGGTTGTGAATTGGTGAAATTTAAGTAATCAGTCTTAAGATAGGTTGTTCCTGAATACTCATATTCACCATCTACCGTGATGGTGTATGTAGCAGGATAACTATAGCCCGGTCGCAATCCATTTAAGTAAATAGAGTTGTCTTCTACCGTCACGCCGTTTAGAGTCAACTTCTGTGCTGTGACAGGAGCGTCGCCTTCCAAATATGATGCCTCGGCAAATATGGATGACGCAGTTCCTTCAATCCGCTTGGCAGTTGGACTGATACTCTTTGTCGTAAAGCTAATAGAATTTGGAGTATATACGACATCATCCTTCGAAACCTTAAGCGTTACCCTTCCCGAATATTCTGGACGAAGATTGAAAGTTCTAGATTCATTCTCTATTATCTCATCGTTCAGTGTGTTGGTAAAGTCTGAATAGAAATTATTCACCTTAACCGTAGCCGTCATTTGGGTTGTCCCCTCGAGACTTAAAGTAGATGGAGTCAATACTTTCGTTGTTCCTGTTTCATACGGCTCTACATATCCTTTGTTCCATAAGGTCAGTAGGGTTTTTACACCTCGTTTTACATATAATGATGTAATACTTGGGAATGCATTATTTCCTATAGTTGAAATTTCATCAGGGAGAATAAGAGAGGACAAACTTTTACACTCGTAAAATGCTGAACCACCAATGGTTTTCACATTTTCATGGATATTAACGGAGGAAAGTCCAATACATCCAGAAAACATACTTTCTCCTATAATACTATTATTTATATCTACAGACTTTAAATTACTGCAATTAGAGAACACGGAAACACCCATTGAAGTAACTTTTTCAGGGACTTGAACTGAGGTTAATCCAATACATCCTGAGAACGCAGAGTTTCCAATTGAGGTTGTATTATTTGGGAAGTTCAGTGAGGTCAGTCCACTGCAGCCACAAAATGCATTATTGCCAATCGATGTCACGCTATTGGGGATAGATATCGAGGATACTTCCTTAGCACCATAAAATGCATATTGTCCAATACTGTTAACACCCTCACCCAAAACATACTCCGTAACATGTTCGCCAAACATTCCAGATAACGTTGATGTACTACTATACGATTCCGATGCAATTGTATTACTATTAATAGTAACTGAGACTAGGTTATTGCAGCCAGAGAAAGAAAATTTCCCAATCGATTTTACACCTTTGCCTATGGACACTGAGGACAAGTCACTACATCCATAAAACGCATAATTGCCAATCTTGTCTACACTCTCAGGAATGACCAAGTTTTTAACTTCAGTGCCATTTATATATAAATGGTGGGCGTTACCAAGCGGGTTAGCATCATTGTTCGCAAAAGAAATTGAACATAGATTTTCTATGCTTGCAAATTCAGCTTTTGTCAGACTGCTGCATCCCATAAATGCGTTATTGCCAATAGATGACATACTTTCTGGGATGAAGACTGAGGTCAGTCTGCTGCAGTTCTTAAATGTCTCTTGACCTATTGATTTCACGTTATTGCCAATAGTTACAGATGCCAAGTCAGTACAATTTTCAAAAACATTACGGCCTAACGATGTTACGCTATTTGGAATGGATACTGATGCCAAGCCATTGCAACCATTAAATGCATAATCATCTATTAAGGTTAAACCATTGCCAAAGCTGACATTTGCTATACCCTTACAACCTTGAAATGCATATTGTCCAATACTATTAACACTTTCACCAAAAATATACTCCGTAACTTGTTCGCCAAATATGGTTGAGAGATTTGAAGAAGGTGTATATGTATGTGAGGCGAGAGTATTGCTATTAATAATAATAGATTTAAGGTTGATGCAGTTCTTAAATGCTTCTTTACCAATTGAGATTAAATCCTCCGGAATTGTAATTGAGGTCAAACCAGTACATCCACAAAATGTGTTATCACCAATGTAATTAACGTCCCTATGAATGGACACAGAAGTCAAAGCAGTGCAACCATAACAGGCATATGAACCGATGCTTTTTACGCTTTCTCCAAAAACATATTCATTGACCTGTGAACCAAAGATATTAGCCAATGTGGATGAATTACTATAAGTATTTGAAGGAATAAAGTTATTATTGATGGTTACTGAGGTAATATTACAATCTTGAAACGCGGTATTATCTATGGTAGTAACGTTTTTACCAATACTAACGGATGTCATCTCTGGACTACACTGAAACGCATAGGGACCAATAGAGATGACACTATTAGGGATAATGATAGATTTTAAGCTCGTACCACTAAAAGCATAAAGATCAATGGATTTTACACTATTTCCGATAATGGCTGAAGTTAAATTTGTACATTCACGGAACGCATAACCTTCGATGCTTGTCACACTATTGGGAATATTTATTGTTTTTAGGCCAACACATCCCATAAATGCTGAATATCCGATACATGTCACGTTATCGGGAATAATTGTATTTTTACATCCTGTGATTAGTGTATTGGAGGATGTTTCTATAATGGCATTACAATTATTTCGGGAATCATATTTCTTATTATCCTCACTTACTACAATAGAAATGAGTTCACTACATTCCGCAAATGCTGAACTTTCAATAGAAATAATATTAGAGGGAATATTTAAAGAGGTTAAACCCTTGCATCCTTTAAAAGCAGATTTCCCTATAGTTGTCACACTTTCAGGAATAACTGTATATTGACAGCCCTCAAGAATCGTGTTTGTAGATGTTTCTATTAATGCATTGCAGTTATCTCGAGAATCATATACTGTATTATCTTTGTCGACAATTATACTTTTAAGATTATTACATCCATATAATATCTTCCCTTTGATTAAATTCGTACTTTTAGGTATAGATATTGATGTTAAAGAACTACATAAAGAAAACACATAATAATCTAGCGTTTTTACTCCATCTGGAATTTCTATGGAAGTCAAACTACTACAACTTTGAAATGCAGCAGCTCCTATGGTAATAACACTACTTGGAATTGATACAGAAGTAATTTTATCACAATTAACAAAAGCATAGCCATCAATTCCTATCACGCTATATCTATTTCCATTATATGACACACGTTCTGGAATGTTTATTTGACCAGAATAGCCTTCTGAGGAACTATAATCCGAATTCTTTCGTGAAACAGTAACAGTCTTCTCTTGTGAAGATTTTATAGTATAACAAATTCCATCCACTTCAAAGTCATATGCTAACACAGATGATTGAATTCCAAAAGAAAGGAATAAAATAAACAGATATAAATAATTCTTTTTCATAACCATATTGTTCTTCATTTATTTTTTAAAGCTATGTCTTTTATCGTCTCATATTTAGTATTGTTTGTTTTCTTAATTTGAAACATTCTATATAAGGAAATAGCCTTTATTATCTCGGTATTCGTGTATCGGCAGCAAATACATATAAATAAAGTGATCGTTTCAATTCCTAAAGACATTTCTAATTCATTTAATAAATCCTCTTTTTCTTCTTTTGATAGAATTCTATCAGAATCGATATACTTAATAACATAGCAGAGATGATTATATATGTCATAAAAAGGATTTGTACTTAATTGATTATTAAAAGCATATTCTACTTTTTCTTTTAAATAATCTTGAGCTTTTAATGAATTTTGCGGATTATATTCGGGAAAAATAGTTTGACCCATAATGCTTTCATACTTATTCTTTATTTCTTCATTATTTCTCCCGCATTTCTTCATTATGAGTTCAATCATTCTCCTGTAGGAAAGTTCAATATTTGTTCGATGATTATTTCTCTCTTGTATTTTTAACTCCTTTTGTTGCACTTGTAATGCTTGTGCTTGTATAGAAAGAGTTCGAAAGATTAAAAGAGAACCTGCAAGCGTAGCAAAAGTCATGGAAACACCCATGAAGAATGTTGTTTTATAACAACAAAAAATAGGTGGAAATAACGTGGCAATAGATATTATAATACAAAATATGGAAATACATATTATATTACGCCGTCCCCATAATCTTATTTTAAATAAATAATTCATTAAATTATATTTCAATTGCTATTTCCTCCCTAAAATAGGATTTACATATACACAAAAAGAGGCGCAGACCTTCGCCATACGCCACACGGTTCACCACAAACCATACACATATACGGGAAAATCTGCACCCTTACGGGGCAGCTCCGATAATGTGTATTTGCTCGTAGCTGGTACGGTGGTGATTGTGTGGCTATAGAGCAAATATGTCTGCATTCCTGCGGTAATCGCACTGCGCTTGCGTAATGCAATGGAGCAAGTAATCGGACGGACGTAGTCCTACGCTTGCGTAATGCAATGGAGCAAGAATACGTGGCAAAGATAGTACAAACTATGCGAACTTGCAATTTTTGGCAGACTTTTCTTTTTTCCTTATAGGAAAAGGGCCTTTGGCACGGGAGTTGTAGCGCTCTTTTTTATAAAGTCTTTCATGAAAAACATAAATATTTATGTTGTATTCCACGATAGTCCAGAGGGACGAGACCGGTTTTAACCAGATATATGATGCCGCGCGCGAGTTTGAAGAGGAGAATGTGCTGGAGGCGCTTCTGACCTGCAAGTTTGACATGAAGAAGGTTGAACAGACGCTCAACCTCGTCCGCATGTACCAGAGTAGGCTCAACATAGAGTCGATGGACTTGGTGGAGTTCTCAGAGAACTTCATCGAGCAGTATGCCACCGACCACAATGAGTGCTTTCGGGTTGCCGAAAAGCTGATCCGCCGTATTGGGACCACCATTACCGGCAGCATGAAGATATTCCGCAAGTTCTGTCCTCGTGTTCATCGCAAATTGGACAGCAGAGGCAATATCGTCCCTGTACTTGATTACTCGCGACTCACTTTCCGGCACTACCATGGCCAGTTATTTGGCGTTGAAGTCTATAACAAGGCAGTGCAGACGCTACTCCACGAGTTGACATCCTTCTTCTATCATCTGGTCGCAACACTGAAGGTGTGCAAGGACATGATTCATAAGGAGGAAGAAGTCAGGGGAGATTTCAAGCAGCTGAAGTATATCTATGAAAAGAGTTGTGACGAGGTGCTTAGCTCCGTTCGCGACGTGTTCGACACCTTTGGGCAGGTGAAGTTGATTTCCGACGAGGAACTGGCAGAACGCCGTAGGAATGCGCGTCCCTTGAAGGAAAGACTGGCAAAGGACTATCATGCCCACGACAGGCAATGGATGAAGCGCGAGGCCTACATTTATCAGGCTACCTCAGGCCGTCAGTATGGTCTCGACGAAAAGGCATCTGTCTTATGGAAGAACAATCCCGAATGGGGAAGACTGGTCTGCAACACGATTCCGAAACTCGACTCCCTAAACATCCCTTATAAACATAGCAAGAAGGCCGAGGCAATGGGGAAGAAGGGTACGTTCGATGCCCGCGAAATGGTGTATCTCATCAAGTGGAGCGGCGTCAGCCGGATGAGCCCTGACGGAAAGGAAGTACTGGATGAGGCCAACGAACGGCAGTTTTACCTCTACTTGCAAGAACAGTACACAGGCGACTTTCTGTTCCCCTCCTGGCAGGCTGTTTGCCGTGAGAGGAAGTTCCTTTATAATGAAAAGGTGACGATGCGGTATATGGCGCAACAGTTTGGCGAGCACATCCGCGAATAATAGGGAATTGGGAGTTTGAGTCCCTATCATTATCGTTTTTTTGACAGATTGCAAAAAAGTAATCTGTCTTTTTTTATGTTTTTTTTGTTTGGCGTAAACTTATTTCGACGAAGTTTTTACAAGCGTGCTTGATTCCGTAAAAACTTTTTGCCTTAATCGGCAAGGCTACCTATCGCTGCTGTAAAAAGCGTTTTACGGCAGGGGCGTAAGCGTCTGTAATAGAGACACTTGGCTGTAAACCCATATCCCCATATTTTGTTTGCAGGTACATTGTAAACCCGTAACTTTGCATTGGATTCCAAGGGAGGAAAGCCCCAGCGTGGCTCCCGCCAGTCTCGGTAAGCATCTGGCCATAGGACTGGAAACGCTACAGATGTTCACTTCCTAAAAAAAGAATAAGAAAATGGAAGCTTTGAACAAATTTTCAAGAACAGCCAACCATGAAGGTTGGAACCGCAACACAGACTTCTGTGTGGATGTGAAAACGCTACTCCGTAGCGACAAGTGTGCCAAGATTGGCAAGAGTTATCAGGGTGTGCTCAGGCGCGATATGGTGTGCGAGGATTTCCACTACGAGGACCACTACACCTTCGTAGAGACAAAGTCCTCGGTGACGAGCAAGCGCAACCCGCGCGTCTATGAGGGACGGTACGTGACGGTAACCCGATGGGACGACGGCTCGCTGCATCCCAACCTCCGCCCCGTAAGGATGGACTCAGGCTTCTCGGTGGACGCCTATGCCATCGGAGTGTGTAACGAACTTCGCAATGCTCTCAAAGGCCTTGTAGAAGAAGAATAAACCATGTCTATCTCAAATCTCAAATCTCAAATCTCAAAAATGTCACAATTCACTCAAATACCCTCTTTTATAATCTTTATAACTAATTAATAATCAATTATATATAATATAATAAGAGGAGTGTGCGAGTGCCATTTAAACTGTTTGAGATTTGAGATTGAGATAGCAAGTAATTATTTTAGTAGTATCATTTTAATATTTAATTCTCTAAATAGCAATGACTTACGACATTTTTAAGAGCGTCGCTCCGGCGATGCCCCGACCTGGAAAAGGCACAGAATTTTGCAAATTACTCCTCTCGCAAGCCTCAAAAGAGATGCGCGAACCGCTTGTTCCTATGGCAATTCCGGCACTTGCTGCCCACTTATCGGATGTGGAGTTCATGTATTCGGACAACAAATATTATGAACTTTGTGGGCAAATGGGTCACTTAATAGGTCCTTCGGGTGTCGGAAAGGCCCAGTTGACTCATCTCATAGAGGCCATCATGCACACATTTCGAGAGCACGATGAGATAGAGTACAAAAAATTAGTGGTATGGCAACGACAGATAAAGACCCGTGGGGCGAACAAGGAGAAGCCCGAAAGACCCGACGTGAGTTTCTGGTTTCCGCCTGCCGACCTGACGAATCCAGCCTTTATCCAGAACGCCATGGCGCTGGAGAAGATGGGAGGACGCACGCAGTACCTGAACCTTCCCGAGGTGGAGATGGCCGACCGGATGTGTGGCGGTCACCGACAGGTGAGCCAAATGATTCGCTACATCTTTGACTGCCAAAGAGCTGGGGCGCTTAGGGCTACGGCCGATGGCGTAACGGGAAACCCGATACTTCGCGCGAACATCACGTTCAGTTCCACTCCAGAGGCCGCACGCGCGTTCTACAAAAAGGACCTGACAAATGGCTTCTTTGGTCGCATTCCCTTCGCCTACAAGGCGCGTGGCGAGCGCAAGGGAAAGATTCCCCGACAGGGCAATTACGACGAGGAGTTCATGGCGAGCCTCGACCAGTACATCGAACGTTTGGATAACTGCAAGGGCCGTTTTGTAGTGAAGCCTTTGAACAAGATTGCCGACCAACTGGCAGAAGAGATGGCGCGTTTGGCTGATTTGGCAGACGATGACACGCTCTTTGAACTTTCGCATCGTAGCATTTTTTCTGCATGGAAGAAGGGTGCCACACTCTGGATTCTGAACAACCAGGCATGGACGCGCTCGATTGGCGAATTCGTCATGTGGTTCTGCTACTACGACTTATGGTCGAAGGTTCGTGTTTTTGGCGATATGCTTAAGTCGGGCGACGTTACTTTAGATACTGTCCAAATGATTGGTCCCAGAAACATGCTCAACGGCCTTAAAGACCCTTTCAGTGAACAACAATTGGAGGCTCTTCGTCAAAGCCTTGGAAAGACTGTTGAGGGAACACGTCATCAGTTAAGCGTATGGAAGGACCGTGGCTTCATAGAGTACTCTGCACAGACAGGGTTGTACTCTAAAACAAAGAAGTATATGAAAGGATTAAGGACTAAAAATTAAGAATGGAAAAGTACCAATTGCAGAAGCTCCGCGACCTCCCCATTGAGGGGGTCGCAGAGCGACTCGGACTCCAGGTCACGAGGCACAAAGCGCTGTGTCCCTTCCACGACGACCATCACGCTTCGCTCTCCTTCTCGGTGCGTCGCAACACATACCGTTGCTTCGCCTGTGGGGCTCACGGGGGAGTCATAGACCTGGCAATGAACCTGCTGCATAAGGATTTCAGGGAGGCTTGCAGGTGGCTTGGGGATAGCCCCCCTTCGATTCCCCCGAGGGGGAAAGAAAACTCCTCCCCTCGGGGAGGACGGGAGGGGGCTGTGCCAACGTTCGATGCTTCGCGCTACCTGCGCTATTTCGAGCGCCCTTGGCTCTCGCCTGAAGCTCGCAAGTTCCTCTTCGAAGAACGACGGCTGGACGAAAGGGTGGTGCGCTGGTGCCGACTGACCTCGTGGCGCGACCGGCGGGGTGTCCCTTGGCTGCAGATACCTTACTACGACCGCGAGGGCAAGCTGGTGGGCGTGCAGAACCGCAATCTCGTTCCCGGCGCCCTGCCTCGCTTCCGCTTCCCCCAAGGCTCTCAGTGTGGCATCTACAACCTGCCCGTGCTCAACCTCCTCACGCCTGGCGAAGATCTGTGGATAACCGAAGGCGCCTCCGACTGCTGGGCCATGCTCTCCACCGGCCGCAAGGCCATCGCCATCCCATCGGCAACTCTGCTCACAAAGAAGGACAAGGAACTGCTTTTATCGCTAAACTCCTCCCCTTTAAGGGGAGGTTGGGAGGGGTCCTCCTTTCACATGTTCCCCGACCGCGACCTGCCCGGCGAGCAGCTCTTCCTGCAGTTGCAGAAGGTCCTTCCCAACCTCCAGCACCACCAGTTGCCGCCCTCCTGCAAGGACTTCAGCGACTACTATCTGCAGCATTTGAAGCCCCCGTAAAATATTTAAGAAAAACTTTAAGAAAAGTAGTGTAAATATTTGCGTATATGGAAATTATTTTGTAACTTTACAATGTGTTAGAAGAAAAGAGCATTTAGGTTCAATGCATATCGTATCTGCGTTCGAGGCGCCACGAACAAAGGTTCAATTCCCGGGGAATCTAAGGCCGAATCTCGACACAAACTAAAG
>JAEEGL013971707.1_pt1 | contig 10169 bp, 7 predicted proteins | sample 9134231 | NCBI WGS metagenome assembly JAEEGL01 (sample SAMN16246548, study PRJNA631951) | gut metagenome | biome: gut microbiome; feature: rumen; material: fiber-attached | host: Bos | place: Iran: Karaj | collected 2018-10
ACGATTTCTAACATAGTTGTATTGATAAGTATACTGCTCATTACGTTCAGTAACTGGGTAGGTAAGAAACTTGGTACGGACGAGGAGTATTAATATGGCAAAACAGATTCAGGGCGATGCTCCTAAAACAGGTTTTTTCGGCAAATATCTGGCGAAACCGATTTCGTACTTTGTTTTTATTTTGTGGACAGTCATAACGCTTATTCCTCTTGTATGGATGCTTTATTCTTCGTTCAAAACAAATGAGGAACTGACAAAGAACATATATTCAATGCCGCACGATTTGTTGAGCGTTAGTGAAAACTACTATGATGTTGTTAAGCCGCAAACGAATATTGTTTATACAAGCGGACTTCTTGAATCGTTGGGAATAAAATCAACGAAACAAATCGATGAAATAAACGAAAAGCTTATTATTCTTGAGTCGCCAACAATCGGTGGCCATAAAAGAATATTGGTTCACTTTGTGAAACGTGATGATATTCCAGAAGGTTCGCTGACATTCGACGGAAAAGATCTTAAGACAATTCAGCCGGGTACAGGCGTCCAGATTAAATGCTCGGATCTGCCTAAATCTATTCAGATTAGAATCGGTTGGAATACACTGTGGTGGAACTTTAGATCTGCATGGGTACGCGGAGAGCTTGGTAAAGGCTTTATTAACAGTATTATCTACACAGTTGCGTCAACGTTCCTTGTTGTTCTTCTTGGTCTTATGCTTGGTTACGGAACCACGAAGTTTAAGTTCAAGAAAACTGCGGCAATTGTATCTGCTGCTATTGCGCTCGGTTACTTGCTCGATATTAACCAGCTTATCGTTCCGCTCTTCCTTATGCTTACGAAGCTTGGGCTTACCGACACACATATCGGTATAATCATGGTTTATACGGCGTTCGGTCTTCCGATGGCTGTAATGCTTTCGTCAACATACATAAAAGGATTACCGGACAGCTTGGTTGAATCTGCTTATATCGATGGTGCGACTCCGTTCCGTACGTTCATAAGCATTATTGTTCCTATGACTGTTCCAGTTATCGTTACGATAAGTATTATGACCGCACTCGGCATTTGGAACGAGTTCTTGCTTGTTCTTGTTATGGCTTCTAAAGAAACAACGAAGTCACTCCCTGTCGGTGTTTACTCATTCTCCAGCCGCACAGGTATTCAGCTCGGTTGGCAGATAGCTGCTCTCGTCATTGCAACTATACCTGTTCTGGTTGTTTACTTCATTTTCCAGAAAAAACTTGCAGAAGGTGTTGCAGGAGGAGCGATAAAAGAATAAAATAGGGATGGCACAAACAGCTGGCAGTTGTTAAACGAGACTGCCATGCTGCCCAAAAAATTTTTCGTTTTTCTCCCTTGTTGGATGTCTGGACGTTGTTCAGGCATCCTTTTTTTTGTCTTATGGGTTTAATGGCGTGCGGTGTTTCGTTGCTCCAATGGTCGCCGTGCGTAGATAAATAGCGACTCGTAATAGAAACTATGCGTTTACAATTGCTTAGGATTGGGGCGGGGCATTTTGATATGCTGTTTGCTTAGAATCCGAACGTGAGATTCATTGAAAGCGTTGTGTGGAATAATGATTTGTTTTTAATAGGAATAAACTGATTAACATCAAACACAAGCTTTGATGAGCCTGTGAAAGGTATATTTATATTCAAGGCCCACTGTAATCCGTCAAAGATAATGGCTTGTTGTTCACCGAGTGAAAGGAAAGCGTAAGCATCGGTTGATATCTTTACTTTGTCGGATGTCGTATTATCGAAGAATAAACCGATGTTGATGAGATTTGAATAAAGAATAGAAGAAGCTTTATCTGCATAAACAGCAGTAAGCTGCCTGAAATTTTTAAAATTTGGGGTGTTTCCTGATGCGTGTAATACTTTTCCGCCAAAATGCATGGAATTAATCGTATACTCCATACTTGCAAAGGAAAGATTCGCCATGTTTCCAAAGGATCCTCCCTCATTTGTCCATGAAAAAGCAGAACAAAGGGTGTAAGGAATAAAATATAGGAATTCACCGTCGATGCGGGCAATTGCGTACATTTTGTTTGATGCGGCTGCTGTAGAATTCAATGCACCAAGAAATTCTAATCCAAGAGATTTGTCTTCATATATATCAGGCAAATATGCGAAAAAATCAAAAGTTATGAAAGAAGGTGCGAAAGCGTAGACTCCTGTCGCTGTATTGGAAGGAAGCATCTCGTTTTTTCTTGCGTTAATGAAACCTGTGTATCCGCCATAAAGATGAGTTTTAATAAACGGTGAATCTATAAGAAAACGAACTCCATCGAGTTTTTGGTCGAAAATAAGTTCCGTACAGTCTTTGACAGAAAAACGTCCCATTTCAAAAGAACCGTACGAATTCTCTGAGAGAGGAATTGACATCAAAAGTTCCAGTTCGGTGCAGTCTGCGACAAAATCAACTTTTGTAGTATTTATTTTCCATGTAGCGGAAACATCTCCTGCAATTTTGAGTTTTGTGTTTTTATTAAAATCAAGAGGAAGTGTTATTCCTATATTTGCGTTTCCAATCTCTAGAATATCTATTGTTTTGATACTGGCTGTTTTGCCGGCTGTATACACCGATGCAGAACCTTCAATATCTATTGCAAAAATGGCTGAGGTGGCAAATATTGTCAGTAAAAGCAAATAAATCGCTTTTTTCATCAAAAATACTCCTGCGGTAATCCGCATTTATTTTATCCCTTTGCTTTGTCTGCAAAGTTCATTATGTTGGCAACAAGTTGAATAATCAATTTGTTTATAGGGATTCGTTAAATTATCGGCTAATTTATATGATAACACAACTAAATCCAGAAAAAAAGTGCGAAAGATTTTGTATTACGTGCTATAATAGTATTATGGAAGCGTTATCATCAAAAAAACAGTTTAAAGTACACCGGGATCTTATTGTTTCTGGAATTGTAATTCTTGTTGTTTTTATGCTTACGGCAGTAAGTGTTATCGAGCCGTTTGAGCTTAAGGTCTACGACCTTATAATGAGGCTTAAACCAGCAACTACGGAAAGAGACGATATTGTTATTGTTGCAATAGACGATGCTTCTATTGCGGAGATAGGTACTTTCCCGTGGTCACGTGACGTTGCGGCTGATGGAATCATCAGAATGAGGGAGCTGGGTGCTGCCAGCGTCACATTCGATATTGAGTATACTTCTCCGTCCGCTCTTGGCATCAACCCGGATGCAGAAAGCAAGCTTGCGAACAAATTTGAAACGACAAACAATAATATCACGTCCTATATAAAAGATCTTTCGGATGCTATCGAATCAGGTTACTTTTCAGACGAAGAGATTCTGGAGCTTATAGATGAGATAATCAATTACGGAATAGAACCGGAATTGTCTGATTTGCAGGAGTCTGTCTCGTCAGAAGTTACTCGCGATAATGACCAATATTTTGCTGATTCTCTGGCTTTTTTCGGTAATTCTTGGCTTACCCTCAATTTCGTGGATATGGATATAAAGAGTTCCGATGAGCTTTTGGAATATGTCAAACAGAATATCCTTCTTGATAATGTAACGGATGTCGATGGTTATATTCACCCGGAATGCGATAATTATCTTGCAGATTTGGGCCTTAAGCGAGGTCTTACACCTGCTCTTTTGCAGATGCTTGAAAAATCGGCAGGTGCTGGATTTACGAACATCATTTTAGATAGCGACGGTACAAGACGGCGTGTAAAACTTTTGTTCGATGAATCTGACGGGTATGCGGCTCAGCTTGTGACAGCCCCTCTTCTTGATGTCCTCAAACCTTCCAAAATAGAGCGTACGCGGAACAAACTCATCTTTCACGATATAAAGCGTCCGGGTATGGATAAGACAGAAGATATCATCATTCCTCTTGATGAAAATGGAAACATGCTTGTCAACTGGATTAAGAAAGACTTCCTAAAGAGCTTTAAATACGAGTCATTCCTGTTTCTTAAGCAGATTGACGACTACGAGAAACAGATTATCAATATATTGAAAAGCTTTGCGGCACAAAAACAGTTCATAGATGCGTATGGCGATCATCTGCCTTTCTACGATGCGGCTCGGTATCTGCTTGCGGAATACGATGATATAACTGCTATGAAAGAAGAACTGCTTGCTACCGCAGTTGCACGCTCCCGTGACGATCCGCGTTTTGACGAATATTTTGAGGCAAGACGTGTTTTCTTTGAGGAATGCGCGGAACTTAACGATCCGTATTATTTTGACAATATCAAGGAGTTTTCTGCCAAATATGCTGATGAGGCGACTCAGATGCAGATAGAGGAAGTGTTTTCTTTCCTTTTTGATAACTATAAGTTGTACCTTAAGTACTACAACGAGGAGTTTCAGAAGCTTCACGAAAGCTACAACAACGCTTTCTGTATAATCGGTCATACGGCAACGGCATCTACCGATCTTGGAACAACGCCGTTCGAAAATCACTATGCCAACGTTGGTACTCATGCGAACGTATATAACACCATAATGACAGGCGAGTTCATAACTCCTGTTCCGTGGTGGATAACCCTGCTTATTGCGTCAGCTGCTTTGCTCGTGATGACGTCTGTTTCACATCTGAGCCGTGCGTTTGTTCAGAATTTCCTGGGAATTTTCGGAATAGTAGCAGTTCTTTTTGCATGTATACTCCCGATGATTCTGTTCAGGGTTTATGTACAGGTTGTTCCCCCGTTCCTCATCATGCTTTTGGGATACATCAGTTGTACTGTTTACCGATTCATTTATGCAGAGCGCGACAAGAAGTTCCTTCGCAGCACGCTTTCAACATATGTTTCAGAAGATGTTGTCAACGAAATTGTCAACGACCCCGCAAAACTTAAGCTTGGTGGTGAGGAAAAGAACATAACGGCAATTTTCACAGATATCAGAAGCTTCTCCACGATATCAGAGAAAGTTACTCCGACCGAGCTCGTAAGCTTCCTTAATCAGTATCTTTCTTTGTTGAGTGATATAATCCTTGAGAATGGCGGTACAATCGATAAATACGAAGGTGACGCTATAATTGCGTTCGTAGGAGCGCCGGTTTCTTATGCGGATCATGCTTGGCGTGCTTGTATTTCTGCCGTGCGCATGAAACAGGCGGAAGCGAAATTCAACGAGGAAATGATTGCCAGCGGAGTGATTCCTAGTAAAATCTGTATGCCGATATGTACCAGAATCGGTATTAATACTGGTGATATGGTTGTTGGTAATATGGGTACAGAAAGTAAGATGAACTACACCATGATGGGTAATGCAGTAAACCTTGCGGCTCGTCTGGAAGGTGTAAACAAAGTGTACCATTCATGGATCCTTGTTTCAGAGACGACTTGGAACGCAGCGAATTCTGGTGAGCATAAGGGTGTTCTGTTGGCAAGACGATTGGATAAAGTCCGCGTCGTCGGTATAAATACGCCGGTTCAGCTTTACAATATACTTGGTGTAAAAGCAGAATTGAACGAAAACCTGATTGAGTCTGTCAAGCTTTTCCATAACGGACTAGATTTATATCTGCAAAAGTCTTTTGAAGATGCCCGCAAGATTTTTGACGCAGCAACGCGAAAATATCCTGAGGATCAGACTGCGGCTGTTTTCTCTGCAAGATGTATGTCCTTTTTGGAGAAAGGCGTTCCGGATGATTGGGATGGCGTTGTCAATATGACATCAAAGTAGACGAAAAAGAATATGGGCGCATTTGCCCGCCTGTGGCGGGCAAACCGGGTGTTGCGGGGTTACGCGCTACCGCGCTCCATTCGCCGCTCGCACGTTTTGCTCGCGGCGAACGATGCCCCTACACCCCCTTGTGCGACGTTAATGTTGCAATGTAGTGTAAGCCCACACAAAAAATCAAAACGGTGCGGTGCTTTCGAACTTCATGCGCTGGCCTGTTATGGGATGCGTAATCTCAAGCATACACGCATGAAGCAAAAGTCTTGATGTGGGCTGGAAGTGACTCACACCCGTACTTTCGGTGTCCGTGCCAGTTTTTTTTGCGGTGTACGTGCCGTTTCCATAAAGCGTGTCACCGACAATGGGAACGCCAAGCCCATGAGGATCCGCCGAATGAAGCCGGAGCTGGTGCGTTCTGCCAGTCAGCGGCGTAAAAAGCAGCCGGGTTCTGCCTCCTTTTTCATACCGTAAAAACTTCCATTCTGTAATACCAAGCTTTCCATTAACTTCATCATATATTTGGAGAGGTCGATGCTCAACATCCAGCCGGAATGGCAGCTCCAGCCTGCCGTCCGTAACTCCGTTTTTTATGCATTGAGGAATACCATCAAGAACTGCTACGTACTGTTTTTTCACAGTACCTGCCTCAAACTGGCATCTTAGATTGCTGTGTGCTTCCTTTGTAAGCGCAACGGCAATTAACCCGGAAGTTTCCATATCTAGCCGGTGGACGGCAGGCTGTTCTATACAGTGGGGGTATTTTTGTGGCGACTCAATTGTCGAGGAAGAGTCGTGAATATGTATCGCATCATCCGGTTCGCACTCATTTTCGTACATGTCGCACCAGCCTATTTTGCCCCCAAAGAGAAATTTAACGCGGTTTACAACGCAGTCTTGTTTTTCTGCTCCGCGTCCCGTAACAGAAAGCAATCCTGAAGGTTTTTCAACCACGACAAACGCTTCATCTTGGTAAATAATTTTGAGTCCGAGCATTTCAGGTAAAAGAGGGGCGCATTTCTCATTGCACGGTTCGTAGAACTGTTTGTGCTGTTTTTCTCCCGATAAAGAGTTTTCGCCGTAATAGAACTCTGCAAGACTTACGGGACGAAGCCCCAGACTGTGTGCCTGTGCAATTAATTTTGGGGCGCAACATTCTCCGGCCCCTGTTGGCGGCATTTTTCCGTTTGAAGTTCCGCCATCTGTTTCACGGCCACAGTAAAATGAGAAAACATCTCTATATTTAATAATGGGACGTAGCTTGTACCGGGGGTATATTTTCCCGTTTCTTGGATGCAGCCACGAAAAAGTTTCTGCTGTTTCAAGTCTTGCAAGAAAAGGAATTTTGTACAGTGCAAAAATGTCGTGCATAGATTTTTTTGAGGCATTGCGCCGTTTTTCTTTAAGTCCGCTAAGTTTTTCGAGTAGTTCCAGCGTATCGTCCGGTTCCATCTGTCCGCCACAAGACATAGATGAGCAAGACGCAATCTGTTTTTCAAGCAATTCAATTTGTGCAGTAAGTTCATGAATTTCTTCATCTGTTTTTTCCGTAAGGCGGACGAATTCATTTTCGGAAAGCAAAGGCGGTGCCCAACCGGGAATGTTCCAGACGGAACGGAACTGCCCGGAGAATGCTTTTAGTACAACTTCATTTCCGTTGCAGTCAGCACAAACAAGAATTCCGAACATCTGTCCGTCCGGGCGTTCCGGCTTTTTTGCGTACACCGATGAGTGCGCATCACTTTGTAATGGTGCGTACTGTTTCGATATAGCACTTTTAGTATAAACATCAACCGCGGGAGCTTGTGAAAAACCGACACTTTCTGTGCCGCTACTCACCGCGCCGCCGCTCGCTGAGCTGCCGTCCTCAGAATCCCCGCTCGCAGAAACATAGCCACCACCAGCAGCTCCGTACACAACGGCATCAACACCGTATTTGTCAAAATCAGCTTGCAGTTTGAGGCAATATTCTTTTGCTTTTGAAATGTTTAATGGTGGAAACAAAACAGATCCTTTTATATCAGCAATTTAGAATCTTTTAGCGTGAAGTAGTTAAGATCATTCTCTTGATAAATAAGGAATTCTCCGGCAACTGTTACGATTTCACCTTCTTCAGGGTAGTCATCAGGGAAAAGATAGTCGTCTGTCAGAATAAACTCTATGCCTTGCGCACAACAGGCTGTAGCATCTTGAATTATGCAACCAAAATAATATTGACCTGTCTGTTCATCGTGGTAATACGCGAATATGCCGCGCATTTTTATCGTTTTTCCAACGTAAGTTTCAGGGTAAGTCATTATGTTCAGGACTTCGGAGTAAACCATTGTGCTTGAAAGAGTTGTCAAGTCCACATCGACAGAAACGTTTTCTGTTTTAATAGGATCGGGCTTTTTGTGAGCGGGTGTGGTGGCGGTTGGTGGAACCAGGGGTTGTGGCGTGGTATTGGTCGTTGCCACCGGGGCAGAAGCAGTGACTGCCGAAAGTGTTGTGGGGTCGCTCTGCGTAAGGGTGTTTGTTACGGCGGTGGCTTGTTCAGGAGAGGCGATGTTTGCGGATGTTTCTGCCGGTGCGGAAATCGTGTTTTCGTAAGCTGCATTCGTGCTGTCTTCTTCTGCGATGCGCTGTTGGATTACATCTGATACGCTCACAGTAGTTTTTTGCGTTCTGGATGCAGTTTTTTCGCTTTTGGAACAACCTGTAAAAATCAGTATGATAGCACAAATTAAAACAGCGCGGATAACTGAACTGCGGTTATTTATGAACTTCGCAAAAAAATTGCGGGCTGGGTTACGAAACGAATGGCAGCTGTGCATTACCATCGAAATCTGTGTCGTTGAATGCCAAATCCGTGGTGTTTCTAATTTCGTTTTCCTGCTCATTTTCTTATGCCTCCTGTGACTGCGCCGACAATACAGCAGATACCAAATACAACCGCATCCGCTGCGACAATTGTAGAGCCGACCGGCGTTCCAGCCAACATTGCGATGATCATACCCGAAAATGCACATACTACAGAAATTATTGCAGAACATATAGTTACGCTTTTGAAGCTTCGGAACAAGCGCATTGCAGAAAGTGCCGGGAAAATAATAAGTGCGGAAATGAGCAAAGAGCCGACAAGATTCATCGCAAGCACGATGATTACGGCTGTGATTACGGCAATCATCAGATTATAAGCATCCGATTTTACGCCGGTCGCCTTGGAAAAGTTTTCGTCAAACGTGACGGCAAATATCTTGTTGTAAAAGAGAATGAAAATTATCACTACAGCGATGGAAAGAATAAGGCATAACCAAACTTCCCCTGCGGTGAGCGTCAGAATTGACATCGCGCCGAAAAGCGTGCTGCAAACATCGCCGGAAATGTTTGATGAAGTGGAGAATTTGTTCATCAGTAAGTAGCCGAGCGCGAGTGCGCCTACGGAAATCATTGCGATAGCAGCGTCTCCTTTAATTTTTGCGTTCTGTCCGGTGCGTAAAAGCAGAATAGCACAAAGAATCGTGACAGGCATAATAAGGAGCATGTCGTTTGTGAGATTCAGGACTCCGGCAATCGCCATTGCACCGAAAGCAACGTGCGAAAGTCCGTCTCCGATAAACGAAAAACGTTTCAGGACGAGAGTAACGCCGAGCAAAGAGGCGCATAGCGCGATAAGAACGCCAACAATCAAGGCGTAGCGTACAAAAGAATATTCCAGATACATTATCAGTGTTGCCATCATTTTGCGTCTCCAAGTTCCTGTTGCGCCAAAAAGAACTTCCCGATGTCGCTCTTCATATATTCATCGCAGGTTCCGAAAAAAACTGATGCGCCGATATGCAGAATATGCGTCGCGTATCGCACGGCAGCTGAAATATCGTGCGAAATCATGATTATCGTAACACCATCTTTATTCAGTTTTGAAATAAGGCTGTACATTTCTGCCGTGACTTTAGGATCAAGCCCGGAAACAGGTTCGTCAAGAAGCAGTATTCGCTCAGCGGCGCACAACGCCCTTGCCAAAAGAACGCGCTGCTGCTGTCCGCCGGAAAGTTCGCGGTAACAACGGTTCGCAAGCGGCACAATATCCATGCGCTCCATGTTCTTTTGTGCCAAAGCTTTTTCGGCTTTGTTGTAGAATGGCCGTAAACCGCAGTGCCCCTGGCAGCCTGAAAGGACGATTTCGCGTACCGATGCCGGAAAATCCTTCTGGACGACAGTTTGCTGCGGTAAATAGCCGATTTCGTTTGTTTTAAGGCCGTCACCGGTCAGAATCTCGCCGCTTATAGGTTTTTGCAGATGTAGCAGCGTTTTCATAAGCGTAGTTTTACCGGAGCCGTTTTCGCCCACGATGCAAAGATAGTCGCCCGCGTTCACAGAAAAACTAAGGTCTTTCAAAAGTGTTTGCGAGTCATAACCTAAAGACAGATTCTTAACGGTAAGTAAAGCCATTTTGTTTTCCTTATTTAGATGCGCCTAATGCAGTTTTCAGCGTTTCAAGGTTTGTTTTCATTATAGAAAGATA
>JAEEGL014985388.1_pt1 | contig 10169 bp, 11 predicted proteins | sample 9134231 | NCBI WGS metagenome assembly JAEEGL01 (sample SAMN16246548, study PRJNA631951) | gut metagenome | biome: gut microbiome; feature: rumen; material: fiber-attached | host: Bos | place: Iran: Karaj | collected 2018-10
CTAGATAAAGTCTCTAAGACTTTTAGTATCTCCTTTAGCTAATATTCCCTTATTTCTTCTTTGTCTAACTGCTTTTCTAGGGTCTTTAGCAGTCTTGTGGTTTCCACCAGATTTTTTATATGCAACAGTACCATTCTTTCTTACTTTAAGAACTTTACTAGATGCCTTATGTGTTTTTTGTTTTCCCATAATACATACTTCCTTTTCTATTTATCTTTTTTAGGTGCAAGCATCATTATCATAGTACGTCCTTCTAATGCTGGTTGAGATTCAATAGTAGCAATCTCTTCAAGTTCAGAAGCAAAACGTAACATAACATCTTTACCAATTTCAGGATGAGCCATTTGTCTTCCTTTAAAACGAATTGAAACTTTAATTTTATGACCTTTAACTAAATATTCTGAAGCATTCTTTTTGCGCGTATTAAAGTCATGGATGTCGATAGTTGGAGATAATTGATACTCCTTAACATCCTTGTTGCTCTCTCTTTGTTTCTTTTGAGCTTCTTTAAGCTTCTTTTGTCTTTCGTAACGATATTTGTTATAATCCATAATTTTTCCAACAGCTGGTACAGCATTTCCATTCATTAACACTAGATCTAAACCTGCATAGTTAGCAAGTGTTAATGCATCTTGTAATGCTTTTACTCCCATTTGTTCTCCATTTGGACCTATAACCATTAATTCCGCTACTTTAATTTGACCATTGATTGGTAACTCATTTTTATCCTTTGCTATGATAAAGCACCTCCATACAATTAAAAAGGGCGAATACATAGTATCCACCCAAAAAGACATAATCTATTCATTAAGCCTTTTACCTATCGTAACTTTCTACAATCAGGTGGATGTGGATACATCGCTTTCTTTTCAATAACAACATAGATTATAAAGTAAAAAAGTTGTTTTGTCAACAACTATTTACTTAATTGAATAAACTATCAACTCATGTTGCGCTCTTGTACATGCAACATACAATAAATTCTTCTCATTTCTTTGATATTTACTCTTTTTATCACTATATACTATAACACTATCAAACTCTAAACCTTTAGCCAAATAAGCTGGTAAAACAACCAATTCTTTGTTAAATTCTTCACTTTGACTGTTTAATAGTGATATTGGCATATCTTCATGTAACTTTTCATATAATTCATTAGCTGTATTACTATCTCTTGTAATAACTGCTACACTCTTATATCTGCCTCTTAAATAATCAATATCATTAACTAAGTTAGTATCATCAGTTCTTTGAATCAATGGTACCTTTTCTGTTTTTCTTATTGCACAAACGTGACTTAAACCTAAAATCTTATTTGTAAAATCAATAATTTCTGGACTAGAACGATATGTTTTAGTTAATGAAATACATTTACTCTTAGGAAATATATTAGCTAAAACCTCTAAACTATCATACTTATAGTAAGGATTAATCGTTTGATTAACATCTCCTAAAATTGTAAAATTACTATTTCTAAATATCTTACTTATTATCAAGTATTGTAGATAACTATAATCTTGGGCTTCATCAATTACTACTTGTTGAATATTTCTTTCATAAGGGAAACCTTCTAACAAGCCCTTCATATATACGAATAATAATGCATCATCGTAACCGATTTCTCTACCCTTCATGAAATCTCTTATTTCTTGATCATTCATTCTCATCTTACAAAAATCACTACAGAAGAAATTAATATAAATATCTTTGTAATCTTTTCTAAAATTACTATTCTCCATTATTAATTTCTTATAAGTTAATTTTTTCTTTGTACTACCTTTATAATTATTCTCACTTAATTTAGTAGCAATCTCATCTACTCTTTCAAAGAAAGGTAATGTACTATATCTTTCATGTAACATTTCATTTATTTCTTCTTTGGTTACATCATATATTTTATTTTCCGTAAAGTCACTAATCATTCTAGCTTTACTAACATAATCTTCTATATATCTATTTATATCATCTATAATGCCGTCACTTTGTTTATAAGTAATAAAATCTATATTCGTTTCCTTTCCTAAATAGTATTTAGCAATGAAATCCATAAATGATTCTACTTTTCTAAACTCTGTAATATTATTACTTAAATAATCATTAAAAGTAGTTTGTAATGTATTATCTTCTCCCAACTCTGGTAATACATTACTAATGTATTCTGTAAATATCTGGTTAGGTGAAAATATTAAAATATCATTACTTGTTAAATTAGGTATTTTATATAGTAAGAAAGCAATTCTATGTAGTGCAACACTTGTTTTACCACTACCAGCAATTCCCGATACTATAAGTGTTTTATCTCTAACATTTCTAATAACATTGTTTTGTTCTTGTTGAATAGTATTAACTATATTTTTCATTTTATCATTACTATCAGTAGCTAATACTTCTTGTAATAATTCATCATCAATACTAATAGAGTTATCAAAAGCACTTACCAATTTTCTTTTTTCAATTTTGTATTGTCTTTTTCTTAATAACTCTCCTTTAACCATTCCGCCAGGTGAAGCATATGCGCATCTTCCAACTTCAAAATCATAGAAAATACTACATATAGGACTACGCCAATCATAAATGATATTTCCGTAATCTTCATCTTTCAGATAAGTTAATCCTAGATAAACACTATATCGTTGTTTATCTTCATCTTCAAAAACAATCGATGCAAAGTAAGGACTATCTTTAATCTTCATTAACTTTTTAAAGTATTCACGATCTCTTAACAAGTTATTTGCTTCAAGTTCACTCTCAACATTAACTGAGTTTAATTCTTGAACGTCCATACCTCTTTTATTTTCCCAAGCATAGCGTCTAAACTCTTGAAGTTTTTCCTCATCCTCAAAGATGTCCATTCCCATTCTTGATATCTTATCATCAAGCAATTTTAAGACTTCTTTCAGTCTTCTTTTTTCAAGTTCTAATTCTCTTCCTGCTAAAGCCATAACACACCCACTTTCTACACAACAAAACGCCACTATATTTTTTGGCTAGAAATCTCCTATAGTGGTAAATAATCTCTTTTTCAATTGTCCAAAGTAAAAAGTCAATCTAATTATATACATTATTATTTTAGTTTGTCAATAACAAAATAAAAAGAAGTGAATTTTTATTCACTTCTTTTATTATTATTTTAAGCAAAAGGTCTAATAACATCAGAATCAGAAGATTCATCATCAGCTTCTGTAGTTTCTGGTGCGCCAGCAGGAGCCATTGAGTTTCCAGATGATTCAATTGAAGCAACTATTTGATTTAATTTCTCCTTGAACATCTTTTCTTCTTCATCTTCATAACCTAAGAAATAAATCTTATCTATTTGATCATGGTCAAATAAACAAACTTGATTAGAACTTAGATATCCTTCTGGATATACACATCCACTATAATCATAGATTTTTTCTTGGTTTTCTTGAGCTACTGAACAAAATCCAGTAATCATCGCTCTTTTCTTTCCACCTTTTAGTAGTACCACAGTACCAATTGGTAAATATTTTTCTCTCATTACTTTCCCTCCTACTCTTTATTAAACGTATTCGATTATATTTACGTTATCAGTTTCATCCAAAGCTGCTGATGTTCCATCAGTCACTACTTGTGTAGTAGTTGTTCCTGTTGGATTTCCTTGTCCATCAAATGTTGTTGTTTGAACTGGACTAGTACCAACTATTGCAACTCCATCATCACCGATTGTAACTGCACCTTCTAAAGCATCATCACTTACAGTATAAGTTCCGCCTTGTTGGCCACCTTGTTGACCGCCTTGGTCGCCACCTTGTTGACCACCTTGATCTCCACCGTCACCAGGATCATCTGCTCCATGTTGACCGTCATGATCATGATCTATATAAGAATCTTTCTTATTAGCTTCCTTAACTTTATCTATAAAGTCTTGTTTAGCTTTATTATAATCTTCTTGACTCTTAGTATAATCTTCTTTAGCAGTAGCTACAGCTTTATTAGCTTCATCTGCAGTCTTAACAGATTCATTATACTTCTTAACTGCTTCGTTATATTTCTCAACGCTTTCTTTAGACCACTTATTAGGATCATCTTTAATCTTTTCAGCATATTTTTCTTTTAAGTCAGATTCAATCTTTTGATATTCATTAACTTTTTCAGAAGTCCACTTAGTAGCGTCTCCATTCTTCTTAATGAATTCTTCTTGTAATGTCTTAAGTTCTTTATTGTACTTAGTTTGTTGAGTCTTACTCCAATTCTTAGGATCAGATGCCATTGACTCAGTAATTTGAGTCTTAGTAGTTTCTAACTCTGTCTTAGCTTCTTTAACCTTAGCAAGTTCTTCATTTGCCTTAGTTACAGCTTCAGTATAAGTCTTCTCTGCATTTGTAACATTTACTCTAGCAGATACAACTGAACTATCAGCACTCATGTTAGCTAAGAATGACTCATTAGTACCATCATAGAATTCCTTACATGATAATCCATTATCGAATGTTGTATCGAATCCTTCTACTCCATCAGCATTTGCTAAGTCTTTAGCAATACCAGCAAGAGTAGCTCTGTAATCTCCTTGTACTAAAGCAGCTACAGTTAAATCTCTATTTTGAATGATTTCTTCAATATCAATTTCAGAGTATCCATATTCTTTTAACTTAGCTATTAATTCACTCTTATCTTCAGATTCGAATAACTTATTAGCCATTTCAGTAATTTCAGCTCTATGTTTATCAATGTCAACTTGTGATTGAGCTTCATATTGTTGTCTAGCTAAATCATCATAGTCTTTTTCAGCTAATTCAACTTTAACTTCTTCTGGAAGTTCAGTATCATCAATCTTTTCAACTTCTGGTGTATCTGGATCTGGTTTATCGTCATCATCGTCATCATCATCTGGATCAGTAGTTGTAGTTGTCGTTGTTGTAGTTGTTGTTGTTGATGAACCACCATCACCACCATCACCACCATGAGATGAGTCACCACCAGTGTAACCACCAGTATCTGTATTATCTCCACCTGTAGAATCATCGTCAGTTGTTGATGAAGTCTTATCATCAGTATCATCAGAAGGATTTGAAGTTTTATCATCATCAACATTTTTCTTCAATTCTTCTGGCCAGTTTGTCAATGTATATGCTCCAAGAGCCATACCAACAACACCAGCTACCTTAGAAAGATCAGCACCAGTCATTGCATCAAGTGCAGCTTGATATTTATCATCACCAAGCAATTTTTTCATTGTAGCTTCAAATACTGATCCAAGTTGATCGTAAGAAATTTTATCGCCATCCCATGAATCAGCATTAACAGCCGCATTAAACATTGCCTCAATACCAGCACTACTTGCAACAGACATGAAGCCTCTTGCTAACATTGAATTAACACCTTCTGTACCATTTTTAACATGTCCAGCTAATGCGCTTTCAATTTCAGAAGCACTCTTGTCAGACATTGAACTAGCAAGAGCAACAGCTCCGTTTCCTACAGTACCTATATATGTATAATAAGCATTAACCATTTCTGCGATAGTATATTGTTTACCATCTTTGTCTGTGTAAACAACAACTTCGACTTTTTCACCATTAAATTCTTGTGTAATAACACTATAACCATCAGGTAAATTACCATTTTTAAGTTTTTCCAAAGCTTCTTGTAAAGAGCAGCCAGTTCCTTCGAATGCTTCGATAGCTTCTATAATTATTTGAAGCTTATCAGCAACTTCCTTAGCTGGATCTTTATAACCAGAAGTTTCTGTTTGAGGTTTTGCACCTTCTCCAGTAAAATCATTTGCTTTACCTTCAACAAATTCTTTAGCTTTTTTCTCTTCAGCTTCACAAGCTGCATCATAAGCAGATTGATTGAAAGTTCTATTATTACCTGAACCAGACCAGTAATTATCTTTGTTAGGTTCATTATAATGTTTCTTCCAATATGTCTCTACCCAGTTAGCAACTTCAGAAGAAGCTTGGCCGGCGAAGGTACCAGCATGGCCTATAGCGCTTTGTATTTTTGCATCTAAATTATCGGCGTTTGTCTTTGCTTCAGAAAGTCCGCCTTTTGCAGCTCTTACATAACCCATCTTAATACCTCCTATCCTTTAACTTCTGATTCTATTCCTTGCATTGTTCCTTTTATTCCCTCAGCAGCAGTCTTAGCAGCTTCTAACAATGCTTTTAAATCATCTATTTTTGTTTGCAGTGTTGAAATACTACCAACACTAGTTTGTAAGATTGCGTCAGTTAACTGACCACTTAGTGTTCCAGCTAGTGTTATAGCTTCACCAATGTCAGTAATAACTGCATCTAATTCTCCGTAATCCATTATATCATTTCACCTTCCCAACTTCTAATACCATTCTGAATCTTTCATTGCATCGTTCCAAATCATATCATATTTTCTATATGTGTGATCTGTTTTTTCTGCACCATTGAAAGTAAAGTTAACATTTCCTGTAGTACTATCTTCACCTACCATATGTAATACTAAACTATCAGTTCCAGATTCTGGTTTATAATTAGTAGTTCCAGACCCTGTTCCTTCTATATCAACTTGAAGGCTCTTAACTTTAACGATTAGAGTATCACCAGGACGCATCTTCGTAATAGCATCAACATAACTATCCTTATCGTATGCATAATATATGTTGCTACCATGTTGAATATCACCCTGAATATCAGCACCATGAGTACCATTTGGATTAGTAATAGTATATGTTCTTCCACCTGTAGTAACAGTAGAAGTAATCTTAGTATTATCGTTTGGATCAACAACATCAGTTCTTGTTACACCATTTCCATAGGAAGTTTCTGTTTTTGATTTATCGCCATTAGTATAAACTCTACTTATATTATCGTGTTTAGCAGGATCATAAGTAGTTGTTACTGATTTGTCAGCTCCATAAATATATTCTTTCTTACCATCTGGATTTATATCTGAATCATATACTTCACGTTTATATCCAGTAGTTTTTGTAAATTGTTCTTTCATACCATCAGAACGTTTATTAGAATCAAATTCTGTATGAACATCACCATTATCACCAGTTGTTTTAGTCTTAATATGAGAGAAGTTTTTCTCTGAATCATATGTTTGTACCATCTGTTTATCAGTTGAACTATATGTTTCTTTCTTCAATCCATCACTTCTTGTAGTGAAGTAATCTTTTTCATAAGATCCATCAGGATTAACAACTTCCTTCTTAATATGAGAACCTGAAGTTCCATCTTCATAAGTAAACGTCTTAGTTTCATTACCAGCGTCATTCTTAACTTCATAAGATTTAACGTTATCTCTACCTTGAACATTACGAGCTTCATCATATTCATATTTAGTTGTTTTATTATTATAATCTTCTGTAGTTTTTACAGAACCATCATAAGTAACTTTCTTTGTAGCTGTTCCACTTGCGTCTCTATATTCTTCAACATAAGTTCCGTCCTTCTTAACAGCCTTATAATGATTATCTTTATGACTAATTTCGCTGTAACCTAATTGTTCACAAATTTTTGCTTTTGCAGAATCAGGAAGATTTTCATAATTTGACCAATCACTAGTTGACCATTTCATTGCATTTCCTACAGTAGCAGCAGTAAAGTCTGCAGCCAATTTACCATCAACTATAGCTCTATCTTCTTCACTCAAGCCTTCATAAGCTTTTTGTCTATCCTCTGCACTAGCATTTGGATCATTAAACATGTTATAAACATCATCTGCAGTAGGAACTTCACTAGGTTCTTCTTGTTGTGATTGTGCAGGTTTTTCACCAGGAAGTGTTCCTTCCTTAGGAAGTGTATGTCCATTATCAGTAAGCCATTTTCTATAAGCATCAGCATCACCAATCTTAGTTCCGTCTGGTTTATAGAACTCACCATCTTTATAAATAGCCATTACATTTCCGTCTGCATCTCTATATTCGATTGAGCCATCAGGTTTAGTAACTGTATCTCCACCGAAGTTATTATTTTGTTCAATAATAACATCGTCTGCTTTATAATTGTTATCTTGTAACCATTTCTTATAAGCCTCGTAGTCACCAATTTCTTTTCCTGAAGCATCAAAGAACTTATCGCCTTTTCTAACTGCTATTAAATTTCCTTTATCATCATAGAATTCAATTGAACCATCTGGTTTTTGAATTGTCTTACCACCGAAATTATTTGTTTCAGCAAGAGTAATATCATCTTCACCAGGTTGTTGTTGTCCTTGTTGTTGTTGTCCTTGTTGTTGTTGTCCAGGTTTAACATAGCCATGATCTTCTAACCATTTTCTATAAGCAGTTTCATCACCAATTTCATTACCTTGAGCATCATAATACTTACCATCTTTATAGTAAACTATTAAGTTACCATCCTTATCATAGTAATTCAATTGGTCGCCTTCCTTTTTAGTGTATCCACCAAATATGTTAACCAAGTCAGGCATACGTGAACCCTGTGCAATTGATCTATCGATAATACTTCTAGCAGCATTAGATAATTGTGCATAGTTACTACCGGAATTACTTACTCCGTTATTTTCAGATACATATGCTCTTGCATCTTTTACACCATCTAAAGTTCCTGCATTGTCTCTATAAGTAGCTAAAGCATCAACAGCAAATTGATTGTTGTTTGCTGCAATAATTGCTACTACTTGAGCCCAGTTATCAAAATTTTCATGGAAATCATTAAATGTAGATGCATTATAATCCCAAATGTTTAAAAGCTTTCCACCCAGCTCACCAAATGCAGCAGACGCTAATGAAGCATTAACGTTTGTTTGAACAAAAGCATTTATATCGGCCAAAGTGGTAGCAAAATCGCTAAAGTATCCTTCAATGACGCCCATTTTTCCTTTGACGCCACTGACATTAAACTTTTCATCTCCGCTTGCCATAATGCACCTCCTATCCTAAAGCACCTTGAATAGCTGATTCCAACTCTTCAGCAGCTGGTGCAACGTTTCCAGTAAAGATAAGTGCATAAGCTCTTAAGACATCACTTAGGGCATCCATAGATGGAGCAAAAGCATCACATTGAGCTTTAAAGTTGTTATAACTTTCTCCAACCCAGTCTTCGTTTAAACCTTCAATACCTTTTTTGATGTCTGCAGCATGACCATCAATACGATCTGCAGCTTCATTTAATTTAGCAGCAACTTCTTCCATTACAGGAGTATTTTCAGCAAAATCCATAATATCACCTTCCGTAGTACCTAAAGTACATTATAAATAAAAGAGAAGTCTCTTTTACTTATAATGTACTGCATTCGTGTGAATACAGTACCATCTTTCTAAATATTAAGCTTGATATGTGCTTACTGCTTCTTGACCCATACCTTCGTAATTTCTTAACATTGGATCTACTTTATTTTCATTAAAGTCTCTAGTAGCAGCAATTAATTGATGGAACACAGCAACGTTGTCTTCGCTCCAAACGTTTGCAGCAACTGATGCAACTTGACCAGCCATTCCTGTTCCAGCAGAAGCATTAATGCTATTGTCAACATTACTATTTAAAGTATTGAATGTTGAAGACATTTCTTCCATTTCTTGGATAGCTTCGCTTAATGCTTTTTTAGCTTCATCTATATATAAAGATTGAACTGCCATATATATTCACCCTTTCGTTTTTAATTATTATGCGAATAAACTATTATTCTTATTTTGAGTATCTTGGAAATCTTCGTTTACAGTAGTAGTTTTACTAATATATGCTTCATTAGCAGCATTGTTTGCTTTAACTACACTAATAACGTCTCTTTCATAAGCGTCAACAATAGCGCTTGTAATGTCACCAGGAACTCCGTGTTCAGCTAACTTAGTTTCAACAATTCCCTTAGCTGTGTCACACATTTCAGCGATTTCTCTTGTTTTAGCAGTTAATTCGCCGATAGTGTTGTCAAGTTCTCCTGAGTTCATTTTAAAAGTTAAATCGTTTTCCATTCAGTTCACCTCCTCATATCAAAATTAGTCTAGTACCATTCAAGATACCAACATCTAAGAATGTAGCATCAGTATCATAAACAGTACCTGTTTCAGCGTTGATTAATGATAAATGACTACTCATTGGAAAAGCTCCATTACTCATTTCATTAACCGCTTTGTTTAATAAGAATATAATTTCAATAGTCTTCTTATTAATAGGAATGAACACATTGTATCTTTCCTCAATGCTAGGTACAATCAAATCTACACAGACTTTATTATTGTTCATAATAAAACCTCCTACAGTTTA
>JAEEGL015958502.1_pt1 | contig 10169 bp, 7 predicted proteins | sample 9134231 | NCBI WGS metagenome assembly JAEEGL01 (sample SAMN16246548, study PRJNA631951) | gut metagenome | biome: gut microbiome; feature: rumen; material: fiber-attached | host: Bos | place: Iran: Karaj | collected 2018-10
GAAGATGCTGTCCTGCTGCTGTAGGAGCTGTGTCATGAAGTCCAGCGACAGGTCGGCACCGAGGATGGCGACAACACGGCCCTTTCGGTCGTGGATGGGGTAGAGGTAGGCAACTAACGCCGACTTGGGGTCGCGGCTGTCGAAGAAGGGTGCCGACCAGTAGGCGGAGTCCTTGGCGACGGCTTCAACGAACCACTCTGCCTCTAAATAGTCGTCAATGGTGGCTTTCTGCGGCAGACTGTCTTGCCGGCAGACGTAGGGACAGTAAGTACGCCCTATCTGCGGGAAGTAGTTCTCGATGAAGCTGACACCACAGCTGCGAATGCGCGGGTTGTTGGCGACAATACGCTCCATAATGGCCTGTAGTTGCGCAGGCTGGTCAACGTGTTGCTCAATATCGAACACATTGTTCCTTACTGCCACGCTGACGTCCGACAGGGCGTCGCAGATAATCTTCCCCGACGACTTCATGTTGCTGTGGAACATGGAAGCACTTGACTCCACAATGAACTCTTCTGACATTTGGTAGACGAGGTAGCCTAAGGCACTCATCATCACGAAGAGTACCGCCATCACCCATCGCGTCAGTCTGCGGGCAAACGAGTGTTTATATTTCTTATGCTTCATCTATTATTCATGCCTGTTTTCGCCTGAGAAAAGGACTGGTTCACCTATTATGATCGGTGTATGCTTTCGTCTTTTCCGAAATATTTTTTGCAAAGATACTGAATTCCTTCTAAATGTGCAAAAGAAATAAGAAAAACTATGCGAATCTGACGCAAATTATTAAGCATAGCTGTGCATACCGCCCAGCAGGAAATTGACACCGAAGTAGGTCATCAGTATTGTCAGGAAGGCCATGGCCATATAGAGATGGAACCAGCGAGGGCGGTGAAGCCAGGCTATGGACTGGGCGTGCAGGGGAATGCTGTAGACGAGCATCGTGATGAGTGCCCATACCTCTTTAGGGTCCCATCCCCAGTAGCGGCCCCACGACTGGTTGGCCCAGATGGCACCGATGAAGATGCCGGCTGCGAGACAGAAGACGGCGGGGTAGAGTAGGATGCGGCTCATGCGGGTGAGTTGGTCGATGGCCTGCTTGTGGCGGCTACCGTTGAGAATGAGTACCGTCAGTGCATTGAGCAAGATGAAGGCCAAAAGGGAATAGGCCACCATGATGACACAGACATGAATGCTGAGTAGGGGCGAGCTAAGCACGGGCATAAGGGGCGTTATCTGCGGGTTGGACTCACCCATCATAGCCACAAGCAACGTGAGTCCAGACAGCAACAGACCGAAGGGCATGATCAGCAGGAAGCGTTGCTGGGCGAAGAGCATAATCATCAGGCAGGTTAGAGCCATAAACTGCATGGTCTCGAAACCGTTGGTAAGTGGCAGGTGGCCTGACACGTAGCCTCGCAGGACAATGATGAACAGCAGGTAAGAGAGCGTTGCAGCGGCGACGGTGTTCATGACGACGGTTATCCATCGCGGCAGTTGTCGGCCTCGCAACCAGTGAGCGAGATAAATGAAGAAGCTGAGCAGTCCGAGTGTCATGAGCAGCATGGCCAAGGGACGTGTATAGTCGGCGGTGTTGTAGAGTTTTTCAGCCCGAAACGACATGTCGTCAGGTAGCAGCGCGCCAGCCTCTTTCTGCTGGTAGGCCTTGATTTTGCCCAATACACTCTCCAACTGCTGGTAGTCGCCCGTCCAAGCCAGTTCACCAATGTAGTCCATAGACTTGCGGATGAACATATACTTGTCTTCGGGCATGCTCTTGGGCAGACTGCCACTCTGCGAGTACCACTCAATGCCATTGGCCGTGCGGTAGGGATAGATTTTTATCAGTTCGCCTCCCCAGAGCATCAACAGGATGTTCATCTTCTCGTCGGCCTCAATGATGGCTCGGCTGTCGTCAGTCTGTTCGCCGCTACGGATGTCGGCCAGCGGCTTCTCAAGCTTGTAGCCTGTTGCTGCGTGGAAGTCTTGGTAGCTGGCATAGCGCCCTTCGATGCCCAACAGCCGGGCTACGGCAGGCTTCACCTTGATGAGGGGCTGTTCGGTCCATTCCGTGGGGCTGAGCATAAATCCCAGAAGCACCTGTTCGGCACTGAGTCCCTCGTAGGTCGGTTTGCCATAGAGCTTGACCGTGAAGTCGTGGGCCAGTGTCTGTGCGGGACAGACACGCCCGTTCCAGTAGGCATAGAGGTCGGCGAAGCGGGCAGCGGTAGGCTGGGGGAGTGCTGGTGGTGCGGCGAGGGCATCGCTGAATGTGAAGAGGACGAGGCAGAGAACACTGGTCGCCTTCTGCGATAACAGTTGGCGGAACCTCTCGTTGGGCAGGACGAGTAGCAGGAACATAGCCACGAAGAGCATAGCATAGGCGGTATAGGTGATGGGCAGTCCCCACGGGTCGTGGTTGATCATCAGCCGTGTGCCATGCAGGTCAGGATCGTAGCCCGACTGATAGAAGCGGTAGCTCTGGTACTTCCCTATGTTGTTCATCGATATCTGCAGTGTGGCAGCAACGGTGTCATGCTCCACGACGTCTACCGTTGATACGTAGTCCATAGGCGACCGTGTGCCGGGATAGGTCTGAAGACTGAAGGATGCGAGTTGTAACTGGAACGGTAGTGGCTCAGTCTGTCTCGTCTCAGTGTTGGTGAAAGTCTTGACGCTTTCGCCTTCGCGCAGGCTTACAATACCTTGAACGCCAGAAAGGTGGGTCACCAGAGCACCTGCGAGAATGCCGACGAGCGACAGATGGAGCAGCAGGACTGCAGGACGCCTGATCACCCTACTCCTGACAATGACGACGAGTGACGTGACGGCAGTGAGGGCCCAAAGGACAATCATCCACCATGACGTGTAGATTGTGGCGACGGCTACATCATGGCCATTAGTGTGCTCAATGAACGTTGCCGTGGCAAGTATCATACTAACCACGGCAAGTAATATAAAGGGGATGTGGGTAAACTTCATTCCAATCAGATGGAGTTGATGAATTTCACCACAGCGTCACGTTCGGTCTTGCTCAGCTGACGGAATTTCTCTACTGAGCGACGGGCATCGCTTTCCTTGGAACCATGCCACATGATAGCTTCGATGACGTTGCGGGCACGGCGGTCGTGCAGACGATCCTGGTGGTTAGCGACAAGCATGGAGAGACCACGTCCCCAAAGCGGCGTTGTGCGACACCAACCTGTACGTATGTCGCTGACCATGTGTAGCTTATGCTGAACCATATCAGTGTAGGGCCATATCTTCTGGTGAGGGTAGCGGGGCATGTCGCTGTCTTGCGTGAAGAATCCGTTGGGATCCTGGATATGGTCGTCACCAGTAGTCCACGACGGACGGTGGCAGTAGGTGCAGCCTATCTCCTGGAACTTCTTCTTGCCCAACTGGAATTCTGCTGTCTTGACGTTGCGGGCAGCAGGTACGGCCAGACCGCGGTGCCATACCATAAAGTCACGGTACTGCTGGTCGGTCATCTCGACATTCTGTTCACGCGAAGTCAGATAGCTGTAGATGTCTTTCTCTACGTCGCCCGTCTTGTTCCACTCGGGGAAATAGCTATAGAAGTCCTTCTGCACGTCAGGATCCTTCGACGACGTCTCGGCATAGTACTTGCCTGCCAGATCCAAATAGTGATAGCGGCGGTCGCTGCGTGTCACGTTGGTGATATTCCAGATGGCGTTGGCACCGGCAGCGTCGAGGACGGGGCCTCGACTTAGGGCATAGGTGAAGCGACGTACCCATTTCTTGCCTGGCGACAGCGCGTTGGTATACCATCCCACATATTGTCCGTCCTTGAACATGGCACTGTTCAGCTTGACGCCGGCAGCGGCCTCGCGCTGATACTGCTCAATGATACTGTCCTCGGGGATGGCGTCAAGCAGTCCCGTACCATAGATGCCGATAGTAGCTTCGAGCTTTACACCAATCTCTGATACGTCGACGGTGACGTCTTTACCATCGCGGGCAACGACGATGGGTGAATAGAATCCGTCGGCAGTGATGCTGACGTCAGGGTAGATGAGCGAGTAGGTTTCACCGTCGGGGAACTTGTTGCCCCACTCGTCGGTGTATTCCTTCCAGTCAATCTTGATCTTGCTCTCGTCGACAGGTGCTTTGAACGGGGCGACGGCCAGGGTCTGCGGCATACCGGCTACGGAGCGTATATAAGCCTCGGTCTGCTTGTCGTAGATGACAAGCAGGTAGCCGTTGCCCTGTTCGGTGGCACGGTAGCTGGTTGTACGCTTGCCATAGCCGTAGCTGGGGTGGCAGTAGAGACAGCCGTTGCGTACCATGACGGGCCCAAGGCCTATGAAGGCGCCGGTGCGATTCTGGTTGTAGTCGCGCTCAAACTGATACTCTCCCATCTGGAACGAGTGGTCGAATCCCTGTTCTTCGACAGCGGGCGCGGGTTGTTCAAAGGCCGACTTCGAGGCGTTGAAGGCGGTGCCGAGGCGACCGCCGGCATAGACCTCGTTGGGGTCGTAGGTGACGGTGTCCTGACTGCTGCCCGACGCTGACGTGGCGGGAGTGGTTTGGAGGGTGTCGTTGTCAGAACAAGCGACAACGGAGAGGGCGATGCCGGTGATGAAGGCTATTCGCCATGGGTGGCGTTTCTTGTTGTTCATATCGTATTCTCGGCTGTTGTGTTTAGCTGTTATTCTGTTTCAGCATTAGGGTCGAGTTTCTGCTTTAATGCTCCTAAGGCGTCGTCGAGACTGTGGAGGGCGTCGATGGCCTTGCCTGCAGATGGGTCGGTATAGTTGAGCACGAAGGGACGCTTCATCTGGTTGATGGCAGTCAGTGCTGTTTCCATAGCCGCCATCGCAGCGCGTGCCTCGGTGGGGTAGGCTGTCAGGCAGTAGGCCATGAGCGAGTTTTGTGCCGGCGTTGTGGCGTTGACCTGTCCCAGTCCGCCATAGAGTGCCTGCTTACAGCCGCGGATGTTGTCATAGAAGTCTTGAATGGAGTTGTAGGCGTGAGGCGACTCAATGTAAGTCTCGTCGTTGCCAGAGTAGGCTGCTGCAATCTTTGAATCGGCCACTTCACCGATGATGTCGATACATCCGTCGAGAATCTGGACGGTGGCATCGAGCACGGATGACCAGCGCGAGCCACGCTGTCCGGCGAGCAGGAACTCCTTGCCGAACTCAGCGTCGGGCGTCATTTCGGCCTCTTCGAGAAGGTTGATACGCGACGGCTCGGCATCAACGCTGGCCCAGGCCACCTCTAAGCGGCAGGCTGACAGGTATAGATCTTCGGCGACGGCAAGGACGAAGAACTTCTCGTCGGCGGTCAGGTCGCTGTAGTTGCGGGGCTGGCCGTTGCGGAAGATGACATACTCCATAGCGTGGAAGCCCGTGAAGTTCTGCGTCGTGGCTATCATGTGTCTGACGTTCTCGGCATCGGCCTCGTCGGTGGCAGGCTTGAGTCTCGACATCAGACTGACGAAGGACGCTTCGGCAAATGGCCATGTGTCAATATGGGGGTCGATGCCATAGCCAGAGGCGGCGCCGAAGAGGAATGACTCGCTGAGCTCCCAGTCCTGACGTGCCAGCTTCCACTGGTCGCACAGCTTGTTGAGTGCTGCCTGCGAATCAAGCCCCTGAGCCATCGGCAGCATATTCTCGCAGTCGGTGGACAGCTTCTTGTAAGTGGCAATAATGGTCTTGCTAAGATACTGTGAGTTGACTTCGAAGAGCAGCGAGTCGCGCACCTGCTCAGCTGTAGGCTGGGAGGTGGCAGGTGTCGTTGCTGGTGTTGTTGCAGTCGTTGCTGGCGTCTCGTCATCGTCGCCACAGGCGGTGAGACCCATAGAGATGGTCGTTGATGCTATGAACATCATAGCGAGTCTTGATACTTTTTTCATTTCTTTTTCTCCTTACTTTTTTGTTATTGATGATATGTTTATGAAACGTTCACAGCAGCCATCCGCTGAAAGCGATGCCGAGGTTGATGGCAGGCTCGGAGTTGTACTGCGACGTGAAACCACGGTGCGAGTATTCGCCCTTGACAACAATCTCCTTCGTCGGGCAATAGTTCAGACCTACCGTCCATACTCGCTTCTGGCACCACTCGTAAGTCACCTTGTTGTCGCCAGCCTCCATCGGATTGTAGTATTCGTAGCGTCCGAAAACATAGAGCTTCTGGTCAGGACGCGTCTTGCTAGTCAGCAGTGGCAGTATGTCGTAGCCCGTCTCTACGGCGTAGTCCAAAGCGTTGCTGCCCACGGGCTGGCGTTTCGACGGAGAGCCGTCCTGACTGGAGTGCTTGGGAAACGAGTTGTTGAATGTCGTTATCAGACTGGCATCACTGAGATGGGCATAGTCTATGTTGCCACGAACGATGAGTCCCCAGCGATTGAGCATGAAGTCGAAGGCTCCGATGGCCAGGGCGCCAGTGCAGTCCTTGTATTTTTCGGCACTGTGGGCACGCATGGTGTTGCTGAAGGTGTGGCCGTAGTAGCCGCTAAGACTCAGACGTAGGCCTGGCACCGAATAGTTGTCGATGCGGATGGCACCGGCATACGAATTGGCAATCTTGAATTCGTAGATGCTGTTGGCTCCGTAGTGGACGAAGCTCGATGCTCCGAAGCGCTCAGAGTCGAGACCGGAAAGAAACTGCAGTTCGTAGCGCCAGTCACTTGCACGGCCCCAGAGTGCTACACCCGTCTGATGCCAGGTACAGGGCAGGATGCTGTTTTCGCCCTCGGGGCGGTAGACGGTGAAGAACTCCGTCGGCATGTGGTATTTGTTGGTCTGGCCAACGGGAACCACAATCTCGCCGGCACGTAGGTTCAGTGCCTTAGAAAAAGACTTCTGTATCCAGAACTGCTCCAAGGCGACCTCGCCACCCTTCTCGACTTCTGCCTCATATTCGCCGCTCTCGTCGGCATCTACCTCGACGGCACTCTCCGTGCCACCATGCTCAAACTCTATCTCCATACCCATCGTCCAGCCATGGCCGAAATCGTAGCCCATGTTGACAGCAATGTGCGGCAGGTCGAAACGTCCGTGAGTGGGGTCATCCTTGTATTTCTCGGGAAACTGGTAGCGGTTGAAATGGTCGCTGTAGAAATTGCGGCTGGCGACAGCCTCGCCGTAGGCACCAAGAGTGAAATGCTTCTGAGCAACTGATGTCATGCTGAGCGTTGCCCCTAACAAGATGCCGAATGTCTTCAAATGGTTCATAATCGTAGGTGTTCTTGAAATTTGGCTGCAAAATTACTTTCTCTTTCTCGTTCCTGCAATACCTAAAAAAGATGAAATTCGTTGAAATTACCTACTTTTGATGATTGCGTATGTCATAATAAAGTTGTAATTTTGCACCGTTAAATAATAATAGGTATGAAAAATCAGAAGATGTATGAGGCCGATGACAAAATGATTTCCCTCATCCGCGATAACTACGACCTGTTGCAGTCGTTAGGCCGTTTCGGCATTTCTTTGGGATTCGGCGACAAGACGGTCAGCGAGACTTGCGAGGACAACGGTGTTGACACCTACACCTTCCTCGCCGTGGTGAACTTCACTATAAATGGGTATGGTGACTTCGACGTTGACGACCAGATCAGCGTGCAGACATTGATGCATTATCTGGAAGCCAGCCATTCATACTATCTGGACTTCCAACTGCCTTTCATCCGTCAGGAACTGCAGGACAGTCTCGACTCGGGCGATTCGCTGGCCAGGCTGATACTGAAATTCTATGACGAGTACGCCCAGGAGATACGCCGCCACATGACCTACGAAGAGCGCAACCTCTTCCCCTATGTTAAGGCACTCCTCGACGGCAAAGCTCCTACGGAATATAGTATCGATACCTTCTCCAAGCACCACAAGGAGGCCGACAAGAAATTGCGCGAACTGAAATTGCTCATCATCAAATACTTGCCCAGCGACGGTCTGCATAACAATAAACTGACGGCCACCCTCCATGATATTTACGACAACGAGGCGTGGTTGCGGCAGCACGCTATGGTCGAGGATCATATTTTCGTACCCGCCATTAAGCGGCTGGAGCGGCTTGCCAAGCAGGAAGATGTGTCGAAGAATATCACGGCAATGGTCTTCAAGGGAGGGCAGGACAACAGCGAGGCTCTCTCCGACCGCGAGAAGGACGTCATCGTTGGCGTCGTTCAGGGATTGCTGAACAAGGAGATTGCCGAACGCCTGTGCATCTCGGTGAACACCGTCATTACCCACCGCCGCAACATCGCCCGTAAACTCCAGATACACTCTCCCGCCGGACTGACAATCTACGCCATCGTCAATGGTTTGGTAGATATCTCGAGCGTTAAACTGTGATAGATTTTATGCCAGGCGAAAGTGGGTTTATCTGATAAAACTGGTTCGTAGCGGACTCTCCAGTTCGGGATGGCCATCCTCGGTGACATTCAGTTTACGGATCATCCAGGCCATGTTGCGGCCCAGCGTACGCATGGTTTGCATACCCTCCTCGTCTAATGATGCCTGTCCTGGCGTCTGTCCGTATGCCATATTCCAGTATTGCGAACTGGCAAGCGGCATATTCGTCATAGTGAAATACTTGTTCAGACGGTCGAAGGCTGCCGAAGCACCGCCTCGGCGACATACCACCACGCTGGCAGCCGGCTTGAAGCGCAGTTCGCTGCTAAGTGAATAGAACAGACGGTCGAGTAGGGCACAGAGCGATCCGTTAGGGCCGCCGTAATAGACGGGAGAACCGACGACAAGGCCGTCGATGCCGTCTTTCACGGCTCTCCACACCTTATAATATAAGTCATCATGGAAGGTGCATCTTGCGCCATTCCTTCCGCACATACCACAGGCGATGCAGCCCTGCACGGCCTGCTTGCCGATGCTGATAATCTCCGTCTCAATACCCTCGCCATTCAGCGTCTTTGACACTTCGCTTAGAGCCGTAAACGTATTACCATTCTCTCGCGGGCTTCCATTTATCAATAGTACTTTCATATACACGTTGTTCTTTTGGTTTCTAGTATTGTTTCTTATCTCTTGATGGGCTCCATGTGGAGGGAAACATGTGTCTTTTGGCCAAAACGTTCTTTCAGCTTGCGTTCAATGGTTGTTGCCCGCTCATGGACGGTGTCCAACGGCAATAGGCCGTCCATCCGGATATGGGCTTCAATAGCCATGCGGTTGCCAATACGGCGGGTACGCAGGTTGTGAGGTTCCTGAACGTCGCCAAATGACCGGATGATTTCGATAATCTCATGTTCCGTCTCTGCTGGTAGTGAGCACTCCGTCAGTTCCCCAATGCTTGATCTGAGCAGTCCGTATGCTACTTTAATCAACATCAGTCCAACAACAATTGATGCCAAGGGGTCGAGCACTGCCCAGCGCTGTCTCAGCCAGATAGCTCCTCCAATGCCTACAGCCGCACCTATCGACGACAGGGCGTCACTGCGATGATGCCAGGCATTGGCTTTCATAACTTGCGAGTCAAGCTGACGGCCTTTGTAGGCAGTATATTGGTAAAGCAGTTCTTTCACCAGTATCGACAGCAGGGCAGCCCATAAGGCAATCCAGCCAGGAGTTTCCAGTGTCTCACCGTTGCACCAAGCCAAGAGTTTCAACACGCCAGACACCACGATGCCAGTTGCTGCTGCCACGAGTGCCAAACCGATAAGGAACGAGGCGATTGTTTCGAACTTACCGTGTCCGTAATCATGAGACTCGTCCTGTGGCTTAGCGCTGATACTCACAAACACCAGCACCAGAATGTCGGTTACAAAGTCTGAAAGTGAGTGAACGGCATCGGCAATCATAGCCGAGCTGTGTCCCAGAATACCGGCAATAAACTTAAAGGTAAGTAGTGCTGCGTTTCCGGCACTACCAACCAAGGTTACCTTATATATCTCTTTCTCGCGCGTCATATAATAAGAAAAAGTGTTGCAAAGTATATTAATCCCCTTGCTTAATCGCAGCCCTGCACTACGTGCGAGCCTGCTCACGCTTGGGAAAGTTTAAGCGAGCTTAGCTTTCCTCTCGCTTAATCGCAGCCTTGACTTGCGCCATGTTGCTGCGCGAGACGGGGAGCGATTCGTGGCAGTGCTTGATGAGCAGCTGGGTGGAGCCGGAATGAGAAGAGATTTGCTCTACCTGGCCAAGATTGACTAAGAAGGCACGATGGCAGCGGACAATCATCGGATA
>JAEEGL016119593.1_pt1 | contig 10169 bp, 13 predicted proteins | sample 9134231 | NCBI WGS metagenome assembly JAEEGL01 (sample SAMN16246548, study PRJNA631951) | gut metagenome | biome: gut microbiome; feature: rumen; material: fiber-attached | host: Bos | place: Iran: Karaj | collected 2018-10
ACTCATAATATCCCGCTCTGTCTGTTCCATCCGGTACGTAAAACATTATCTTGCTTTCTTATTTTTAAGATTAGTTCTTTTATTATAGTCATTAATATTTACTTTCTTTTTTATCTTTTGCATACCATCGAAAACGACATGTTCAACTTTCTTTTTTCCCATAGTTTTTCTCCCAAAACACATAATACCGCCGCCTTCAATTATCTATTCTGATTTTACTCTTCGACACTTACGGGTGTCAGGGGGACGTACCTTTTGACACCTCTGTGACATCTTACCGGTCCGTCACAGGCATATACCTGTCGATCCAGTCGCTGTCTATTCCCTGCTCCATTGCCTTCTTCCTGTACTTCTCTGTTACTTCCTTCGTGTCAGGAAGCATCTTTTCCGCGTTCTTTTCTTTTTCTATCGTTATGATCAGCGGCTTATCACTTCCATGATCAACTCGTATCTTAAATCCTTTTCAGCCCACGTCTTCAGTTCGTCCGGTAAAATCAGGATTTTGAACTCAGCATCGCCTCAAGCTCTTTTACCCGCTCTTCCGCGGCCTCCGCTCGCTTGATCGCTGCTTCAGTATTCTTTCGTTCTTCTTCCCGGCCTTCTTTTCGACCTTCCTCCCGGCCTTCTTCCCGGCCTTCCTCTATGTAGTCCCTTGCAATCTCCCAGCTCTTCATATACCTCACCCCTATATCCTTCTTTAGTTTCGTGTTCTTTACTATCTCATCAAGCTTCTTTGTCGTTTCATCAGTGACATTTGAAGCACTGCTGTTCCCAATGTATCGGAGCAGGTTCCGCATTTTCCTTTCGTCATCATCCGCTTCTCCCGGGAGTTCGCCGTCCACATACAGATATATCCTGCGGACTCCGTCATCATAAGGAATATGCGGATGGGTCTTTATTACAGTTCCTGCTTCATAGTACATCGCATTCTCCCCAAAGGGATCGTACGACAGGATAAAGATCGTCACAAGTTCCGGTAGCTTTTCATAGTCGGTCCCTGTTCCAAGAAGTTTTACATCGATCAGATCACCGTAGTATCTGCTCCTTCTGGGAAGTTCCTCTCTCCTGGAACTACGCTTATCCGGCTCGATATCAAACACATTAATCTCTTCGGCTTCACCGGATTTCCCGTGCCGACGCTCCGTCAGGTAGGCGTCCATCCTGATACCGTGCATTCTTTCCGATATCCCGGGGACTACCTTTTGAGGGGTAAAGTGTATCTCCCCGATCTCGCGCTTCAGTACGCAGTTAAGTATCATCCTGCATACTTCCGGTCCGTTTTCCTCGTCAGACATTATCTCCGTAAACAGGAAATTGTCTATTACGTCCATTTCCTCGAGCGGCTTCATCTTACGTTCAATTGCTTCTTTCATGGTTCTTTCTCCTTTCAAAGAAATTTCGGCAGGAAAAAGAACGTACAGCACACGTTCCTTGCACGCATTCTTTGTTTCCTGCTCTTGTTAAGTTTGGTTTCAGGGCAGGAATTTCAGATCTTGAAGTGCTTAGATACGCATGTCAGAAAGCGTTTCCGCTTGAGAAATATCTGTCCTTGAATTAGATACTAACACTACAGGTTGGGGATTTCAAGTCATTATCTGGTTGACATAACTCCACCGTATCAACTCCGCCATATCATCCGGTACGGGAACAGTAATACCAACCGTCTCTTCCCCGAACGGTTTTCTGAATGTCACCTTCCAGGCGTGCAGCAGAGCCCTGTCCGCCGCATATTTGCTTCCGATATCCTCTCCGTATAGCTTATCTCCTATGAGAGGATGCCCAACAGATGCCAGATGCACCCTGCTCTGATGTGTGCGCCCTGTATCTATCTCTGCCTCTATCACGCTTCCATTCTCGAATGATCCGCGGCATATGTATCGGGTCAGTGCACTCTTCCCTTCAGGAGGTTGTATTATCTGCTGCTTCATAAGGGTTCCCGGGATCGGGCCAAGAGGCGCATCGATAACATTCCACGTTCCAGTTTCTTCTTCTTTCGGAGGATTGGCACAGACTGCAAGATATGTCTTTTTGAATACGCCCTGATCCTTTTGACGGAACAGTCTGGATGCGGCAGGCGCATTCTTCGCAAAAAGAATAGCTCCGCTGGTATCTTTATCCAAGCGCCCCACCACACGAAGAGTACCATTCTTACCGTTTCTCTGATAATACCCTGCCAGATAATTCGCCAGAGAATCCCTATGATGACCGTGTGAAGGATGAGACACTGTACCGGCAGGTTTGTTCAGGACAACCACGTCCTCATCCTCGTACAGGATATCAACGCTTCCCTCGACCGCTTCTACCCTTTCTTTGTCTGCATCATTATCCCGGAACAATACTCTTACTATATCGCCCGGAGCGACTCTGTCCTTGACCGTCACAGATTCATACAGTCCCGGCTGTCCGATGTGTCTCGACACCGTTAATCCCGTCGGAGTGAACTTAGCATGACTGATCTCGTGAGGAGTCAGCCCCATGCATTGTTTAAGTACTTTGCTTAAGATTCCTCCCAAGGTCCTGTCCGGATCACTGTCTGTAACCTTGTATTCAAGTATCCTGTCCATATCGCTTAAATAACGGCAGCGTATTCTTCACTCTTTCCCGTTTGCGATAACCACGTTGATCGGCTCTATCACTATCTTCTCCCAGACATTTTCAAGGACATAAGGTTCATTCTCAATATACTCATCCAGTTCCTTGCGACTCTCGAAGTCCATGATAAGGGCAGATCCTTTCATCTTACCATCCTCATCCAGCAGACCTCCGGCGCTGATGATATGCTCACTAAGCTTCTTCATCCCTTCCAGGTGACGCGGGCGTACTTCCATTCGCTTATCAAGTTTTCCTTCTCCATCATACGCTCTAATAAGAAATTGCATAATACCGCCTCCTTCAATTAACTATTTGTACAGATCAGTCTAGCATCGATGATCGCTGTTATCTCCCCCGGCTTGTATATGCAGGTGTTATATCCACGGATAATGCCATCCCTTTCCAGCTTCTGGACGCGCTTCTTAGCAGCTACCCTGGACATTCCTATGGCTTCCCCAAGCTCCTGATAGCTCATCCGCGCATTTCCCTTCAGCAGATCCAGTATCTTCTCGTCTGTTCCGTCCATTACCTCTGCTCCTGTCAGTGTCGACCCTGATAATATGATTATAGAAATCAGTCATAAATAAAATCAACCCCCACGCTAGCGGCCTTATTCTTTTGTGTCAAATACTATTTTCACGAAATAGCTTTTCTACTTTACTTTCGAGTCTTTCCTGATCTTGAATATGGTATCCTCGCATCAAGAAATCCGATGCAACTAGCATTTCTGATTTTGATAACTTGGATAATTGTACAAATAAACGTTCTATATCATCATATCGAAACGAATAAAAAGCGTTCCCTGGAACAAATGACTCAAATACAGCCAATCCGCTTTCAACAAATAGAAATACTATATAACCATCCAGGGCACTAATCTCCAAATTGGATAATATTTCTGATGGATCATGCGATAGCCACATGTTAAGTCGGCGTTTAGTATCTATATCAGTTAACTTGTCAATCCTATCTGTAATCTCACTATGAGAAATATGCACTACCCTTCTAGCGCCATACGCCTGTTGTTCTGAGTTCCAATTAAACTCCTCAAATTGTTCTTCATCCAAGTAAGGTAACGACTCACACTCATATCTAAACCCTTGATACCATTCTCTAAAGCGATTATCGTCACCGGACCCTCTCTCAACCCTAAAAAACGAATCCAATTCATAATTACTCAGAAAAGCTGTTTTGCTAATGTTTGACGACCCCATTATTATATATGCGATTTCATCATTTGCTAAATAGTAATATTTCCCGTGATAAAAACTATTCTGGTATGTATAAATACTTACATTATTATTATCTATTAACGAATTCAGGTACTTTGCAGAGTTCTTATCTATTCTTGTATTCTTTCCTCCGAGTCCATAAGTTTGTAAAGAACCAATGATAAGTTCTATTTTCCCACCATTTTGCTCCACCTCATCAAATACAGATTTAAGCATTTTTAATCCACTTGTATAAGCAAATCCTACAGCGGACATAAAGAATTTTGCTTTTATTTCCTTTGCCAAACGAATCAATAAATCACTAACTACTACGCTTCTATCTAGTATTCTATATGCTTCGCCCGTTGTAAAATCATCTCGCGCTTCATTATTAGAAATAAGCTGAATATCATATTTCTCGGCAATTTCCTTTGTATACTCGATTAATGCTTCATCTTCTAACTGAAGGACGTGTTCATATGTATCTCTCGCGCTAGCACCGTAATGCTTTAATAGCTTTGCTATCGATTTTCGTCTAATTCTATCATTATTGACTGAAAGTAGTCTGTTTGTAAGAATCCTATATGCATAAGGAACACTTACTTCTGTCATCTCCGACAAAATACGATTAGAGTACAGCCCCGTTTGTTCATATAAAGAAACATATATTTTTTCTGCATATGCCATATCCAACTTGGCTAGGCCTCGTAGAAAAGCATAAAAAGACATGTCAAACGAATCTATATCCGTTGTAGAAGAAACCACGTTGTTTATTTGTTCTCTTACATATATCCACTGTTCTTCAGACAGCTTTTTTTCATGAATAATTTGCAGTGAAATCCTAACATTTAGGTCATCACTTTCATATTCTTCAATGTTCCATTTATTTCGACTTAGCGCTCTGTAAACAAGAAAGATACTTTCCCTGTTTTCAAAATACGCGAGATCATCTTTAGAATTAATCCTTATGTAAGGCAATATTTTTTCGGAATAATCTGCATTTTTACTCAAGTATTCCTTTAATACAGCCTGAATACTAATTAAGTAATCAGTATTATCACCGAGAATGGATAGCATTTGAACCGATACTTGACCCTCGCTGATCAATTGTCGAATAGTATCGACAATTGTTTGCATATGATCACTATCTAATTGCCGAAATATAACAACGCTAAAATCTCCAACATTAACTATATAACGTACAAGTTCATCCATTTCATCAGATGAAAACGGTGCCACATAAACCATTTCATCGATAACACTTTTTTGTATCTTTCCCTTAGTTTTATATAGTTCCTCCAGGTATTCGTAAAGAAATCTTTTTCTGTATATCAATAACCCAGTAAACAGTAAGTCCAGTCTTATTTCACTAGAGGCAGCATTTTCTATAGCTTTAAAAAGAATAGACATTACTGCCTTTCGATTTTTTGCTTTTTTTTAAAGCCTTTCGGGCATCTTTTTTTTCTTGAGAATCTGCAGCGGACATATAGATATCCATTAATTCATTAAGCGACTCCCAGTCACCTTTTTGGCTTAACTCTTTACATTTTTGATAAAAGTCCACGTTTTCCATTATTCTTCCTCTTGTTACCGCCGCCCTTTAGATATATTATTTCAGTTCTTTTATTCCTGCTTTATTGAGCACACTAGTAACATTATCAGCCCCCGGTGGAACAAAAACTATAAAACCATCACGACCACGTGTAATCATAGTTTTTTGACGGACAATGTGCATGTCAGCGAATAAGTATTTGGGCCTATCCCACAAACCTCATTGTTCGCTAAAAGTACATAATAAATCCGGCAATTATCGTCGATATATTTCCTTCAAAAATGCCAACAAAGCCCGTAAATACGCTATTCTCGCGTCAGCAAGCAGACAGTTTCAACATGAAGCCTCTTTGGATCCGTCTGCCTCTGATTCATTTGTTGATAGATCAGTTGGCCCATTCAAAGACAGAACCACTCTCCACACTCCGTCTCTTTACTGTCCATCAGGCCTTACAACGTCTTCAGAATCACGTTCAGCCATTGCACCATCTTTCCTCGCCGGACATCCTCCGACTGCCACTCGTCAATTATGGCAAAGTCTTCTCGCTTTATATTCTCACTGTACAGTTGATCGAGCAATTCTCTGAATCCGTCTTCATCAAGATCTGTAAAATGTCTTCCATCACGAAATCCGTTATGGTCCCCGTATTTGAATGACATGTAGAGGATTCCGCCCTTTTTCAACGCTCTGTACAGAATCTTCAAAAGCTTAGGTATCATGCTCTTTTCCACGTGGAGTATCGAAGCGCAGGCCCATATGCCGTCGTATGCTTCCTCGTAATTTATGTCGAAGAAGTCCATGCAATTTACTTCGATCCCGGTATATTCGGATGCTGCGTGACATATCTCTGCAGAGCCGTCTATAGCGCTGACACGGTATCCTGCTTCTATAAAGGCTCTGGTATCTCTTCCTGATCCGCATCCCAGATCAAGGATTTCTCCTTTATCCGGTATATTTTTCAAAAATCTTCTTCGCAGTACTTCTGTATCAGCATCGATGGTCTCTGATATAAAGGTTTCGTATTCTTTTTTATAATATCCTAATGTATCATCTGCTTTTCCCATCGTTCGTATTATTCTCTCTATCTCCTTCACGATTGTCACATCAGCCTCTTATAGATATCCAGCATGCTTTCGATCTGGTAACGCAGAAGCCATGCCGCATTGTCGTATTCCACTGTCTTCTTCATGGATTTGATAAGGGCAGGATAATACTCCTCCGTTTCCTTTATCATCCGGTATATCCTCTCACGGCTGAGGCCCCAGGACATGGTAGTCAGATTATTGCATCTGTCCATACACTTTATGAGCGCTGCCTTGGGGTTGGCGACTATCTTTGCATAATAATCCTTCAGGATCCGCTCCCGGTTGCTGTCATCTGTATCCTCACAGGTAAGCAGCACGACAAGCTCTTTTGTTCCTTCATCCACCGGAAGTTCTTCTACTTTACGATCACAGTCTTCCACTACATCGTGGAGAAGGCAGGCGGCTATGATATCGTCCTCTACGATGCCCATGGAAAGAGCATGGCAGGCAAGATTCAGAGGATGATATATGTAAGGCACAGTTGATTTCTTACGTTTCTGTCCTTCATGTGCCTCCACGGCATAGTCTATTGCTTTCAGGGTATTACGCAGTTTGAAGTTCCTTGCGGTGGTCTTTACATAGGTCTTCATGTGCTCCCAGTTGTAGATAGCATCCCTGGTCTTAAAGGCCCTGTTCTTTTCCTCGACTATCGACGAGATCGATACACCGAAGATCTCAGCAAGTTTTATCAGTTTCTCCGTGTCCGGATTGTATTCATCCCGCTCCCAGGAAGAGACTGCCTGAAATGATACCCCCAGTTCTTCGGCGACCTTCTCCTGAGTCAGTTTTCTTTCTTCTCTGAGACTCTTGATATTTGCGCCTATACTCATCTTGCACCCCCGGTCAATTCCACTGCTCTCCCTCGTTGCTGTTTCATTCATATGCGTCACCTCCTTATGCATCTATCATAAGGGGGACTATGTAAGTATTGTAGCGAGCACAGGTTTATTTTTCAAAAATCGATTCAAGTTCAACTTGAATAGTCCGGAACGTTCCGTCTCTCCTCACTTAACGCATCTGATGCTCACCATCGATCCGTCTACGTGATAGTCGACTTCGGAATACAGCCTGTTAAGGACTATCAGTAGCTGCTCTTCTGTCGGGAAGGGAGGAGTGAACCAGCCTTTCTTTGATAGGATGCGGCTTACGAGCCAGTCTGTTCTATTATTCCTGCCCTTGATATAGAAGCACGCGATGAACTGTCCGCCATTCTTCAGCACGCGCCACGTCTCCTTAAAGGCTTTCTTCTTTTTGGGGAAAGCATGGAATCCGTTCATGCTCATCACTATGTCGAAGTTTGCATCCTCAAAGGGTAGGCTGCCCACGTCGCCCTGTACGAAAGAGATGTGATCGCAGCCGGTCAGTCTGCGTTTTGCTTTACCCAGCATATCTTCGCTGTAGTCGAGACAGGTGATCTTCGCAGCTGAGAGTCTGCGCCATTTCTTCTCCGTGAATACGGCTGTCCCGACGGGGACATCCAGCATGCTCCCTGCGAAATCATCCGGTATATACGATAAGAGCTCTTCTGCGACCCTGTTGTCATCTGTTCCGCTCCAGAAGAAGCTGATATACATCCGGCTTAAGATATTTCCCTGAGTCAGCACACTGTCGTATATGCTTATGGAGTCGTGGTATGCGGTCTTTATCTTGTCTTTATTGCTCATTTTTATATTCTCCTCTTCGGTAGGATCGCGGAGTGCATCCCATTGTTTCTTTGAATATTTTACCAAAATAGCTGTCGGACACAAATCCGCACTTTTCCGATATCATACCTATCGGAAGGTCTGTCTCCACGAGCATCCCGGCGGCCTGTCTTATCCTGTAATGATTGAGATAGTCTATAGGCGGCTGGCCTATGACCCTGGAAAAGCACCTCGTGCACTCTCTGACGCTTATACCTGCCGCATCTGCTATATCCTCCACCATTATCTTGTCACCGTAATGGCTCTCTATGTATTCCATCATATTTCGCATCTTGCCGTCATCCAGGTGAGTTGCATTGGCGCTTCCTGCCCTGAGTTCTACTGTCGCTTCAAAAAGGAGCAGCCAGAAGTCGCACAGACACGATCTTATCCTGAATTCAAAGCCGAAAGGCTCCTTGTCAAAGAGCTCTATAAGGTTGGCCAGATATCCGAGCATCTTGATGCCTGCGGCGGAGTCTGATCTTATATTGTAGTACTGCAGTCCCGTGGAAGAAGATACGGGGATGACATACTTATGGCTGTATATGGTATTGAAGCCGCCCGTCAGAAAATCCATATCAAAAAAGATCGTGTAGTATTTCGGGAGCGACTGTCCCACAGGATCCACGGCGTGAAGCATATTCGAGTTGATAAACATCGCATCTCCCGGCTTCATCCTGCATGTCTCCTGTCCTACACGGGTCGTGGTCTCTCCTTCTATCAGATAATTGATCTCAAACCTCTGATGCCAGTGCCACGGCACGCTGTTGCCGACGTAGTTCTCAAAGTCCACATACTTGCATATGCAGGGCAGGGTCCCGGGCTCGCTGTTGATGAGTTCCATCCTGTTTTCATTCGCTCTGAAGCTGTCTGTAGAGATCATTTTGCCTCCATGTGAGATTATATGTCCTTATTGTTATATATTATTCCAAAGTCATTCAGAATTCAATGATATATGCTTGCCGTATTATTATATTTTCTGTCTTTCCGATGTATAGTTTTCCCGACGAAAAGGGGAGATAATATAGTCACAAAGAATAAAACAACCATCTTTCCTACATAAGACAAGGAGGTGTATACTATGAAGCTTTATAACATTCAGGACACAGAGAAGTTTTTTGAGAGGCTCGCAAAGTGCGAAGGTGATGTGGATATCGTAGCAACGTCTTATACAGACGGGAAGATCGATGAGATCGAGCTGTATTTCAAAAAGCCCGAGGATTCCGTGAAGATGGTGGAATACGTGGCGTAACGTAAAAGCAGCGGAATACGTGGAAATATCGCAAAAACAAGTCACCGGGGACAGTTCCCCGGTGATTTACTGCGCGTCTTCGGGCAGGACAGAAAGAGCCGAGAACTTCTCTGCATTCTTCCAGGCTCTTACAAGCACCCGGATCAGAATAACAACATTTGTCAGGATTGCTGCTCCGCCAAGTATGCCGCCTGCAACAAAATCGCCATCCTTAATAACAGGATAGTTAAAAATTGTTCCGGCATCATACAGAGTATGCAGAGCCATTGGAATGATAAGTCCCAGGGCCAGGTATAATGCAGTCCGGCCCTCGCCTTTTAGTTTGTTATATTTTGCCCTTCCAATAAACTCTCCCATGATCATGTTCAATGTCATATGAGTGAACATTAAAGGAGTTCTGATCAGTAATACAATAAGCGAATCTCCGAAGGTAAAGTCCTCAGCAACCGTAAAGCCCAGGCCAACCGCCGCTCCAAGGAGGATATACTCGTAGACATTGCTCACTCTGTTCTTCAGGACAGCCACCGTTATGATGATAGCGATATACTTAAACAGTTCCTCCACGCCGCCCGCCATAAAAAATGCCGTATAAAAAGCTGCCGGAAGAGCCTGCATTGCATCACCGGTGACCCCGATGCATTTTAATGCATATAATAAGTGTGTCGCGACCGTGAAGAAATCATGTCCGGCCAACGAACGTCATTATGTATGGCAAGATGTGAGTGCTGATCTGACTATTCGCATTAAAAGAGGACCTGCCGTATGGCAAGCCCTCATAAAAACCGATCAGAACCT
>JAEEGL017443358.1_pt1 | contig 10169 bp, 10 predicted proteins | sample 9134231 | NCBI WGS metagenome assembly JAEEGL01 (sample SAMN16246548, study PRJNA631951) | gut metagenome | biome: gut microbiome; feature: rumen; material: fiber-attached | host: Bos | place: Iran: Karaj | collected 2018-10
CACGCGCCTACGCCTCCTCACCAACAACCCCTGCAAGATCGCCGCCCTCGAAGGCTACGGCCTCGACATCCTCGAGCGCGTCCCCCTCGCCTTCCCCCCCAACCCCGAAAACCAGGCCTACCTCCGCGCCAAGCACGACAAGCTCGGCCAGCTCCTCTAAGTCACTTTCCTCAAACATCCCAAAAATCCCATCCATCTCAAAAATCCCACCGAATCACCCCACAGAAAGGTCCATCATGTCCGCCCCCCGCGAAATCAACGCCCCCCTCGACGCCAAGGGTCTCCGCTTCGGCATCGTGCTCTCCCGCTTCAACGACCTCTTCGGCAACCAGCTCCTCGGCGGCGCCCTCGACTGCCTCCAGCGGCACGGCGCCGACCCGACCGCCATCACCGTCGTCCGCGTCCCTGGCGCCTACGAGCAGCCCCTCGTCCTCAAGCGCATGGCCGCCTCCAAGAACTACGACGCCCTGATCTCCCTCGGCGCCGTCATCCAGGGCGCCACCCCCCACGCCTCCCTCATCAACGCCCAGGTCACCCGCGCCCTCACCCAGATCTCCCTCGAGTTCGACATCCCCGTCATCGACGGCATCGTAGCCGCCGAAAACCTCGACCAGGCCATCGAACGCTGCGGCTCCAAGGCCGGCAACCGCGGATGGTCCGCCGCCCAGACCGCCATCGAGATGGCCGCCCTCACCCGCCTCCTCTAACCCCCGCCCCCCTCCCTTCCATCCATCCCATCTAATTCAGCATTCATAATTCAGCATTCAGCATTCACGATCATGACCTCATCCCCCCAGCCCCCCGTCTCCCGCGCCCGCGAATGGGCCCGCGAAACCTTCTTCCCCAAGGGCACCCGCCGCGCCGGACGCGAACGCGCCCTCCAGTTCCTCTTCCAGTCCGAGTTCAACCGCGCCGACACCCTCGACGCCTCCCTTGACCTCTTCTGGGAGCAAGACGACCTCGCCTTCGCCGACGAGCTCGCCCGCCACGCCAAGGAGCACGGCCCCGTCCTCCCCAACCGCCAGAAGGAGGTCGCCAAGATGCGCCGCCAGATCCGGCGCTTCGCCGACGCCATCATCCGCGACGTCCTCCTCCACCACCGCGAACTCGACGAAATCATCGCCGGCGCCTCCGAAAACTGGGGCATCGACCGCATGGGAACCGTCGACCGCAACATCCTCCGCATCGGCGCCTGCGAAATCCTCTACCACCCCGACGTCCCCCCCATTGTCGCCATCAACGAGGCCGTAGACCTCGCCAAGCTCTACTCCTCCTTCGAGTCCGGCCGCTTCGTCAACGGCATCCTCGACCACCTCCTCAAGAACATCCAGTCCGCCTCCCCCGACACCCCCGCTGCCACCCCCGCCCCCCCCCCTCCCCCTTCCGAATAACCCTCCCCCCCCATCCCTTTCATCCCTCTCCTCTCTCCCCTCTCTTTCCCCTCTCCCTTTCAACTTTTCAACCTTTCAACTTTTCCCCCTTTCAACTTTTCAACTTTTACCTTTCAACCTTTCAACCTTTCAACCCTCCACCCAAGGCCCCCCATGCCCTCCTGGCTCGACGGACTCCGCAAGACCCGCGAACGCTTCGCAAACGCCATTTCCAACCTCTTCCGCCCCGGCTCCCGCCCGGCCCCCGAAGACCTCGACGAGCTCCTCGACCTCCTCGTCATGGCCGACGTCCCCCCCCGCCTCGCCTCCGACCTCATCGACGCCGTCCGCAAGGCCTCCACACGCTCCGTACCCCTCCTCGAAACCGCACGCGCCCGCCTCCTCGACGCCCTTCCCCCCGCCGCACCCGCCCCCGACTTCGCCGCCGAGGCCGCCGCCCGCCGCGACCACGCCCCTTCCGTCGTCCTCCTTGTCGGCATCAACGGCTCCGGCAAGACCACCACCGCCGCCAAGCTCGCACAGCGCGCCATCGACGCCGGACTCTCCCCCCTCCTAGGCGCCGCCGACACCTTCCGCGCCGCCGGCTCCCACCAGCTCAAGGTCTGGGCCGACCGCCTCTCCGCCGACGTCGTCGCCGGGGCCACCGGCGCCGACGCCGCGGCCGCCGCCTACGACGCCGTCGACGCCGCCATCGCCCGCCGCCGCAACCCCGTCCTCATCGACACCGCCGGGCGCATGCACACCCGCGAGCCCCTCATGCGCGAGCTTCAGAAGCTCCGCTCCGCCGTCGCCAAGCGCCTCCCCGGCGCCCCCCACCACACCTGGATCGTCCTCGACGCCATGCTCGGCCAGAACGCCCTCGTCCAGGCCCGCCAGTTCAACGCCGCCACCCCCCTCGACGGCCTTATCGTCACCAAGCTCGACGGCTCCTCCAAGGCCGGATTCCTCCTCGGCATCCGCGAAGCCCTCCCCGACGTCCCCATCCTCTACGCCGGACTCGGCGAATCCGCCGCCGACCTCGTCCCCTTCTCCCCCTCCGACTACCTCTCCGCCCTCCTCCCACCCTCCTGACCCCGCCTGGGGTGCGGCTTTCCAGCCGAGTTTGAGCAATTTCGGGTTTTTCCGGCATTCCGGTTTTCCGGTTTTCCGGTTTTCCGGAATTCCGGCCCCTTGCGCCCCATTTTCGCCAAGAAGGTGCTCTGCTCTCCTCTCGCCCCTCTTCGCGCCCTCCGCGCGTCAGCGCGCCCCTCTTTCTCCCCTTTTTGTCCTTTTGTGCTCCCCTCCCTTCGGCCCTCCTCCCGCCCCCCACCCCTCTTCCCCGCTCCCCGCGCGTCAGCGCGCCCCTCTCGTCACTCGTCACTCGTCACTCGTCACTGTTTGCCGCCGCCCCATCGGCGGCAAACCTCCTCCCCCGCTACCTTCCACCGCCATCCCTTCGCCAGCGGCGCCCCCTCCGGCCGTCCCGCAAGAAACGCCGACAGCACGGCCTTGCTGGCCACCAGCCCCGCATCCAGGCCCGTCTCCCGCCCCAGCTTCTCTAGCCACGCCATCGCCTCCGTCAGCCCCTCCGGCTCCTGCGGACTCGCCTCCAGCGCCGCCGGCCAGTCCTGCTCCGGCGCCTTCCATGCCACCCAGGCCGCCTTCTCATACGCCTCCGCAAGCTCCCGCACCTTCTCCCGGCGCCGCAACCGATGCCGGAACCGCATCGCCCCGGCCACCAGCGGCGTCCCCGCGCCATGCGCCGCCAAGCTCAGCAACGAGCCGTCATCCGTCACCCACGCCCGCGGCAGATCCCACGCCCGCGCCAGCCGTTCCCGCGTCGCCGCCAGCTCCCGCAGAACCGCCAGCCCCCGACGTGGCAACCTCCGCGCCCCCCCCCTTCATCCGCCGCCACGCCTCCTCCGGCGCGCCCTCCCCGTACTGTTCCTCCTCATCGAAGCGCCCCATCTCCTCCAGCAGCCACTCCTGCGTCCCCAGCTCCTTCGACCGCGCCAGCAGCCATTCCCGGAGCTCCGCCAGATACGCCACGTCATCCAGCGCATAGCGCAGCTGCGCATCCGTCAGCGGCCGCTGCGTCCAATCCGTTCGCGTCTCCGTCTTCGGCAGCTCCACGCCCAGCACCGCCTGCACCAGCTTCGCCAGCCCCAGCCCCGCCCCCAGCCCGCAGAATCCCGCCGCCACGCGCGTATCGAACACATTCTTCGGACACGCCCCGCAAAACCCGTGCAAATGCTCCAGATCCTGCTGCGCGGCGTGCAGGATCTTGACCGTCCCCGCGTCTTCCAGAAGGTCCGCCAGCGCCCCCGGATCCGCTCCCGCACGGCAATCGAACACCACACCATCCCCCTCCACGCCCGCCCCCGCGAGCTGCACGATGCCCATCACCGGATAATACGTCCGCATCCACACGAACTCCGTGTCCAGCGCCACCGCGCCACCGGCCCGCAGCCCATCGCACACCTTCTCCAGTTCGCCCGTCGTCCCGACCAGCCTACTCATCTTTCACTTCCTTTCTCCCCCCTCCTCCGCACCCTCACCTGCGCCCCCATCAGCAGCGCACACCCCGCCACCAGCCCGCATCCCGCCGCCCACTGCACCGCCCGCAGCGACTCCCCGCCCCACACATGCGCCAGCCCCGCCGTCAAAAACGGCACCAGCAGATACGACGCGTCGCACGCGATCGGCCCCAGCGTCCCCATCGCCCAATACGTCAGCACGTTCGCCAGCACCAGCCCCAGGAACGACGACAGCAGCAGCCACCCCCAGTCCGCCGCGGCCACTCCCGCCAGCGTCCCCGGCTCGCCCCACGCCAGCATGATCGCCACATGGAACGGACACGCGATCGTGATCACCGCCGCAAACGCCTCCATCGCCGAAAACCCGCGCAAAAACCGCCCGATGCTCGCCATGTAGAGCCCCCACCCCACCGCGAATCCCCCCAGCAGCGCCATCCCCGTCGGCGACGTCGAATCCGTCCCGAAGCCCCCTCCGAACATCACCACGAAGCTCGCCACCGCCAGCACCAGCCCGCCCCAGAACAGCCCGCTCTTCGCCTGTGCCCGCTCGCTCCCCACCAGCGCGAACCCGAACAGCGTCGTGAACGGAATCGACAGCCGGCATCCGAAATTCAGCATCGTCGCGTTGTTCCAGTACGGCGCCAGCCCGTAGAACACCTGCGTCACCACGTACACCAGCGCCGGAACCGTCGCCGCGCCCCACAGCCGACGCCTCTCCCGCGGTCCCAGCCGCCGCCACGCCGCCACGTTCACCGGCGCCAGCATCACGGCCCCCATCACATAGCGAACCGCATTCACGTCCAGCCCATCCACCCCCCGCCGCGTGAACAGCTCCAGCAGAAACGGCAGCACCCCCAGCGCGATCACCACCACCGCCATCGCCCCCGCCGCGCCCGCCACCCGCCATCTATCCATCTGCTCCTTCATAAGGCGCGCACATCCTACCCCTCCCCCCGCCCCCCTTCCAGCCCCAATTCCATGTCCGGGGGCATGGCCTCCCCCCCATCCTGCCGGCTGGTCGTCGGCCAGCCGCCACCCCCACCCCCCTTCTCCCCTTCCGCGCGTCAGCGCGCCCTCTCGTCACTCGTCACTCCGCCCGCGCCCCCGGCGCGGGCGCTCACCGCTTCAGCGTCTCCGCAATATTCAGCAAATGGTCATTCACCCGCCGAAACGCCACCAGCATGTCCAGATACACAAACGACTTCACCGGCGACCCGCACACATCCCCCACCCGCTCCAGATGCGCCGCCCGGCACGCCTTCGCATACATCTCATGCCCCACCGACATCACGCGCACCATCGGCACCTCCCGCTCGTCGTCCCGTTCCAGCGCGCACGCCACCACCCGCAGCAGCTCATCCGTCTTGTCGCACAGCTCCTCGACCTCCCCCAGCGCCGCCGCCGACAGCTCCTCCCCCGCGTTCCGGATCTTCAAAAACGCCTTCAGCGCATTCCGCACATAATCCGACACCGACTCATACTCGTCCGCCTGCCTCAGCACCCGCCGCACCCGCACCGCCTCCTCCCGCGACAGCCCTTCCGCCCCGAACAGCCGCGTCACGAACTCCGAAACCTCCTTCTGCGCCAGATCCAGGTCATTCTCCAGCGCAAACACCTCCTCCTCCGCGTTCCTAGCCCCCTTCGACCCCGCCTCCACCACCATCCGCAGGTCCGCCAGCATTACCCGGCACGTCCGCCCCATCGCCCCGATCTCCCGCTGCGCCTCCGCGAGCGCGATCATCGGCTGCCCCGACAGCCGCGGATCCAGATGCGTCTCATGCCGCAGCGTCCGCCGCCCCTCGTCCGCCGTCACCGGAATGATCCGCTCCAGCACCCGCACGAACACCGGCAGCAGCGGCAGGTCCAGCAGCGTCGTCCCCACGTTGAACACCGTATGCGCCAGCGCCACCGCCAGCAGCGGATACGGCGTCATCGCCACCGTGCTCGCGGCCATCCCCATCCCCCCTCCGATGCTCCCCGCCGCCCACTCGCAGAACCGCACGAACAGCCCCGACACCGGCAGAACCGCCACCACCCCCACCATCCGGATCAGCGTATTCCCCAGCGCCGTCCGCACCGCCGCGCGCTTCGCCCCCGCGCACGCCACCAGCCCCGTCACCGTCGTCCCCACGTCCGCCCCCAGCGCCAGCGCCACCGCCGTCGGGAAACCGATGAACCCGCCCGCCGTCAGCGTCATCGCAATGCCCACCATCGCACCCGACGACTGAATCACCGCCGTCATCGCCAGCCCCGCCCCCACCGCCGCCAGAAACCCCGGAAACGCCCCCGCGTCAAACCGCGTCAGCGCCGCCCTCACCCCCTCATGCTCCTGCAACGGCGCCACCCCCTCCCCCATCAGCTGCAACCCATAGAACAGCAACCCCAGCCCCAGCGTCACCTTCGCCGCATACCGCACACGCTCCCGCCGCGCAAACACGAACAATAGCGCCCCCACCCCTCCGATCGCCAGCCCGTACTTCGCCAGGTCCAGCGTCATGATCCACGCCGTCACCGTCGACCCCACGTTCGCACCCATCAGCATCCCCAGCGCCTGACCCAGCGACATCACCCCCGCATTCACGAACCCCACCAGCATCACCGACGTCGCCGACGACGACTGCAACGCCGCCGTCACCACCACCCCCGCCAGCACCGCCAGCACCCGATTCCCCGCCACCGCTGACACCCAGCCCGTCAGCCGTGCCCCCGAAAACGCCCGCGTCCCCTCCGCCAGCAGCCGCATCCCCAGCAAAAACAACCCCAGCCCCCCCACCAGCGTCGATAAAAATGTGATCCAGAACTCTACCATGTCCGTCCCCCCATTATCCACACCCCCTACCCCCCATGCAACTCAAAAGTAAAACGTTTTACCTCGCCCTCTCCTGATGGCTGGCCGTCGGCCAGCCACGGGGTTCGGGGCCCCCCCCGTCGTTTGCCCCCCCCTCCTTCGCCCCTCCCCCCGCCTCCCTTCTCCCCCTTCGCGCGCCCGCGCGCCCCTTCCTCCCCCCTTCCCGGGCGCACTTTCCTCAAAACCCCATCTCTCCGCCCAAACTCCATCCTTCACATCGGGCGGATTTTTATCAAAAATGAAATTCTCCGCCCATAACGCCCCTCTCCCCCCCCCCCTTCCTGATGGCTGGTCGTCGGCCAGCCATGGGGGGGTTTTGGCCTCCCCCCCGTCGTTTGTCCCCCCCGCCTCCCTTCTCCCCCTCCGCGCGTCCGCGCGCCCCTTTTCCCCTTTCTGTTCTTTTGTGCTTCCCTCCTTTCGCCCTCCTCCCACCCCCACGTCCCTTTCCCTCTTTCCGCGCATCAGCGCGCCCCTCTCGTCACTCGTCCCTCGTCACTTGTCACTCGCGCCCCCGGCGCGCCCCCCCTCAAAACTCGTGAAACCGCACCCCCGGGAACACAATCCCGCCGAGCTTCTTCCGCAGCGCGTCCACGCCTTCGCCCAGGACGGCGGAGATTTCCATCGGTTTCTTGCGGAACCGCTTCCGGAAGGTCGCCAGATGCTCCGCCGACGCCGCCTCGTCCATCTTGTTCGCCACCACGAGCGAGGGCCGCTTCGCCAGCTCCGCATCATACAGCTCCAGCTCCTTCAGCAACGACGCATAATCATCCGCCGGCTCCCGGCCATCCGTCCCCGCCATGTCCAGCACGAACACCAGCACCTTCGTCCGCTCGATATGCCGCAGGAAGTCATGCCCCAGCCCCACCCCCTCGTGCGCGCCCTCGATCAGCCCCGGAATATCCGCGATGCGGAACGAATGCGTGGCATCCATCGCCACCGTCCCCACCTGCGGATGCAGCGTCGTGAACGGATACGGCGCCACCTTGGGCCGCGCGGCGCTCAACGCCGACAGCAGCGTCGACTTCCCGGCGTTCGGATACCCCACCAGCCCGATCTCCGCCACCGTCTTCATCGTCAGGGTCAGCTCCCGCGTCTCGCCCTTCTCGCCCGGGGTGCATTCCCGCGGGGCCTGGTTCGTGCTCGACTTGAAATGCAGGTTGCCGAGCCCCCCGCGCCCCCCCTTCGCCACCAGCAGCCGGTCGCCGTCCGCGACGACCTCCCCCACCCATTCGCCGTCCGCCGCCACCCGCACCTCCGTCCCCAGCGGAACCGGCACCAGCTTGTCCTGCCCCCCCCGCCCATACTGTTGCTTCGTCCGTCCATCCTCCCCGCTCTCCGCCCGCACGATCGGCGCGAAATGCAGGTCCAGCAGCGACGCCACGTCCTTGCTCGCCACCAGCCACACGCTCCCCCCGTTTCCGCCGTCGCCCCCGTCCGGCCCGCCATGCGGCTCGAACTTCGCCCGCCGCATCGCGGCCGACCCGTTGCCCCCCTTGCCCGCAAACACCTGGATCCGGACCTGGTCCACAAACGTTATCGCCTTCATCTCGCCCTCCTGTTCGCCGTCCCGCTCTCTCGCCGTCCAAACACAAAAAGGGCGACGCCACAACGCTTCGGCGCCGCCCTTCTCCACGCGCCGGCCAATCCGCCGGCGTCACACAGGCCTAGGCCTTTTCGGCCACCTTCTGCACATTCACGCGCTTGCCTTCGCGGTCGAACGACACCACGCCGTCCACCAAGGCAAACAATGTGCAATCCTTGCCCATGCCAACGTTCAGACCGGCGACCTTCTTCGTCCCGCACTGGCGCACCAGCACGCTCCCCGCCGTCACCGTCTCGCCCGCAAAGCGCTTCACGCCGCGACGCTGCCCGTTGCTGTCCCGCCCGTTACGGCTGCTTCCCTGACCCTTCTTATGTGCCATGACTCACGATCCTTTCTTCTCTGCTGTCCTGCGTGCCGGGGACTAGCCCACCGACACCACCTTCACCCGCAGCAAGTCCTGCCGGTGGCCGATCTTCTTGTGATAGCCTTTGCGCCGCTTCTTCTTGAACGCCACGACCTTCCGGCCGCGGAACTCATCGACGACCTCGGCCTTCACCGACGCGCCTTCCACGACCGGCGTGCCCAGCTTCAGCCCGCTGCCGTCGTTCAACGCCAGCACACGGCCCAGCTCGATCTGGTCTCCGGCCTTCACGCCTTCGATCAGCTCGACCGCCAAGACATCATCCTTCCCCACCCGATACTGCTTCCCACCCGTCTCAACTACTGCATACGCATCCATGACATACCTCACTCTCGGAAATGAAACGCGCGAACCATACTCTCTCTCCGCCCCCCTGTCAATCCAACATTTTTCCTTTTTTCCACCCCCATTTTTTCCGCCATTTTCCGCCCCACCCGCCGGCCCTCCCCGCCTTTTGTCGTTCAGTCGCCCTCTGTCGGCTCTGTCGGCCCCCGCCACGTCCCCGCCATACAGGTTCTGCGTTCGGCCGCTCCGTCGGTCGCATCATTCCCTCGCCCCCCCTCCTCAGGCAATGATCCCGCCCCCCAGCACGACATCGCCCGCATAGAAAACCGCGCTCTGGCCGGGTGCGACGCCGCGCAACCCCGGCGACGGAGGCGTCACCCGGATTGTCCCGTCTTCCAGCGGCTCCAGCCGCGCGCCATCCACGGGCTCGCCGGTGGACCGAATCTTCAGCGCGGCCTCCGACGGCACCTCCTCCGTGGACGTCCACGCCAGGTCCCGCACCCGGAAGCTCTCCACCAGCGTCCCCCGCTCGGGTGCCAGCACCACGCGATTTTTCTCGGCATCGATGGCCACGACATAGAGCGCCTCCGTCGACGCGATTCCGATGCCCCGCCGCTGACCAATCGTATACTTCCAATGCCCCGTATGATGCCCTAGGACACGCCCCTCCGCATCCACGAACTCGCCTTCCCGGTCGGGCACCTGGAGGATGTCGCCCCGGTCCCCGGCGTAGAAATCCTGGCTGTCCGGCCGGTCCGCCGCCGCCAACCCCTCCTTGCGGGCGATTTCACGCACCTCGCTCTTCAGCAGTCCGCCCAGCGGGAACAGCTGCCGACGCAGCTGCGCCTGCGAAAGCCGATAGAGAAAATAGGACTGATCCTTCTTCCGGTCGCGCGCCCGCAGGAGCCGCATACGGCCGTCCGTCCCCTCTTCGACCCGCGCATAATGGCCCGTCGCGAAGAAATCGAACTCCACCCCCGACGCCCGCGCCGCCTCGGGCAGGAACCCGAACTTCATGAGTGCATTGCACCGCACGCACGGATTCGGCGTCCGCCCCGCCAGATACTCCGCGCGGAAGTAGTCGAGGATGACCTGCTCGTAGCGCGCGCTGCAATCGATCGAATGATACGGAATGCCCAGCCGCGCACACAGCGCCTCCGCCGCC
>JAEEGL010857617.1_pt1 | contig 10168 bp, 6 predicted proteins | sample 9134231 | NCBI WGS metagenome assembly JAEEGL01 (sample SAMN16246548, study PRJNA631951) | gut metagenome | biome: gut microbiome; feature: rumen; material: fiber-attached | host: Bos | place: Iran: Karaj | collected 2018-10
ATGGCCGCGGTGAGGATACGCCTGCTTGACGAGAACGGCGCCGTCGCTCACTATGCGCAGCTTCCCGTGAGCTTCAAGATCGAGGGCGCGGCCGAGCTTGCGGGGCCCGACTGCGTCTGCGCCGAGGGCGGCATGTGCGGCGCTTTCGTCAAAACCACCGGGGAGCGCGGCGCGGCCGTGCTGACCGTGTCCGTTCCGGGGCTCAAGGCGGCGAGGATCGAATTCTCGGTCGATTGACCGGGCGGCCGTTACGCCGCCGTTTGAAAAAAATTATAAACAGCTTTGCAAAACGTGAAGATCTGTATTATAATAAAAGTTGAATTTTACCATAAGGGGGAAAAATCAATGAAAACAAGACGACTCACCAAGAAAGAGATGCGCATATTCGCGATAGGCCAGCTTGGCTGGTCCATCCTTGGCGGCATCATCAACGCGTGGCTTGTGACCTTCTATCTTCCCACGCAGCAGGATATCGACGCGGGCGCGCAGTTCTATCTTCCCACAGGCCTTATAATCTTCGGCATTTTAACCATACTCGGCCTTATAGCATTCATCTGCCGAATCTTCGACGCCGTGACCGATCCGTGGATAGCCTCTCTTTCCGACAGAAGCAAGAATCCCAACGGGCGAAGGATCCCCTTCATGAAGCGTGCCGCGATCCCCTTTGCCGTTATCGCCGTGCTCGTATTCTTCGCTCCCCAGGCCGGCACCACGAGCAGCTGGATCAACATCGTATGGGTGCTCGTGACCCTGGTGCTCTTCTATCTGTTCATGACCATGTACTGCACCCCCTATAACGCCCTCATCTCCGAGTTCGGCAAGACTCAGGAGGACCGCATGTACATCTCCACCGCGATCTCGCTCACGTTCTTCTTCGGCACCATGATCGCGTATCTGCCCTTCGTATTCGCGGGCGTGCTGCGCCAGTTCGTGCAGGATTACGCCTGGAGCTACCGCATCTGCTTCATAGTGCTTGCCGCGATAGCGCTCGTGTGCATGCTGATCCCCACCTTCAAGCTCAAGGAAAAGGAATTCGTCGACGCGGTTCCCAGCAACACCAACACCTTCAAAAGCCTCAGCAAAACCTTCAAGAACAAGGAATTCCTTAAATTCTCCGCTTCCGATATCGCCTACTTCATCGCTCTGACCCTGTTCCAGACCGGTCTTCCCTTCTTCGTAAAGGTTTCGATGAAGCTTGACGCGTCGTTCTCGATGTATTTCCTCGGCGGCATGACGGTGCTTTCCGCATGCTTCTATCCCATCGTTTCCAAGCTCGTCAAAAAGTTCGGCAAAAAGAAGCTCGTCATCACCGGCTTCCTCGGCCTTGCTCTTGCCTACGTAGTGACCGCGCTGATCGGCGTGATCCCCGGCTTCACCGGCGTGATCCCCGGCGTGCTGATCGTGGTCATCTCCGCGTTCCCCATGGCTCTCCTGGGCATCATCCCGCAGTCCATAGTCGCCGACGTTGCCGAAGAGGACGCCATAAGGACGGGCGAAAAGCGCGAGGGCATGTTCTTTGCCGCCCGCACCTTTGCAATGAAGATGGGTCAGTCCGTGGCGATGCTCGTGTTCACCTCCCTTGCGATACTCGGCACCAGCCAGGATCTCACCAGCAACGATCTGACCGCTTCCGAATTCGGCCTCAGGATCATTGCGATAGTAGCCGTGGTCTTCTGCGTGCTCGGCGCCGTGATACTTGCCCTGTATAACGAGAAGAAGGTCATGAACACGATCGAGTCCGCCCACGAAAAAGAGGGCCTTCCCGAATGACCGTATAAGGGATCGAAAATGGATAAAACAAGCGTTATATTCGGCAATGCGATCGATCAAAAGACCGTGAAAAAAGCCGAAAAAAGCAAGGCCAAGTTCATAAAGAAGTTCGGCGACGATTCCGCAAAGGTCTATCACCTGGGCTTAAAGCCCATCGATCAGATAAAGGAGATAGGCATCAGGAACCTCGTCCATGCTGACGAGCCTTTAAAGCTGCCGGATAACGCCCTTATCGTGGGCAATATCCGCATGGGCTTCGGCCATTACAGGATAGCTATGGCGATCGCCTCATGTGCTCAGCACATGGGGCGCACGCCCATCTGGTTCGACCTGGCTTCGTTCGACGCGACCGGCTCGAAGATGATCAGGAGCCAGAACGATCTTTATTCGATGGGCTCCAAGCTTTCGCAGAAGGTGGGGCTGTTCAACAAGCTCTATTGGGAGCCCCTGAACAGCGAAGGCTTCCGTCAGATCACCTATAACGCGGCGGATCAGAAGAATTCCGAGCTGCTCGTTCCCCTGTTTGCCGATCTGCCAAAGGATATCCCCTACGTGGGCACCCACGTGTGGCCCAGCCAGGGCGCCGTGCACGCGGGGCTTACGCACGTTGTCAACGCTATTCCCGACAACTGGCCCATGGGCCTGCACCTTGCCGAGGGCAGCATACACACCGTGCAGACTCCCTTTGCTTACCTTGGTTACAAAAAGCTCAACGGCATGGCGAAGAAGGCGCTGAAGCCCATGCCCGACGACGCGCTTAAAATGGTCGGTCACTATATCGATCACGAGCTTGTTTCCAACGTGGAGCATGACTGCGCGAAGAGGATCGAAAGATGCGATTCCGGCGCGCCCATCCGCTTCCTCATGACGGTCGGCGGCGCGGGAGCCGGCGGAGACCTTTATCTTGCCATGGCAAAGCACCTGCTGCCCTATATCAAAAAGGGCATGGCAGAGCTGTGGATCAATTTCGGCGATCACCTTGCCATGTGGGAGGTGTTCAAAAAGCAGCTTCCCGAGTTGACGGATTCCTGCCGCACCTTCTTTGACGATTACAAGGGCCTTTCCGATTGGGCCGAAACGCTTGACGGCCCCTCCGGGGGCGTCACCGCTTTCTGCCACAAGGACATATTCGAGGCGGTCTATTCCACCAATCTGCTGATGCGTCACTGCGACGTGCTTATAACCAAGCCCTCCGAGCTTGCGTTCTATCCCGTGCCCAAGCTGATGATGCGTCATATAGGCGGGCACGAGGTCTACGGCGCGATCTACGCGCGCGAGATGGGCGATTCGACCTATGAATGCGAGACCGCTCCCGCCCTGTGCGACATGATCGATACGCTGATAAACGACAAGGCGATATTAAGGCAGCTCTGCGGCCGCATAGTCGAGCTCAAGAACGCCGGCGTTTACAACGGCGGCTACGAGGTCGTCAAGCTTGCGATCCAAGGCAGGGATTGAGCTATGAATTTACCGGATAAACTCAGATTCGAAATAAAGGCCTCGGGCGGCGTCAGGAACGGCGCGTTCAATATTCTCTGGGACGAGCTGCCCACCGGCGGCAAATGCGCCAGGATGCTTGTGGATCACCGCTTTGAGGACGAGGTGATCGAAAAGGCCGAGGCCTTCATGGATATCACGGGCTTAAACGACGCGCGCATATTCATGAACGGCTATCAGACCTGGACCTATTGTCCCGAATACACCGTGAAAAGCCGCATACGCGGCCTGCACGCGCTGCCCAAGGGCATCGTAAAGTCCTGGTCGCTCGACCGCTACGGCGATTATCATTTCGTCGATTATCCCAACAAAAAGGGCATGCTTCACGGCGAAAGCTGGTGCTATTTCCGCGAGGGCGAGGAATACCTTCTCATCGCCTCGCTTTCCGAGCAGAACGGCTACACGCTCTTCAATTTCGACGCCTCCGCGGGCCTGCTTAAGATCGGGCGCGACTGCGCGGGGCTCAGGCACGAGGGCAATTTTGCCTCGTTCGATCTGTTCCTTGCAAAGGGCTCCGAGGACGAGGTGTTCGACGCGTGGTTCAACACCATGGGCATAACGCCCATCACCGACGAGCGCATCGCTGGGTATTCAAGCTGGTACAACCGCTATCAGGATATCTCCGAAAAGAGCATCATGGAGGATCTTGAGGGGTGCTCCCAGGTGATGTTCACCGGCGACCTGTTCCAGATCGACGACGGCTGGGAGCCCTTTGTGGGCGACTGGCTTGAGCCCGATGAAAAGAAATTCCCCAACGGCATGGCCGCGGCCGCCGAAGCCATTCACAAAAAGGGCTATAAGGCCGGCCTGTGGCTTGCGCCCTTCGTTGCGCAGAAGGATTCGCTTCTTGTGAAGGAGCATCCCGATTGGCTGCTGCTGCACGAAGGCGAGCCGTGGCTTTTGGGCTCCAACTGGGGCGGGTTCTATTCCCTTGATATCGACAAGCCCGAGGTGATCGAATACGTGGGAAGCGTTTTCCGCAGGGTGTTCGACGAATGGGGCTTTGACCTTGTAAAGCTCGATTTCCTGTATGGCGCCGCGCCCTTCGGCAGCGAGCGCGAAACAAGGGCCGGGCGCATGATAAGGGCAATGAAGCTGCTGCGCGGAGTGTGCGGCAAGCATGCGATACTTGGCTGCGGCGTGCCCGTGATGCCCGCTTTCGGGCTTGTGGAATACTGCAGGGTGAGCTGCGACGTGGGCCTCGACTGGAACGACAAGCCCTGGATGCGCCTCACGCACCGCGAGCGCGTTTCGACCAGGCAGGCCATGGGCAATTCGGTGTTCCGCCGTCAGCTAAACGGCAGAGCATACCTTTCCGATCCCGACGTTTTCTTCCTGCGTGAGGACAACATAAAGCTTTCGGAAGAGCAGAAGATGAAGCTTGCCAAACTTAACGCGATCATAGGCGGGGTGCTGCTGACCTCGGACAATATGGGCGCTTACAGCGCGAAAACGCGTGAGGTTTACAGGGGCCTGCGCGAGCTGCGCGATTCGCGCATACGGCGAGTGGATTTTGACGGCAAGACCGTAACCGTCGTCTATGAATTCAGGGGCGAATCGCACAGCATCTCCTTCAAATAAGCCCTTTTATAAAAAGGAGGCCGGTATGTACGATAATCACAAGATATTCGGAATGAAGAGCAGCATGGCATACGGCGTATGCTTCATACTTCCCCCCGTCGCCCTGCTTGCGTTGGTGCTTGACAGGCGCATGAACCGCGAAAACAGGCTGTTCATGTGGGAGGCCGTGCTGGGCTGGATCTGCGCTTTCATACTGGGCGCGCTCACGTTTTTCATGCATCACGCGCTTGCATGGGTCGTCCACGCCATAATGATCTTCATCGGAATAATCAACCTTACCGGGAATATAACTCATCTGCCATTCCTCTCCGTTCCTGCGGAGAAGCTGGTAAAGTAAGCAAAGCAAAAGGAGCGCAGCTTGATTTTGGGCTGCGCTCCTTTTTCATTTCCGAATTTTTACGATTCAGGCTCCCGCCGCTTCGCCCGCATGTTCCGCGGGCTCGGGCTCGGGCTTGGTGAGCAGCGAGAAATAGCGCTGACGGGCGCGGTCATAAGCCGCGTTGAAATCCTTGTCGCCGCCGGCGTGCAGACGCTCGAAATACAGGTGCTCGTGATCGGCAAGCTCCGGCTGCACGCGCACGACCGTCGCAACTCCCACGTTGGAGCAAACGTCGCTTATGCGGTGGAACTCCACCATAAGATCGCTGAACACGGTGTCGGCAAGGGGGCTGCATTCGCCCGTGCTCATGCGCTTCAGGTGGTTCTTGCGCAGCACCGTGATAAGATCGCCCACCACCTGAACGAGGGGCTCGATCCTTGCCGCGGCGTCGATATCCCTCTTTGCAAAGGTCTGCTCGGTCTCGTCGAGTATGTTCATCACGGCGCTTTCAAGCACCGCAAGCTGGGATAGGGCCGCCTGCGAGAACGCGGTCTTGTTGTTATGCAGCGATTCGCCGTAAGCGGCAATATTCACCGCGTGATCGCCAAGGCGCTCGAATTCGGATATTATCTTGTAATACTGATTGAGTATCGCAACGTGATCCTCCTGCTGAAGATGCGGCAGGAATTCCACCATGTATTTGCTTATGCGGTCGGTCATACCGTCGATCTCCTCCTCCTCCTCAAGTATGCGCTTGTGGACGGCGGGATCGTATTTGTTTATAAGGCCGAAGGAGCTTTCAAGATTGTTCCTTGCGGCGGTGAACATCTCGAGCAGCGCCTTATAACAGCTCTGCAGCGCCAGCGCGGGAGTGTTGAAGAAAACGGGGTTCAGCGCGTCGGTCGCGGCCTTATACCTGCTTTCCTTCACGGGCTTGTCCCTGACGATGCGCATGCTCAGCTTTTCAAACACGGTCAAAAGGGGCAGCAGTATCAGCGCGCAGGCAAGATTGAACACGGTGTTGGCGTTTGCGATTATGCTTGAATTGACGGGCGAATCCCAAAGGCCGTCAAGAAGCCCAACCTTGTGCGCGATCGTCACGCCTATCAGCACCAGCGCGCTCTTGCAAAGGTTATAGAGTATGTTCACAATGCCCACCCGCTTCGCGTCCTCCTTGGCGCCGATCGAGCACACGATGGCGGTGGTCACGCAGTCGCCCAGATAGACGCCCACTATGACCGAATAGACGGATTTGAACGCCAGCATGCCCGTGGATGAGAACGCCTGCAGTATGCCCACCGTGGCGGACGAGCTCTGCAGCATGAAAGCGACGCCCGCGCCCGTAAGATAGCCCAACACGGGGCTCCTGCCAAGGCCTGCGAAAAGGCCTTCCACCACGCCCGACTGCGAAAGTGTGTTCACGGCGCCCGTCATGTTGATAAGGCCCGAAAACAGTATGCCGAAGCCGATCGCGATATTGCCTATGGAGCGGGAATTTTTGAAGAATTTGCCCATGATCAGCACTATGCCGATAACGAGCGCGATGGGAGCGAGCGTGGAGGGCTGGAAGAAGCGCAGCACCGACGAGGCGGACGAATCGATATCGAGCAGGCGGATGATCTGGCCCGTGATGGTGGTGCCGACGTTTGCGCCGACGATTATGCCCAGCGACTGATGCAGCGAAAGTATCCCCGCGGCGACAAGGCCCGAGGTGATGACGATCGTGGCGGTGGAGGACTGGATCAGCGCGGTCACAAGCACGCCCAGTATGAACGCCTTGATCGGATTATTCGTGACCTTGCCCATGGCCTTTTTAAGCGTGCCGGACGAATTCTCCTTCAGCGAATCGCCCATAAGGCGCATGCCGTAAAGGAACATCGCAAGCCCGCCCAGCAGCGAGATAACGTCAAAAACCCCCATAAAGCTCTCTCCAAATCGTCGAATGAGGCGGGATCCCGCCTGTTATAATAATACCATATACCGCCTCGTCAGTCAATAAACGCAGGGCCGTTTTTGATGCCGCTTATAAGAATCGGTATTGACAAATCCGCCGCGATGCTCCATAATGAGATCACAATGCGGAGGATATGATGGGAAGACTGAAAAGCTACATAAGGCCACATTACCTTTATATCGCGTTTACAATGATAGTCAAGCTCGGCGGCGCCGTCGCTGAGCTTTTTGTGCCCTTTTTCATGGAGCGCATACTGAGCGAGGGAGTGGAGCCGGGCCAGCAGCACCGCATATTCATTTACGGCGGGCTTATGCTGCTGTGCGCGGGGCTGTGCCTTTTCATGAATATTTCGGCAAACCGCATGAGCGCCGTCAGCTCCGGGCGCATAACAAGAAAGATCCGCAGCGATCTTTTCGCAAAGCTCAATTCGCTCTCCGCCCGCCAGATGGACGAGCTTACCGTGCCTTCCGCCGAATCGCGCTTAACAAGCGACACCTATCGCGTTAACGAATTCCTTGCGCGGGGCCAGCGATTGGGCATAAGGGCGCCCATACTTCTCGTGGGCGGCGTGGTGATGATGCTCACGATGGACGCCGTGCTCGCGCTGGTGCTGATCGCGCTTTTGCCCTTCATAGGCCTTTCCGTCTATCTCATCACCAAAAAGAGCATACCCCTTTACACCAGGGAGCAGTCGATACTTGACGGCATGGTGCGCGTGGTACAGGAAAACATCACCGGCGTGCGCGTGATAAAGGCGCTCAGCAAGACCGAATACGAGAAGGCGCGCTTTGAAAAAGTCAATGATGAGCTTACAAAAACCGATACAAAGGCCGGCGCGGTCACTTCGCTTAACAACCCCATCGCCTCGCTTATACTCAATCTGGGCCTGACCGCCGTGGTGGTCGTGGGCGCGTTCCGCGTGGCGGGCAAGGGCACCGAGACCTCGGTGATAGTCGCCTTCCTGCAATATTTCGTGATGATACTCAACGCCATGCTGGGCGTTACAAGGATATTCATAATGGCCTCGCGCTCCACCGCCTCCGCGCACCGCGTGGCGGACGTGCTTGAGCTGCCGCCGGATCTCGTTCCCGCGCTTTTCGAGGGCGAAGCCCCCTCCCCCGTTCCCCATATCGAATTCAGGGACGTCAGCTTTTCCTATACGGGGGTGGGCGAAAACATATCGCATTTAAGCTTTAAGCTGGAGCGCGGGCAGACCCTTGGCATACTTGGCGCGACCGGCTCCGGCAAAAGCACCGTTATCAATCTGCTTATGCGCATTTACGACGTTGACGAAGGCGCAGTGCTGATAAACGGGCGCGACGTGAGGACCTTTGAAAAGAATGAGCTCAAGGCCATGTTCGGCGCGGCGTTCCAGAACGATTTTATTGCCGAGGGCACCATTGGCGACAATATCCGCTTCTTCCGCGATATAGACGACGCGGCCGTTGCCTCCGCCGCCCGGGACGCGCAGGCATCCGAATTCATATCGCAGAAGCAGCACGGCATGGACGCTCCCGTTGCCGCAAGGGGCAACAACCTTTCGGGCGGGCAGAAGCAGCGCCTGCTGATCGCCCGCGCGCTTGCCTCCGATCCCGAGATACTCGTGCTGGACGACGCCTCGTCCGCGCTCGATTACCGCACCGACGCGGAGCTTCGCCGAGCGCTGAGGAAGCATCACACAAAAGCCACCACCGTGCTGATCGCACAGCGCATATCATCGATACAGCATGCCGATCTGATACTGGTGCTTGACGACGGAAAGGTGCTTGGCAGCGGCAGGCATGACGAGCTGCTTGAAAACTGCGCCGAATACCGCCTGATCGCACAGACTCAGATGGGCACCGGAGAGGAGGCGTGATGCATGAGCTCTCCGAATGAAAACAAGCATGAAACAAGAAAGAATCGCGGAAGGCTGCTTTTAAGGCTGTGGCATTACATGGGCAGGAACCGCCTGCTTATAGTGCTTGCGGTGCTGCTGTCCTCCCTTTCCAGCCTTTTGGCGCTGTATGGGCCAAAGCTTTCGGGCCGCGCGATAAACGCCATCACGTCGGAGGGCGGCGTGGATTTCGACACCGTCATTCACTGCGCGATACTGATGGTGATATGCTATTCCGTTTCGGCGGTGTTCAGCTATCTGCTGCAGCTGGTCATGATACGCCTTTCGCGCACGGTCGCAAAGCAGATGCGGCACGACATATTCTCAAGCCTTTCCCGCCTGCCCGTCAGCTTTTTCGACAGCCGTCAGATAGGCGATATCGTAAGCACCATCACCTATGACGTCGACACGGTGAACCAAAGCCTTGCCTCGGACGCGCTGCAGATATTGCAGAGCACCATAACCGTGACCGTTTCGCTGGTGATGATGCTGACCATTGCGCCGATCCTGGTGCCCGTATTCGCCGTGACGATACCCGTCACGTTCATATTCACGCGCTGGCTTGCAAACCGCGTGCGCCCCATGTTCCGCAACCGCTCGAAAAAGCTGGGCGAGCTGAACGGCTTTGTGGAGGAGATGCTGGGCGGGCAGAAGACCATTCGCGCTTACGGGCGCGAGGAGGCCGTGCAGGAGCGCTTTGAGGAAAAGAACGAGATCGCCGTCAACGCCTATACCCGGGCCGAGGCCAACGGCACCGTGACAGGCCCCTCGGTCAACTTCATAAACAACGTGTCGCTTGCGCTCGTGTGCGTATTCGGCTCGATACTCTATCTCAGGGGCGTGATACGCCTGGGAGACCTTTCCAGCTTCGTGCAGTATTCAAGAAAGTTCTCCGGTCCCATAAACGAGGTGGCGAACATTATCGCCGAGCTGCAAAGCGCTTTTGCGGCGGCCGAAAGGGTTTTCGCGCTGATCGACGCCGAGCCCGAGCCCGCGGACGACGAGCATGCCGAGGCGCTTGAAAACGTTAAGGGCGACGTGAGTATCGAAGACGTGGACTTTTCGTATGACAAGCAGATACCCATAATACGCGATTTCGATCTGCACGCCGCGCCGGGCTCGCTCGTTGCGATAGTCGGCCCCACGGGCGCCGGCAAGACCACCATAATAA
>JAEEGL011870852.1_pt1 | contig 10168 bp, 3 predicted proteins | sample 9134231 | NCBI WGS metagenome assembly JAEEGL01 (sample SAMN16246548, study PRJNA631951) | gut metagenome | biome: gut microbiome; feature: rumen; material: fiber-attached | host: Bos | place: Iran: Karaj | collected 2018-10
GACACACGCCGTGCAATATCGGAGCCACGCCTCGAACGCCTCGGGATTGTCCGTGACCTGCTTCACGCGCATCCCGAGGCGGAAGTCGCTGCCCCACACGGGATTGCCGTAGGAAAGGCATATCCATGGCTTCACGCCCATCGCCGCCATCTCGCGCACCTGAGGGTCAAGCCATGTGAAGTCGTACTTGCCTTTCTCCTGTTCTGTCTTGGTCCAGCCGGAGAAGAGTCGGCCATGTTTCGCGCCCAGCGGACCGAGCCACGCCTTGTACGCATCCCAGTCGGCGTAGTCGCGGTCCATCGTCTCGCAGCCGACGGACCACTTCGAGGACTTGATGTCCTTCGCGTCGCGCACGGCGAGGCGGCCGATTTCCTTGAGTCCAGGATCAAGCTTGTTCAGCTTGGCCCACGTCACGCAGCGCCGTTCCTTGGGCTTCGCGACCTTCTTGTGGTCGTTCCACGCATCCCAGCTCTTGATCTTCGCCGCATCCTTGAACGGCACGACCTCGGCCACCAACGCGCTGGACAGAATGGCGGCGATTATCAATACACATGTTCTCATTTTTATGTCTGCTCCTATCGACTAGCGGCGCGTCACGGCACGAAACTTCTCCGCTATCGCCTTGGCAAGAATCTCGTAGGCGGGGGACATCCAGTGGTACTGGTCTCCGGTGGCGAGATCGAGATGTCTGATGAGAAGCCCGTAGCCGTCTATCACGTCCACGCCCTCATCCTTCATCACCTTGGCGGCTATGCGGTTGATGCGCTGCACGATGGGGTCGAGGTCGCCCGTGGCGGACACCTTGCCGTCCGTACCCTTCTTCGCCGTATGCGGCGTCGTGGAGAGCCACACCAGCTTGGCCTGCGGCGCGCCTTTCCTGAATGCACGCACCATCGCGCGCGTCACGCCCTCTATCTGCTCGTCGGTGGCCTTCTCGGGCGTCCAGTGGACGGAGTGGAGCCCGTTGTTGAACACGATCATATCATACCTCGCAAGCGTCGCAACGTCGTTGAACGCCTTCTCGTTGATGGAGAACCCGCTCACGAAGTTACTCCAGTGGTAGAGATAAGCCTTGTCCTTCAAAAGCTTCTTCAACGGCCCGGAGTAGCCATGGGAGATGGAGTCTCCGTAGCAGAGCAGGCGGGGAAGGTCCTTCGTCTCCTTTGCCGGCACCGCCACCATCCATCCCTTGCCCCCCTTGTATCCAACGGCAAACTCGCGCGGCTCGCCCTTGGCCCAGAACTCCTCCTTGGGCCCGTATATCTTGAGCTCAAGAAGCTCCACGCCCTTCATCTCGGGCATGCGCGCGGTTCCGCCGCCGCCCACCTTGATCGAGGTGGAGGCAGGCGTCACGACCGTGAAGCAGCGCTTCAGCACGCTGTCGTCCATGTACGCCACCACCATCCCCTTCTTGGCGGCTATGGTGAACGTGTGCGTCTCGCCGGCCTTGCCGTGAAACCAGCCGGTGTTGTACTCGGCGCCGTTCACGTTGAGCGTCATGGGGCTTCCTACGAGGCCGAAGTTCATGATGGAGAACGACCATCCCGTGTCGGACGTCATCTGGTCGAAGAGCTTCATCTGCGTGCGCTCCTCCATCTCGTTGAACCGCAGCTTGGCGCGCACGGTGAACATGGCGAAGTCCTGGATGGCCGCGCACGGAATCTCGAACTGCGCCGCGGCAGACAGCGGAACGCAGCCATTGGCCTTCAGCTGCGCGGACACGGGGCCTGCATCCTTTGCGAGATCCCACACCGGCTCCGCCTTGAGCTGCGCCGAGGCGGCATGAACCGCCGCAAGAACAGCGGCAAGCGTGCACGCACGCATGCCCCAACCGGCGATTCCCGAGACGCGTCCTCCCTTCGCTTTCATCGTCTATCTGCAAGCTGGAAGTTGCGGCTTCGGAGAATGGTCCAACCCAGGCAGGTCGCTCGTCACCCTTATTGTTCCGGTTGTGGAAACGGTGGCGGAGAACGCGGGATCGTATGTCATGGAGCCGGTGGTGACAAGCTCCACGCGCTTGTTGGCGATGGCGTTGTCCACGAGGCGCCATTGGCCCCTGGCGTAGAACCTGCAGCCGTTCATCTGCATCTTCGTCGGGCCGTAGTCGTCCATCGCCTTGTTGGTGGTGAATTTCACGCCGCCCTCGCGCAAGGTGCAGTTGTTCATCGAGAGCGAATCGACCGGCGTCGAGACCCTAAGAAACGCCACCTTGTTCGTGTAGAGCACCTGTACGTTGTCGAACACGATGCCCTCCTGGCGCGGAGGCTTTGCGCCCGGATAGTAGGAGCGCGAGTATTTGCCCACGTCGAAGCACACGGAAAACGCCGTGCGCGGCTGATGCAGGAATATGTCGCGGAAAACCACGTTCCGCACTCCGCACTCATACACCGGCTCGTCCTGCACCCATACCCAGTTTATGCCGTCGAGCTTGACCTGGCCCTTCCTGTGGACGGGACGGGTCTTTGAGACGTACGTCTTTCCGTCCACCGGCATCGAGACCCGGTAAAGCGCCCCCTCGGACACGACGCTGTCGCCCTGCTGCACGGTCATCCCCGCCTTCCAGTCGCACCACGCGCCCGCCAGAATGCGGCAGAAGTAGCCCACATGCCTCTCGGAATTGTAGAGGTCGTGGCAGTTCTCTATGACGCCGTCCTCTATCCAGCCAAGTTCCGGATTGCCGGACGAGTAGTCGTGCGCATTGAGCGCTATGGGATCGTCTCCGGTATCGAACACGCCGTTGCGGACGGTGAAGCGTCGCCCGCGCCCGAAATGCACGCCGTCCTTCCTTCCGACGATTTTCACGTCGTCCACCACCACGTCCTCGAACGTGCAGATGTGGATGCAGTACTGGTCCCGTCCGAGATCCAGGCACCTGAAACGGCTTATGCGGACATCCTTCGCGTAGAAGAACGCCAGATGGCCACGAAGGCCGAACACCTTCCAGTCGTTGTGGTCCATGCCGTTCACGGAAATGTTCAGGCCGACAATCTCAATGTTGCGGTTCCATGTCTTCGTCAAGGCGCCCTTGTTGAGGATCACCTGGGCGAAGCGCTTGCCTTCGTCCGACTTGACGAACACGACTCCCGCACCGCAGACGAGGGCGGTGTCGTCGCCGATGAATGCGGTGTCCGCGATCTTGTATCGGCCTGGACGCGCCACGGTTATCGTGCCGCCGCGGTCGAACGCCCGCTGGAGGGCCGCCGTGTTGGCCTTGCCGGTGGCGTCCGGCGAAAATCCGCATTCCGACGCATCGAATGCGGCAAGGCTTGCGGCGAAGATGGCGACAAGGAGAAGGATGGCGGATTTCATGCTGCAATCATACCTTTCATGCCCGGAACGGCTAACGCAGCGTGAAGAATGTCCCGGGAATACTGTTCGTCCTGCGGACCTGAAGGCTTCCGTCGCCGGTCAGGAAGCCCGGAAGCGAGGCGGAGGTGTACGTTCCGCGCGCAAGCCGCACGCCATTGGTCTCGCATGTCATCACGGTCACGGTCGTCGAGGCGTTGGGGATGTCGAGCGCGCCGCCGCCGTTGAGCTTCAGCGCCACCTTGGGCCGGCCGCCATCGAGCGGAGCAAACGCCCTCGTTCCCTCGTCCATGCGCAGCACGCCCGTGCCGGACACCGCCACGTTCGTGCCGCCCGCCCATCCGGCGTTGCGCTGGAACACGACCGTTCCGGAGGATATGTCCAAGTCGCCTGCGGTCGTGGAGACGGTATTGGTTATGGTGAAGGAACCTGTCCACGGAGATGCCGTCCTGAACGACGCCAATCCCGTGAACTTGACCTGGTGGATCGCCTTGTAGGCGCTTGTGTCTCCGATGCAGAACACGGCCGGTTCGGCACTTGCGATCTCCACATACGAATCCGGATAGACGGGGAAACGGTTTGCGACGACAGCGGTCACGTAAACAAGGCTCCTGATCGTCTGACTGTGCCCGGCAAGGTCGATCCGGCTCCACAGCTTGTCGCCGCCCGACGGATAGCGGCTGTCAACATACGGCGTAAGATAGCCGTTGAGGCACGAATCCGCCGCGCAGACGAGCGAACACCTCGAAACGATCACGCCAGCCGAAGCTTCCGTGCCAAGGCTCTGGTCTGTTACGACACGGCAAGCTGCCGCATCTTGGCCGTAGAAGCGGACATCGGGGGTGTCCGAAGCCGAGTCGATGCGCACCACCGGATTGTCCAGGAACGAAAGCGTGGCGCCGGACTGTATCTCAAACTGGATGCGGGCGAGCTTGGCGACCGTCAATCCGCCACGGAACGTCAGGTCGTCATCTACCGTGATGGTACAGTATCCGCCATACTTGCCGCTGGAGGGGCTGATACGGGTGCCGCGCATGGTCACGGCGCCCTGAAACTCGAACGCGCTGCTCTTTTGGGGGAAGAGCCTCTTGGCCGTCATCTCGCCGATAGGGAAGGCTGCCTCAAGCGTCCAGGGCGACGTACACGTGCGCGTTCCCGTGAAATACGGGCAGAGCCAGCGGTCGCTGCGGATCGTCGCGCCGGCAGCGCCAAGTCCCGAAGCGGATTTCACGGTAAGCGAAATGGGATTTTCGATCTCCATTTCGATCAGCAGGTTTGTGGCCACGCATCCCAGCGTGAGAGCTCCTCCGTTGATGACAAGACACCGTCCGAAGGTCGCATTCGCCGAAAGCTCGCCCTCCAGGTCGAGCGCCGTTCCTGTGCCCACATCGATCGTGCAATCTTCGATGCCGTTCAGGAAGTTGATCGGCACATCTATCCGGAACGTATTTGTCTGGGCCGTAGTGTCCGCCACCGACACACCCATCTCGCCGAGGTTGACAAGCGCCCCGGCACCGGCCGTCATGGTGAAGCTGCCCGGGTATTCGACCTGGAAGCCACCTATCGTTATTTCGCCGTCAACGCGCACGGACGACGTACCGCTTGCAGGAAACACGAGCATTTCGTGGACGCTGTCGAGCGTCGGCGCCTCTCCGCCTTCCCAGTTCGCCGGTGCGGAAAGGGTCACGCCATCGCCGCCGCCGGTCCACGTGTAGGTCTCGGTATCGCCGACTTCCGAATAGAGCACCGTCACCTTGCCGGAACCGGCGAGGTGCGCGGAAAGCGAAGAGCTGTCATACTCGTCCGCCGCCAGTGCTACCCAGCCCTTCTCCGCATCGTTGGTGTATGCGCGCGCAACGGAAATATTGCTGTTGAGCGTGATCTTGCCCGTGCCGTCCAGGTAGAGTTCGACGGACGGATTGATAGCCGACGAGGATATCGCGATATTGCCCGAACCTTCCTTACGAATCGAGGAAAGCGAATTGAAGCGCGCCCCGTCCCGCAACTCGATCGTGCCTGACGCACAGATGATGGAACCTGTGGTTGACGACACTTCCTCCAACACGTTCGAGAAGGCGGCCTTGCCAGTTGAAGCCGTAGCGTCAAGCTTGAACGAAATGCCACCCATCAGGCGACCGGTGAAGACATCGCAGTTCCCCGTTTTCTTGACGAATCCGTTGGTCAAGGTCAGAGTTGCCGCCGTATCGCTCTTCAGCTGATGGTAGGGTGCGTAGAGCAACAACGAGGCATACTCCTGGCTTGAAGACAGGGGATTGAAGAAAGACATCTCCGATATCGTCTGGTCGTGGCCGTTCAGATCAACGATGCCGGCGGTGTTGCTGGCGCGTCCAAGGATAAAAAGAACAGTTCTTCCACCCATGTTGGCGAACACATTGTCCGTGTCAAACGCGAAAGTCGTGTACGCCCGCGTCTGGAAGCTCGGCAGGCTAGAATCGGCAGGGAACACCGTGTTGAAGCGAAACACGTGTCTTGTGTCGTTGGGGGTGTTCTCGGCAAGTTTTGTCACGTCTGGCCCGAACGCCGCCCCGTCGCCAAGCTCGACAGCTCCCGCAAGCTTGAGTTCGCCAACGATGGACATCTTTCCGGCGACCACAAGCGTGCCGGTACCCACCTTGCCCAGGATTGGCATGCCGGTGCTGATTATCTCGCATGGAATCGTCACCGTGTTGCCAGACGCGGCATACAGGCACTTGCCGCCTGTGATGGTGATCGATGTCAAGGTATCTATTGCGGCCTGGTCGCTTTCCGTAAGCGCACAATCCGCCGTGACAGACGCACAACCATCCGTGATAGTCCAGTTCGCGGCCCAAGCACCGAACATCCCCGATGCCCATACGGCGGCAATTATCAATCTGGTCTTCATATCGCGTTGCCTTTCGCTTGTGACGTTCAAACTGAGTCCCACAGTTTTGCGTTGGATTATACCACATCTTTCGGCAAAATGCCATATCGAACTGCATTCGCGCCGGACCTCGCAGAACGGATTTCAGCGATACTCCAGCCGGAGAAGCCTGGTTTCAGGGGTGTCCATTTCCACTTCGAACCTATCCCCGTTCGCCACGGGGCTGCCCGTGAAGAGGTCGCTGACCTTGGCGGGACGCGGCAACGACACCTTGATCGTACGTCTTCCGGCGTATCCGTTGTGGAGCATCATCAGCCGATTGTCAACATCCATGACTACCGGTGCCTCGGCATATACGTGCACCCCGGCGTAGTGGGCAAGACGTTCCAGGGCGGGCAGGTCGAAGTTCGGCACGCCGCACCACACCGATTTCCAGGAACCGAAATCGCGCAGGCAGTAGGCCACCTTGCCGTCCGCGTAAAGCCCAGCCGACATCGCCTGCGGATCGTCGGCGTAGAAAATGGGCTTCATGGTCGTCGGCGAGAACTTCCCGACGCCCTGGAAGGTAAGGGTCTCAAGCTTCTTGCCGCCAAGGCCGTCCGAAAGCGGCGTGCCGTCAAGGAACGTCAGCTTCGGCGTTTCCGCCTTCTCCTCCTTGGCCTTGAGACGAATGCCGCACACCGCCTGCGCGGCGTCCAGGCTCAAGCCGTCGTCCGTGGAATATCCCGGCGCATAGAACCAGGCGAGCGTCTTGCCGTCCCTCTTCAGGGAATCGATGGCGGCGCGTTCGCCCGAGGTGAGGTACGACACATTCACGAAGACGTACAGCTTGTAGTCCGGAAGATCAGGGCGCGCCAGGTCGCTCGAAAGGATCACGTCATGCGGCGCGCCGAAGAACGGCAGCACGCTCTGCAGCATGAACTCGCTGACCAGCCCCTTGTACAGCGGCGTCATGCGGCATGCGTCTTCGTAGCGCGGGCTGTTGAGGCTCAGCACCACGGCCATCTCCGCAGTCTGTCGGCGAGGCGTCGAATCCACCGCGCCAAGGGCGGCGAGGGTGTCGCGTATGGGACGATAGACCTCTGGCGTGACGTACCACGGCAGCCGTTCGTCCCAAAACCGTTCCCAGTGCGAATACGACATTTCGGATATCCATGCGCCGGAGTTTTCTATCCACTGGTAGCCGTAGTCGCGCCTGAATATGGAAGCGCCCTCGTACTGGCTGCGATGCCTGCCGGACCTGAGGAAACCGCAGGCGCTGGTCCTGTGGTCGTGATCGAAGAGGTACAGCTTGCCGTGCAGGTCTATCGACTTCACGGGCTGGTACACATGCATGGCGTTGCCGGCCTCGCGCGTGTTGTAGGGCTGCGCCTGCACGAACACGTCGATGTTGGGATCGTCCAGGAGGTCGGCGAAGTCGTTGTTGTTGGACTGCAGCTGGCGCGCAAAATCCGTCTTCAGAAAGCTTTTCACGGCGCCGCTGTGCAACAGCACGAGTGCCTTGCCGCCCGTCTCGCGCTTTACCGCAGCGGCAAGACGACGGTTGTATCCGCCTATCAGCGTGGGGAAGAACTCGAGATAGTCTATTGCCGGCCTTGACCTCACAGGATCGCGGAACGCCGAACCGGGCATGTCTTCCCGCGTCAGCTCTGCGCAGCCTACGAACGCATCTTCGAACCGCACGTTTTCGTTCCGCCACGCCTTGCGCAACCGCGACACGTCGCCGCCGTATTTCATGCGCAAGAACGCGCGGAACCGCTTCAGGACGCCAGGATGGTAGTCCCCGAGAATCAATTCCTCGCGTCGGGTGGCGTTGACGTTCTGCATGGCGCCGCCGATGAACCCGTCGTTTCTCGTACAGGTCCAGAAATGGTAGCCTATCACCCTGTCGCCGTAGGGCTGGCTGGAGATGAACGAGACCAGCCTTGAGACGAATTCCTCGGACTTCTCCATGTAAAGATCAGAACCAAAGGACACCAGCCTCTCCGGGTTGGGCTCGCCGTTCTCCAGCATCATGCGTTCGTTCGGATATTTCTCCAGCCATTTGTCAGTGGCCTGCCGATGCGTCTTGAGCACCTGGCTGAGTATGAAGTAGTTGTCGGGACATATCCTCAGCGCCATGCGCACGCGCCTGTCGAACCAGTCCAGGTGAGCCTGCAACCCGGCCTCGTCCACCGGCAGGCGTTCGCGGTTCTGCCAGTAGAGTATGTTCAGTCCGGTCTTGCCGGTGGCGGCCAGGCGTTCTGGCGTGGGGTTGCCGAAATAGCGATTGAAGAAGGCGGGATGCCATTTGCCGTTTATCACGAATCCACGCTGCCCGGCGGCGTTCGTGCCAATCGACACCTGCCGGGCAGGCTCCGGCATGGGCGGCATGTTCGGACGTTCCACGAGAATCGTCCCGAGGAGGCGGTCGGGCATGCCGATCTGTCTGCCGGTCTTGTCCGAGAGCGCGGTAACGATCAGGTCGTTGCTGCCGTGCGGCGTCCAGGGCGGCAGCTCCATCTTGATGCGAACGTGCCCAGAGCCGTCCGGGCGGGCAGCCCACCTTCCCGAACAAAAATCCGAACCCTCATCCCACATCACATCGAGTGCGGCGCGGTCGCTAAGCTCCACCATAAGTCCAAACGGAGCGGTGTTGGACGTTGCGGACACATCGAACGATATTTCGATGTCGTCGCCCGGCCGCAGGACACCCTTGGGCAGGTTCACGCCGGACACGGCAACCGATCCCGCATCGGTTCCCTTGGCTATCGAACGGCGCATGACATACTGTTCCGGGCCAAAGAGACTCATTTCGCGGATTCTGGGCGTTCCGGCGAAGTTCTCCACCGAAAGCTTCCACCTGTCGCTCGCGGCAAGGGGGAAATCCGTTCGGCCGCTTGCGCCGGACACCTTCGCGACCTTTTCCCAAGCGCCCTTGCGCCATCGGGATAACGTCGCCTCGTCGATGTTCTCGAATCTCCAGCCGACGCCATCGGCCTCCACGCATTGGTTCCAGAGGATCTCCACGAAGTGCGGCCCCCTGGATTCCATCGGTTCCCAGAAGGTGTCCTTCTTCCCGTCGCATATTGCGGTGTAGTAGTTTTCGGTGAGGGTCTTGTCGGATTTGGGTCGGCCCTTGAAGCCGGATCCCCGCATCAGCACAGGTCCCTTCATGAGGTCGATCCGCGCGCACTCGCCCGCATAAGGCACGACGGCGGTCAACACGGCAAGTGCGAGGGTAAGCGCGGTGGGAACCATGAGCGAACGAATCTTCGCCCAGGTGCCGCGCTGGAACCGGCGGGCCTGCATGGAAAGCTCCAGGCGCCGACGGTCGTTCTCGTCCGTGGACGCGGCATCCAACATGCCCAGTCGGCGTTCGGTCGCATCGACCCACAGCAGCCTCAGGAGTTCCTGCAGCTGGCGTACGGGAGACTGCTCGCAGAGGGAATCCCGCTCGTCGGCGGCGATACGATCGAACCAGCGGCTCTCCTCCGGCGCCAAATTGCGGCAAAAGGCGGCAAATTCGTCATTCCCGCCCGAATCACCCTTCAGCCAGGCCTGCACGAACATCCGCGTAAACACATGCGAGAACAGTTCCGGCGGCGCGCAGTCTGCGATCAGGTCGGCCACTTCGCGGTTGCCCTCGTGCTTGAACAGGAAGCCGCACAGCGCCAGTTCGCGTGCGGGCGGCGGATTGTTCACGGGCGCGGCGGCGTCATGCTTGGTGCTTGGGACGGTCGCATCTCCTTCCAATGGACTTTCCGGCGGCGGTTCGACAGGAGGCGTCTTCGGCGTAGACGGCCGTGCCGCCGCGGAAACTTGATGAAAAGCCGGATGCGCACGCTTTTCGATCAGATCCGCCAGATCGGACTCCAGTGCAGCCTGCGGCAGACCCAGCAGCTGCGCCGCTTCCGACAGAAGCGAGGCTCGCATGATGGCCGAAGGACACACCGCCACCATCTCCAGAACGGCGCGCGACAGGCGCGTCACCGCCGCAATGGATGTCGGATTGGGCTC
>JAEEGL013389120.1_pt1 | contig 10168 bp, 6 predicted proteins | sample 9134231 | NCBI WGS metagenome assembly JAEEGL01 (sample SAMN16246548, study PRJNA631951) | gut metagenome | biome: gut microbiome; feature: rumen; material: fiber-attached | host: Bos | place: Iran: Karaj | collected 2018-10
ATGGCGTCGCAGGAAGCGGACGTGGCCCACGCGGTAGCCGCGGGAGCGGTCGCGGGAGAACGAGGAGATTGTCGCGGAGCCGACGTGCGTCACGGACGCGCGGTCGGTCTCGGCGAGGAGCCACCCCGCGTCTCGGGCGCGGAAGGACCAGTCGGCGTCCTCGAAGAAGAACGGGAAGCCCTCGTCGAGCATGCCGACCTTGTCGACCGCTGTCTTGCGTAGCAGCAGCGAGGCTCCGCAGAGGTAGCCGATGGGCTCGCCGTCGCGGAGGAGGCGGGGGATGTAAAGCGGAGGGCGCAGCCCCTGCGCGCCACGGATCACCTTCGGCGCGTCGGTTCCCGCCTGGACAAGGCGCGAGGCGCAGGCGCCGACGCGCTCGTCCGCCATCTTTTCCACGAGGTCGGCGAGGGCCGTTGGCGCGCAGACGGTGTCGTTGTTGAGCAACCAGAGGAAGTCGGCCTCCCTCTCGAGCGGGTGGCGCATGCCCCTGTTCATCGCCCCCGCGAAGCCGCGGTTCTCCGGGAGCGGGAGGAGGGTCGCGCCGGGACAGGCTCGGCGGAGTTCTTCCGGCGCATGCGCCGTCGATCCGTTGTCGATGACGAGGATGTCGAGCCTTCCCGCGAACTCCTGCCTCATGAGCGAGGCGACGCAGGGCGCCGTGAAGTCGATGCGGTTCCAGTGGAGGACGAGCGCAAGGACGCGGGGGCGTGAAGAATCGGCGGCTTCACCGACATCCGGGAAATGGGACGGGGGGGTCATGCGATGTTGGAAGCCAAAAGTTAGCGGCTGAATCGTCCGCGAGGTTGGATGCGCGATTTCGTTTCGATTTCCTCCGCTGACATTTGCGAGGCGATTTCCGCCATGATTGCCTCTAGCTTGGGATTCATTGAAACATTCCGCTCCTTTTTCCTGCGGAGAATTCCGGAACACCCCACGGGCGAAATGAAAACGCTTTCCGGCGCGTCGGGGGATATGATTTCTGGCAAAGAGCGGAACACGCTGGATTCTGGCTGTTCTGTGCAATTCAAGGAAAAACCCGAAAGATGGATTATCCCCTCTCCAAAGTCAAACCATCGTTCGTTCTTTGATATCTGCGTAACATAGGGCAGAAGGTCAAGCGCTGAATCAGAAAGAAGGATTCCTCCCCGTTTGGGACGAATCAGCTTTTCACCAATCCACCGCACGACAGGAACCGCCCATGAATTGCCAATTGCCTGATACCGCGTTGTGCGCGTCGAACCGACGACGTCGGTGTAGTGATCGGGGAAGCCCATCAGCCGTTCACATTCCAGCGGTGAGAAACGGCGCAACCGCCCGTCTTGTGCGACGAAGAGCGAGCCGTTGTACGCCGCCGCGTTCCCATTCCATTTCGTGCCATATGCCGAATAGAGGCAGTCCGAGTATTCCCGGAATACTTCAAAACGATGTCCCCCCTTTGTGAATGTCAAATCACAAGACGGATACGGAGCGAGGTCATTCCCATGAGACTCAAACAAAATCGTTTCGGGGTGGAAATCTTTTCCGCCGGCGATGACGTAAAGTCGTCTCCTTTGTTGTGGCAAGCCAAAGTATTTGGCATCCAGGACCCGCCAGGCCAAATTGCGTTTCTTCCCTTCCAGCAGCCCCGCCTTCGGCCAGTTCCTGACACAAAGGACATCATCTAGTCCTGCCAGCGAAGAAATCAGACATCCAAAGGCATTCGTCTTGTCCTTGAGAACCCCTTCTACATTTTCCCAGAAAACGACGCAGGGCTGTTCCCCCCTGGCCGTCCTCATTCTGTCGTTTGCCTCTATGATATCGACGAATTTCAAGGTTAAATTGCCACGGACATCATGAAGCCCCTTTTGCCAGCCAGCCAGTGAAAACGCCTGACATGGGGTGCCTCCGCAAATGAAATCAGGCGCCGCGACATCGCCTCGCAGGATTGCCTCCGGAATCCCATTCATATCGCCAAGATTTGGAATCTCGGGGAACTTTTTCCTCAAAATGTTCGAAGGAAAAGCCGCTATCTCCGAAAACCACTGAAAAGAAAACCCCAACGGCCTCCATGCGACAGAGGCCGCCTCTATGCCGGAACAAATGCTGCCGACCGTTTTTGTCACCTGATGCCTCCCGCGAGATATTTGTTGAACTCGTCTTTCCATTTCATCAAGTCATACCACGGACAGCCGACGCAGCCGTTTTCATCGGCTTTCGAAGTCCCCTCCCAGAACTCTGAGCCGGAATAATACCATTTTATACCGAAAAAATCACCTCGCACCCCTTTTAAGACGCACCGCTTGCAGTATCGCTCCTTTTGCAGGTTCGTCTGGTTGGTCAGCAACTGGAATTTCCGTCTAATGTCGGCATCGGACATTGACGGATCGTTCGGCGTCTCGCCATTCACCCATCTGGATGAGGGGAATTTATGGTCGATAATCAGTTCCGAGGCTTTCTGGGGAGAGTCAAAACAGGCATCCTTTAGCGGCAAAACGGACTTGATTCTTTTTTGGAGTGCAACCGAAATCGAGAACCGCTTCTCATTGTCGGCTGCCTTGCGTGGCAGTCGAATCAGCAAATCAAAGAACGTCTTTTTGCCGCAAGTCGGGCAATCCATTCTGCGTGTTGCGACATAGTACCCTTCTTGCCTCAAATCTCTGATTCTCGCAGCTGGCTGGGCATTGCATGCCGGGGCAGGTCCACAATCCCGGCATAGCCACCGTGTGCAAACATCCGTTCCGTTGATCGCTTCGAAAACCGCTTTTGTTTTTGTGGCATTTGCTTGTTTGCTTTCCCAATAAAGACGCTGGTCGTTCTGCCACTGGGCATTTTTCGCCGGATCAAGCTCCGCATAGCATTTCAATACCCAATCCTTGACATCATCCTTTTCCATGGGGATGTCAATGCCATGGTACTTCGACTTTATTGGCACACACCCCATCCATGTCTTGGTTGGGTAGTGGAACGAGACGGAAAGGTAATAGTCCTCCATGCCCTTGATCTGGAACAAGTCCATCGTCCGTACGTTGGAGTTGATCTTGAAATATTCAAATGGATAGGACATTCTGCAATCTCTCAGAGTTCTTGTCCCCTGTCCTCAACACGGATGAAGGGCGTATGCAATCTCTGGCATGAGAACACTCGTTCTTTGTCGGCCAGCCAGATATCAACATTCTTTCAAAGCCCGGCATTCTTGTCAATACGTTTTTATGCTCTTTCTCATTCCCACTTTAGATGGGTTTGTTGATTGTGCATGACAATATCAAGTGCGGAACTTTGGGCAAAGCACCGCATGACAATCAAAAAACAGCGCCGAGGGGAAACGCAGGGAGTATGGGAATACCTTTCCCTGGAGTCCTACCCGCAGACGACGTGGGCGCCGGCGCTGGGGGAGATGACGCAGACGGTGCAGCGGATGCCGAAGTGCTTCTCGTAGTCGGCCGCGATTTCCGCGGCGGCCGCCTCCGCCCGGTCCTTGCGGACGAGCGCGACGACGCTGCCGCCGAAGCCGCCGCCCGAGAGTCGGGCGCCGAAGACGCCCTCCACGTGCTTGGCGGACTCGACGAGGTAGTCGAGCTCGGGGCAGGAGTTCTCGAAGTAGCGGATCGAGCTCTGGTGCGACGCGAACATCAGCCGGCCGAAGCCGGCGAGATCGCCCTTGTCGAGCATCTTCGCGCCGGCGAGGACGCGCTCGTCCTCGCCGATCGGGTGGGCGGCGCGGCTGGCGACGCGCGGGTTCATCTCGTCGCGGTAGTCCTGCCATTCGGCCCAGGAGACGTCGCGGAGCGCGGTCACGGGGTGGTCGAGGACCTTGGCGAAATAGGCCGTGGCGTTCTCGCAGTCGCGGCGGCGCTCGTTGTAGGCGCCGTCGACGAGGGCGTGTTTGGCGTTGGAGTTGCAGATCACCAGGACGGCGTCCGCGGGGAAGGGGACGTTTTTGACCTCGAGGGTGCGGAAGTCGGTCTGGACGAGCGTGTTCTCCTGGCCGAAAAGCGAGGAGATCTGGTCGAGGAGGCCGCACTTGACGCCGGCGAAGGTGTGTTCGGCCTTCTGCCCGATCTTGGCGAGGGTGATCTTGTCGGCCTCGATGCCGTAGAGCTTCGCGAGGGCGAGGGCGGTGGTGTTTTCCAGGGCGGCCGAGCTGGAGAGGCCGCTGCCCTGGGGGATGTCGCCGAGGAAGAGCGCCTCGTAGCCGTGGTCCATCTTCCCGAGGTCGAGGAGGCCCTTGTGGACGCCCATGCAGTAGTTCGCCCAGGTGTCCTCTTCGACGGGCTTCGGGCCGTCCACGGGGAACTGGACTTCGCGCATGAGGTCGCCCGCGACGAGGCGGCACGTCTTGCCCTCCACGGGCGAGACCGCGAAGAAGGTCCCGAAGTTGATGGCGGCGGAGAGGACGTAGCCTTCGTTGTAGTCCGTGTGGTTGCCGATGACCTCGACGCGGCCCGGGGCGTAGGCGATGACCGCGGGGTCGTGTCCGTAGGTGACCCGGTAGCGGGTGAGCAGTTCGTTTTTCAGTTCGGTTTTCATGGCGCGGGGGACTAGGCTTCGGCGAAGGCCTTCTGGAGGGTGGGGAGGATGTTCTCGTACATGCGGTAGAAGCCGAGGTCGTTCGGGTGGCAGCCGTCCACCGTGCAGGCGGTGCGGTCGCGGGTGCCGAAGAGCGACTCGCCATCGACGAAGTACACGTGGCGGTCGCCGAGCGCCAGGGCGCGCTGGTAGGTCGCGCGGATCACGTCGCGGCGGCGGCTGTTGACCGTCGTGTCGCGGTAGCCCCAGAAGTTGGGCATGGAGACCATGACCACCGGGACGCCGGGGTGTTTTTCGCGGATGGCCTTGAAGAACGGCTCATGCGTCGCGAGGAGGTGCTCGACGGTGGGGGCGTTGTGGTCGTAGTCGAGGACGACGGCGCCGAGTTCGGGGATGGAGGCGATGGCCTTGGCGACGGCGATTTCGCCGCGGCCCGAGCCGGAGAAGCCGAGGTTGACCTGTTCGGCGTCCACGGCGCGGCAGAGCATCGAGGCGTAGTTGTTGCCGGGGCGCGAGGCGCAGCCGCCCTGGGTGATGGACGAGCCGTAGAAGACAACGGGCTTGCGGGCGTGGGGGACGGGCGCCTCGATCTGGCAGCCGGGTTCGAGGCCGATTTCAAGGGCCGCGACGCCGCCGTACAGCGGGAGGTTGAGCGTCCACTCGCGCATGCCCGGCAGGGCGGAGTCGCGGGTGAACAGCATGCGGACGAGGGGGTGGTCTTTCGGGGCGTCCACGTTCGCGCGGTCGGGCTGGGCGGTGCCGACGTGCTCGCTGATGGCCGGGGTGCCGCAGTAGAGGTCGAATCCGGCGCTGCCGGCGCGCGGCATGTGGTTCATGTCGCTGGAGTACTCGAGCGTCGCGCGGACGGCGATGAACTTCGAGTCGGAGCGGAAGCGGATGGCGCCGCCGGAGGTCTGGTGCGCGAGCCAGAGTGCGCCCTCGTTGACCTGGTTCTTTGTCAGCTTCTGGGGCAGACGGTAGAGCGGCCCGTCCTTCTTGCGGAACGGGAAGCCCTCCAGGACAAAGGGCGCCTTGAGGGCGTTGAGGAAGAGAACGGGCGTGTCTCCGACGTTGGAGGCCTTGAAGTTCTTGTCGATGTCTTCGATTTTCATGGTGGCAGACTCTCTGCGGGGGAAAGAGCAAATGAGGTTCTTTCAAACCCCTCCTCGCCCTGCCTTTGGCGCTCGCGCCGGCGGCATGATTCGGGGGAGTGTTTCTGGCTCCGGCACCATGCCGGGGTCAAACATGGACATGATGATTCTGCCAGAAATGGCGCGAGGCGGCAAGCGCGTTTTCCGGTGCCCCGTCCCCGTTCATGAATCGTTTTTGGCAATGCCGCGCGTAGCGGACCGGAGTCGCGAAGCGATGAAGGGATGCGCAACCGGGGCTTTGCAAGAACTTCGACCTACTGGAAAAACCAGAAAGGGGGCTTCCGAAGCATTTCGGAAATCGCGTCTGCGATCCTGGAAAGGCCCTCGAGCGTCAAATGGTTGCCCGTTTCGTGGTCAATCCAGGGATTGTCTTCGTGGGGGGCGTCGCAAGCGAGGACGGCCCGGGAGTCGATCCACTGGACCTGGGCCGAGGCGCAGAACCGGCGAAGAAGGTTGTTGGTTGCGAGAAGAATCGCTTCTTGGGCCTTGCGGTCGCGGTTTTGGACGCTGTGGACGGGAATCGGGCCGATGAGAATGGGGTAACCGCCGGCCTTCCGGCATGTGAGAACGATTTCCGCCAGTTCCCTGACGATTCCGGCGGGACGTTTTCCCGCAAAGGCGTCGTTCACTCCAGTCATGATGATGCAGACGGAGGGCTCAGGGTGTTCGGCAAAAGCCTTGACGAGGGCTTGCCGTGCATCCTCCGCGAGGCTTCCAGGCACGGAGAGGTCGAGGAAGCGGATGGGTTTCCGAATGCGAGGCGCGGGCTTCACGATCTCGTCGAGGAGGGAGGCCAGGGAGTGCTCCTTCCCCTCCTTGTCCATGGCCGACGTGCCATGTGGGACGCTGTCGCCTACGACAAGGACATCCCCGACAAGGAGAGGGGGATTGTGCGAAAGCCAAAACGAATCTCTGGCGTCCTGCTCGAAGGCGGGGTTCTTCGCCGCGAGCTGGAGGTGTCCCTCCGCCTCCCCCCACATCATGAGGTGGGTCAGGAGTTCCGCATAGCCCCGATGGAAGGCCGGATCGTCGGCCCCGAGAGAGGCTGCCTTCTTGAAGTCCGCCAGGGCGCCCTTGTTTTTCCCCGCGAGCAGGCGGATGAGCGCGCGCTGCCGGTGGAGGGCCATGCTCTTCGGCATTTTGGGGATGGCGGAGTCGAGCAGCTCCAGCGCGGAATCGAAGTCGTTTTCCTGTGCGTGAAGTTGGGCGTAGGAGCAGATGCCGTAGTCGAATCCCGAATCGATCCGCATCATCCGCTCGAATTCGGACGCGGCCCCGGAAAAATCCTCCCTATCCTTCCACAACGCCCATGCGTGGTTGTGCGCGGCCAGCAGGGACCGGGGGTTGGTTTGGGAGGTGAACTCCCAGAGTTCGCATTCCGAGTGGTAGTGGGTGGACAGCTTCCAGCTGCATCCCATGAAGATCACGATGATGATGGCAACCAGGGGATGCGCCACCTTGCCCGGGACGCGGGAAAGCAGCTCAGATACAAGCCAGGCAAAACCAATGGAGGGGAGATAGAGATATCGGTCGGCAAGGAGGGCCGTGGCCCCTTGGCGGATGAGGGTGGGGGAGAGGTAGGGGAGAAGGCCAAGAAGGATCCATGTGGCCGGCAGGGCGAGCCTGCGGTCCTTCCTCCATAGCAGGGCAAGCCCGGCCAGCGCCGCGGCGTCCAGCGCCAGCGAGGCGAAGAAAGGAGGGGAGAACGGGGCGATGGAGAGGGGGAAGGCGGGGTCGAGGGAATGTCCCAGGGGAAGGGCGGTCAACAGGAGGTGTCGAGGGAGGGCGCGGACGGCGGCGGAGAAGGCGACGGGCCATGACGTGCCGATGGTGTAATGCCCTGCCCGGGCCGGGGCTTCGCCTGGATTATGCCCGAAATCGGCCATTCCGAGATGGATCTGCCACCGGAAGAAGAACGCCAGAAAGACGGCAAAGAGGAAATAGACCGTGAAGGAGCGCCAGAAGGTCTTCCCCCGGGCGGATTCGCCTTGGGAAAACGCGAAGAGAAGAAGGAAGGCGGGGGCGAGAATGGCGGTCTCCTTCCCCGCTGCGGCGAGGAAAAAGGCGATTAGGGCCAGGGGGGAGACATGCTGGGGAAGGCGGGTCGCGGCGATCAAACCGGCGAGGAGGAAGATGGCCGAGAGCATTTCCTTCCTGTGGGAGACGATGCCCAGGGACTCCACCACGACCGGGTTGAAGAGAAAGATGGAGATTGCGCAAAGGGCCGTGGACGGGGGCGTCTTCCACATGCGCATCAGGCAAAAAGCCAGCGCCGCCACGGCAAGGTGGAGGAGGAGATTGACTCCATGTGCGAAGCCGGGGGCCTCCCGCAGGAATCGCCATTCCAGGCGATGCGTCAGCTGGCGCAGGGGTCGGGGCTTGGTCCACAGCCCGTCGAAGATTTCCACGGGATGGGGCGCTTCACCATCTTCATACGTGAGTTCCGAGGCGACAATGGCCGGGTCGGACTCGATGACGGAATGGTCGTCGTAGAGAAACGGCGCACGGAGCAGGGGGTGAAAAACGAGAACGAGGAAAAGCGCGCAGAGGGGAAATCCTCCGAGGAGGATGACCCGCGGAGAGGCAAATGGCTTTCCAAAAAAAGTCATGTCGGCAAGTCCCGCGAATCTCATTCGACGTCATCCGCCGCCTTGTCTGCGGCTTCCGTGGGGGCGTCCACGCGCGTTGCCTCCAAAGGCGCGCCGGTTCCGTCTTCTCCGACGTCCTCCCCCTTTGGAGGAGGATTCGCGTCATTCGCCTTCGCATTTCCACCCTCTGCCGCATCACCATTCCCGTCATCCCCTGCGCCATCCGCATCATCCTTCTCGTCGTTCACGTCGTCAGCGTCGTCCTCGTCGTCAGCGTCATCCGCGTTGTCCTCGTCATCCTCGTCGGCAGCGTCATCCTCGTCGTCCGCGTTGTCCTCGTCGTCCTCATCCTCATCCTCGTCGTCCTCCCCTGCTTCCAGCGCGGCGACTTCTTCGTCGGTGAGGCCCGGAGGATCCTCATCCTCCTCATCCTCTTCTTCCCCGTTCTCTTGCTCTTCGAGGAAGGCCGCGTAATAGGCGTCTTCCTCGTCCAGAACCTCCACGGGGACTTCTTCGTCGTCCGCGTAGTCCGAAATCGTCTGGTCTTCCGCCGAATCCTCAATGTAGGCGGGATCATACTGCTTCAGCCTCTCCAGGTTGTTGGCCAGGCGGTCGACCGCCTCCCATTCTTCCGCGGAGAGATGCGAGCGACGATGGAGCGCCTGGTCGAGAAGCGACTTGGCGGCATCGAAGGAACCTTCCTCCACGACGGGCTCGAAGTCGGCGTCGTCCCGGTGAAGCGCATATTCGACATAGTTCGCCATGTCGCGCACGGCTAGGGCGTAATTGGATTTCGCCATGAAGGCGATGTCGCGGAGCGGGGCGTCCCATACCTTGTAGGGGACCTCGTCTTCGTCCTCATCCGACAAATGGGCCAGTTCGAAATGGATGTCGGCGGCGCGGGACAGGAGGCTTCCATCTTTCTTGTCCAGCGCCAGAAGGAGTTCAATCCCCTCCTTCCGGTTCTCCGGCTCGAGGAGCTTGAGCAGGGACTGCATACGAACGTCGTACGCCGTTTTGGGGGACTCCACAATGCCGGAAAGCGCATCCAGTTCCCCCTCTTCCGGAATCGTCCGCAAGTACAGCTCCAGCGCGGAACGTCCGCCGCCCGGGAGCCCAGCGGTGTTCATCAGGAACTGGCTGAGCGTTTCGGGTGGGATTTTCTGTTCAGTCAGAATCGAGTCGAAAGCGGCGATTTCGTCGGGAAGCCCATAGTCGCGGATCCAGTCGAAAAGCACGAAGGGGACGAGAAGATCGGAGTCTTTGGCGATGTTCCGCATGGTTGCTTCGTCGAGTCCATTCGCAAAAAACAGCAAAACCGCGCCCAAGGCCCGTTCCGAGGGGTCGCTCCGCTGGAGGAGGCTTTTCCCATACGCGATTTGGTTGACGGACTTGTCCGCCATCGTTTTGCGAACCAGAGTGGTGAATTCCACCAGTTTCGCCATCCCCTTCACCGTCGGGTCGCTGCTCTTCGATGGCCTGGGAAATCTTCCTTGCGCATGGAACGACAACGGCTTCAGCAGCGGACCGCCAGCGGGGGAAGACGGACGAGCTGTCCCCCCTTGTCTTTTGATCGGAGAGATAATCCGTCGGACGAAGGTTGCCGGGGCCGTATCAGGGGAATCAGGGTCGGAGTCCAGACTGACAAAAAGGCAGATAAGAAGTACAACGGCGCCCCCGACGACAGCCAGGGGAACAAGATACTTCTTGGGAAGTGAATATTTTTTCACTTGACAACCATTATGCCGAAACCGGATGCCTGCGTCAACGCCCGCTTCCCGCGTAAAAAGCAAGGGCGGTCCGCATACGCGGCCGCCCAAGCGTGAAAAAAAGCGGAAGAGATTACTTCGCGGCCTTTTCGGCGCCGTCGTCCTTGGCGGGCACGGCAGGAGCGGCGGCCTCTTCGGCGCCGTCGTCCTTGGC
>JAEEGL013440994.1_pt1 | contig 10168 bp, 7 predicted proteins | sample 9134231 | NCBI WGS metagenome assembly JAEEGL01 (sample SAMN16246548, study PRJNA631951) | gut metagenome | biome: gut microbiome; feature: rumen; material: fiber-attached | host: Bos | place: Iran: Karaj | collected 2018-10
ACAGGAACATATAAAATTGTATATTCAATTTATGATAGTGATACATTTATCGGTGATGAATTTGAATATATAGTAATAAATTAATAAAACTGAAATAGGAGTTCTAAATAAACAAGAGATGACAAAAGATAATAATAAAAAGAGAAAAATAATATTTGCTCTCTTTGCCATTATTTTAATATTTTCTATGTTTAAAGCATATCAATATGTAATTAATGCTAGTGGTTATAACGAAAATGAAGGCTTTACATTATTTGGATATAAAGCATATGCTATAACCACTAATAGCATGGTTCCAAACTTGAAAAAAGGTGATATTGTTATTGTAGATACTGATGCCGAATATGGAGAAGGGGACGTAATAACATTTTTACCTAAAGGATATAATAAAACCGTTACACACAGAATTATCGAGTACAGAGAGCAAACTGGTACTTATATAACAAAAGGTGATAATAACGGAAAAGAGGATGGATATAAAATTACAAATTTAGATATTATTGGAAAACAAGTTTTTAGAATTCCTATTTTGGGCAATTTTGTATTAATAATTAAAAGCTTAATTGTAATATGCTATAGTTTTATGATGATAATAATGGTTGTACTAAGGAAGAAAAGATTGGATAGAAAAAGATTATCAAGGAGATTAAAGAAGGAAAGTGAATGTAACAAAGTTAAAACCTGTTCGTTCAGAGAAGAAGAGAGCTTTTCTAATTAGAGTAAGCTTATGTGTATTCTTTACTTTATTACTATTGTTTATAATTGTTAATAAAGTAAGGATTTATAACGCGTCTGGAAAAATGTTAATTTGTTTTAAAAAGCTTCCTAAGGAAGATGATCTTGTTTGTTATCAAATTGGAGATAACAATAAGATTGCAATTTTTAGCAAAATTAGACCAGATGGTACATATAAACTACTTACGTTAGATAAAAGTAATATAATTAGTGCAGATATTACTGCCAAAAGTTATAAAGGAGTAGTCAAGCTATCTATTCCGCTTGTATTTTCTTTGCTTCATTCAAGGATATTCTTGCTATTTGTATTGATAATACTTATTATTCTTTATAAAAGAAATGAAAATCTAAATATTAAGAATAAAAATAGAAAAATTAAAAAGAATGAAATAAGTTAAAAAAATAAACCCTTAATTAAATCTAATTTTAATTAGGGGTTTATTTATTTTTTTTAGATTTTTTTCTTGATCTTTTGATAGATTTTACTAAAGGAACTTCTTCTGGAACCTCGTTAGAAGTTGTATTATCTATTTGTCGATCGTTTTCTATATATCCATCATGAGAGGCTTCTTCGTGATTTGTAATATCTTCTTCAAAGTCATCTAAACTCTCAATTGCTGATAATAAAGGATCTTCTGTTAATGTTGTATTGATTTTTGAAATATCAAATCTATTTGTAAAGTTCTCATGCTCTATATTTAATTCTTTAGCTAATTCTTCAGTTGATTCTTCTATTTCATCATCAACAACATCATCTTCTTGAACTGGTGGTTCATAATAATATTTAGAATTAGATTGGATTTGCTTTAATTTTCCAATTACATCTGTAACAAGATTTGAAGATTCATTTGTGGTGCTTTTTGAAATATTTTGAATTGCTTCATCAATATCAATTTCATCAGGCATTTCAACATCGCCGATACCAAAATGCATTGTTTTATAACCGGTAATTGTAAATAGTTTAATAATTTCTTGAAGTTTAAATATTCGATATCCAGTTATAGTAAATTTTGGCGTTAAATCTTGAAGCTTGAATGATTTATATCCAGTTATAGTAAATTTTGGTGTTAAATCTTGAAGTTTAAATGATTTATAACCTGTTATAGTAAATAGTTTTTCTTTTTCTTCATGAATTGTTCTAGCACCAGTAATAACTCTTCTTGATGCTAATTCTTCTTGAGCTTTTTTATCTTTTAAAGCATTATCAGATGTTCTAATTGTTGTTGCTTTTACAATTGTTATTTTAGAGTTTTCTTTTGCTTTTTGTTTTGCAACTTCTTCAATAACGGTATTTATATCTTTTTCAACTCTAGTATGATGAGTACCATTATAATTATCTTGTACAGAATCAATTAAATCATCTATAGATTCATTTGTTGTTGGAGTTTCAACAGTAGCTTCTACAGGAGTATCAATAGTTGTTTCATTTTCAACAACTTGTAGTTTAAATGATTTATATCCAGTTATTGTAAATAAATCGGTTTCTTCAATTGTCTCACCAAAGAATAGTGTTTTATAACCAGTAACTGTGAATTTTGGCTGAATGTCTGTTGGCTCTTCGGCTATTTCATCAGCTAAAAATTTTGCTTTGATTTCATTAAGCTTTTCAGTATGTTCTTCTTCAATTTCATTTACTTCTTTTATAGATTCAATTTTGTTTGGAAGTTTATTAATTAACAATTCCTTTGATTGATTTAATACTTTTTGTAATTGTCCTGAAAACTTAGATTTTAGTATATTTTTCTTCTTTTTGTTATCAGGTAATGCTTTATATAGTATTTTAAAGAAGTGGAAATCATTTAATTCATTATATTCTAAACATGAAAGATATATATCTAATTGGTCAAGTGTTTTACATGAAGTAATAATTGCTGGATGAAGTTTACCATTAAACATTAATTCAAGACCAAGGTCGATAGCTTCTTTTGTTGAACCATGTTCACGATTTTTTATTAATTTATAAGCCTCTCTAAATCTTGCAACAGGAGCTTTTTTATAATAGCTTAAAGGCTTTCTATAAATTGAATTAATAGCATCGTTAATAGTGTTATAAGTTGTATCATGTTTTAATAAATTATATAAATCTTTTAAGTTATAAGGTAATATAACTTGGCTATTGATTTCATCAATTACCAATGTATTTTCAAGATTTTCTGTTTCTGTATGAACTTCGGAGAAAGAAGTTGCAAACAAAGTATTGATTTTAGATACATTATTTGAGATTGTTATTGATTGTTCTTCGTATTTTTGGTTATATATATCAATTAGTTTTTTATACTTATCGATGTCTGAGTTCTTTTTTACTTGCACTCTAATGTCATATACTTGAGCTAATAGAGCTTCATAAATGTCTAAAGTAGCATCGGAAACATCCAAATAGCTTACGATATTCTTTAAGCTATCTGAAATATAATCAAGTTGTAAAAAGTCAATATGATACACGAATTCTCTAATATATGAAACAATTTTACGTTTTAGTTCATTTTGAGAATTAATATCATTGCTAATAGACTTAATTTCAGTCTTGATTGAATCTAATATTACTTTCTTGTTTTCAATTATTTCGGGTAATATTATCATTTGTTTCCTCCAAATTAATACAGAATAATTATAGAATAAAGAGAAAAAATTATCAATATTTATATAAAATGTAACCGAAATGTTTAAAATGTAATAAAAATGTAATAGAAAAATGCTTTTTTCTTTTTATATTGCATTATTTTAAAAATAATTGTATGATTTGTGTGTAAAAGAGGTGAAAAAATGAAGAAAAATTATGAAAAAGATTTACCCAAAATTGAGAGTATTGAAGACAAATATTCTAATAAAATTTTCTTTATAGCGTTTGGAATTATTTATTTTATTTTTTACTCAGCTATTGGCAGATTTTTAGTTGGAAAGATTCCAGGAATTAATAATTTGTCAAATAACGCATTAATAGCATTAAATATTATACCTATGATAGCTATATATGTTGTATTATTTGTTTTATTCAATGAAAGATTTAAAAGAGATATAAAAATATTATTTAAAAATTTTAAAGTTTATTTTAAATATGAAATCCATGTTCTTCTTAGATATTATTGGATTTATATTTTAAGCAATATTTGTATTGCCAGTTTATTTATGTTTTTAGGAAAAAATCCACAATCATCAAATGAAGCAGCATTAGATACATTTCCAATATGGGCGACAGCTATTATGGCTATTCTTATTGCACCGGTCACAGAAGAAGGTGTATTTAGATGGATAATTAGAAAGATAACCGATAAAAAATGGGCTTTTATATTTTTAAGTGGCATAATATTTGGATTAATTCATATTAATTATTGGGGCGAACAAGATTGGATTCAAGTAGTATTCATAGTCCCATATTCAATTATGGGAATGATGCTTGCAGAATCTTATTATAAAACAAATAATCTATTTGCTAGTTCTCTATTACATGCAACTATAAATCTATTGGCGGTTTTAATAAGACTTCTATTGCCAGTTTAATTTAAGGAGTTATAATGTTAGAAATTATACACAAAATACAAAGCTTAGATATTTATATAAATACACATATTAGTCTATTTCATGGAAGAGTATTAAATAGTGTTATGCTATTTATTACAAATTTGGCTTCTGTGGAATTTGTATGTTTTCTGTTTTTTCTTTTATTAATAGCATTAGAAAAAAAATCAGATGTTGTTTATTTTATGTGTGGTAGCTTTGTTACTATAATGATTAATTTAATAATCAAACTTATTGTACATAGAGCAAGACCAGATGGTATAGTTTTAGCTATAGAATCTGGATATAGTTTTCCAAGTGCGCATGCTATGCTATCCACATTTATATATGGATTTATTTCATATTTAATCTATATAAATAGAAATGCAAAGAAAAGAGCTAAAATTGATGTTTTTTTATTTGTAACATTAGTTATATTAATAGGATTTAGTAGAATCTATATAGGTGTTCACTATTTCTCAGATGTTATATGCGGAGCGGTGTTAGGATTAATATGTTTAGTAATATTTATAAAATATGTATATAAACCAAAATTATTGCATAGATTATTTAGAAAGGAAGTTGATGATGGCGGAGAATGATGTTAAGTGGACTAATGAGCAGCAAGAAGCCATTTATCAAAAAGGCGAAAATATCTTAGTTGCAGCTGGAGCAGGAAGCGGAAAAACTGCTGTTTTAGTTGAAAGAATAATTCAAAAAATATTAAACGATAACCTATCTATTGATAGGTTATTAGTCGTTACTTTTACTAATGCTGCTGCTTCAGAGATGAGAGAAAGAATATTAGAAGGATTATATAAAAAGCTTGATGAGTGCCCTGAAGATGAAAATTTACAAAAGCAAATTATATTATTAGGGAAAGCTAATATTAGCACAATTCACTCTTTTTGTCTTGATGTTATAAGAAACTTCTTTTTCGAAATAGATATTCCGTCAAATTTTAAAATAGCATCTAGTGAAGAAAATACATTATATCAACAAGAAATTATTGAGGATTTATTTGATGAACTATATGAAACAGAGAATAAATCTTTTTCAACATTAATTGATAATTATGCTACATATAGAGGAGACGATAAATTAAAAGAAATAATTCTTGAAATATATGAATTTATTCAAAGTATGCCATTTCCTTTAAAGTGGTTAGATGAAAAAATTGAAATATTTAATATTGAAAATGTTGATATTAACGAAACACCTTGGGGAAAAATCCTTTTACCATATGTAAAGGAAAATATTTTATATTCTATTTCTAATTTAAAAGTTTTAGAAGAAAAAATTCTATTAATTCCTGAAATGAATAAATTTTTACTAACAATACAAGCTGATATAAATCTATTAAAATCATTTTATGATGAAACAAATCTTGGATGGGATAAAACAATTGAAGCATATTCATCGTTGTTTCAAAACTTTCAAAGATGGCCAGTTGATAAGTCATGTACTTTACAATTAAAAGAAGAAATAAAAGATAAAAGATCAAAAATAAAAGATAATTTAAAAAAGATTTTATCTAAAGTTTTGTTGATGGATTCTGAGCAAGCTATTTTAGATATCAGACAAATGTATGAAGTACTAAAATCAATAGGCTATATTATAAAACTATTTGATGAAAGATTTAAAGAATTAAAAAGAGATAAGAATATATTATATTTTAATGATATAGAACATTATGCGCTTGAAATATTAACTAGAGTAGATGAAAATGGAAATATCGTACCAACTGACGTTGCCAAATTTTATAAAGAAAAATTTGCCGAGATAGCAATTGATGAATACCAAGATAGTAACCAAGTGCAAGAATCAATTTTAACAACAATTTCAAATGGCAATAATATTTTTATGGTTGGTGATGTAAAACAAAGTATATATAAATTTAGACAAGCTTGTCCGGAATTATTTTTAGAAAAATATAATAATTATTCAAAAGCAAAAGAAGGAAAAGGCTTAAAGATTCAATTATTTAAAAACTTTAGAAGTAGAGAAAATGTTATTGATTTTACAAATACTATTTTTCAATCAATAATGAGTAAAGATTTAGGTGAACTAAATTATACAAAAGAAGAATTCTTAAATGTTGGGGCTACGTATCCAGAAGATGAAAATTCTTATTCGAATGAGAATAAAGCTAAAACAGAGATGCTTATTTTAGATTTGTTTGATGGAACAGAACAAATTGAAGAGAGTGAAGACTCAGAAGATGAGAAAAAAGATATCAAGCAAATTATAGTAAATAAAGAATTAGAAGCAAGAATTGTTGCACTAAAAATTAAAGAGATTATTTCTAGTGGTGTGAAAGTTTTTGATAAAAAGCTTAAGCAATTAAGGCCGGTTCAATATAGAGATATTGTTATTTTGCTTCGCTCAACTAAAGAAAATGCTATTTATTATGAAAAAGAATTAATCAATCAAAATATTCCAGTTTATAGCGATTCAAATTCTGAATATATGGAAACATATGAAATTCAAACTATTTTGAATGTATTAAAAATAATAGATAATCCAAAAGATGATATTGCCTTAGTATCAGTGCTAAGATCTGAAATTGGAAACTTTTCAGATAACGAACTAACTGAGATACGATTATTTGATAGAGAAACAACTTTCTATCAGAGCTTGATATTGGCAAGTCAAAATTTAGAAAATGAACTTAAAAATAAAGTCAATTTATTTTTAGATATGCTAAAGAATTGGAAGCAAAAAAGCTTATTTATGAATATTTCTGAATTGATTTGGGATATTTATACTCAAACAGGTTTCTTAACATATGTCTCATTGATGCCTAATGGAGATATTAGAAAAGCAAATTTGAAAAAATTTTTTGAGAGCGCTCGTTCTTTTGAAAACTCTACATTTAAAGGTTTGTTTAACTTTATAAGATTTTTTGAAAAGATAAGAGTATCAACAGGAGATTTATCAGCAGCTAAGATTATAGGCGAGAATGAAGATGTTGTAAGAATTATGAGTATTCATAAAAGTAAAGGCTTGGAATTTCCAGTTGTAATTTTAGCTAATGCAGGAAAAAAATCAAATTTAATGGACGCTTCAAAAAATATTGTATTACATTCAGAATTGGGATTTGGACCAGAGTATATAGATTATCGCAGAAGAATAAAATATACAACTTTGCCAAAACTTGCGATTAATTCTCTTATTAAGAATGAAACTTTGTCGGAAGAGATGAGAATACTATATGTAGCACTGACTAGAGCAAGGGAAAAATTAATTATCGTTGCAACAAGTAATAACTATGAAAAAGAGATTATGGAAAAGAAAGAATTGGTTAATACATTTATAGGTAAATCTACTGTTAATAATGTCCTTTTGAAAAAGTATAATTCATATAAAGATTGGTTAGAATTTGTAATCTTAAGCAATAACAATGATGATTTTATAAAAATTTCAATTATAAAAAAACAAGAATTAGCTGAAATAGAGAAGCAAAAACCTGATTTGATAGAATTTCCATTTAATAGAAATGTTGATTTAGATTCTATTAGCTACGAGTTAGAATTTGACTATCCAAATAGAATTGGCACAATAATTCCATTAAAAACAAGTGTTAGCGAAATAAAAAAGATCGATGAATCTAATACATTTATAAATAGCAATTTAGATTTTAAAAATAATCGACCTGAGTTTATGATTGAATCTAAAGAATTTAGTGCTAGCCAAAAAGGAACATTGACTCATTTAATATTACAAAAATTAGATTTTCAAAATCCAGATTTTATAAACAATGTGGATAATATTCAAGTATTATTACAATTGATAAATAAATTTATAGATTCGCTTGTAGACAAAAATTTTATAACCCGAGAAGAGGCTAATGTAATAAATAGAAAATATTTAATAAATTTCATTCAATCTACAATTGGTAGACAATTGCAATATGCTCAAATAATAGAGAAAGAGAAGCCATTTTGCGCTAAAATATCATTAAAAGAAGTAAATCCTGTTGAATATGGTAAAGATGAAGAAAATTATATATTAGTTCAAGGTATAATAGATTTATTCTTTAAGACAAAAGATGGAGATTGGGTTTTACTTGATTATAAAACAGACTACGTGCCGGATAATAATGAGAATTATTTAATAGAAAAATACAAAAAACAATTAGAAATATACAAAAAAGCGTTAGAAATATATATTGGCGTCAAAGTCTCAAAAGTAGTGATTTATTCATTATATATGGGAAAAGAGATATATATCGAGGAATAATGATTGAATGGTATTCAAGATTATGTTTACAAATTGCTTAAAAAGTAGTATAATTAATGTGTTAAGAGTTTTATATAATCTTTTTTAGAAAGGAAGAATTATATATGAAAACAATGAAAAAATTTAGAACTTGGCTGATATTGTTTATCGGTTTTTTCATATTATCTACTCTTATGGAAAGAGGCTTGATATGGGAAATGTATGAAACAATTGATGGGGAATCAATTAGTAGTTATACAACTGAGGCTGGGGAAGAGAATAATTTAAAAGTAGAAGTTCTTTCAGCTAATGCAACTAATATTAATGGAAAGATGAGAGTAAGAGTTACAAATACATCTGGACATGATATTGATAGTTGCTATGCTAAAGTTGATTTATATAATGATTTAGGAAATGTAGTTAGCACAGAATATATTAAAGTTGAAGATTTCAAAGATGGTGCATCAAAAGAATATGATATCAACTTTAGTGCCAAAAATGTTGAAGGATACAAAATTGCTTTGGTTGAAAAAGAACCAGAAGTTCCAGATGGCCTAGTTAATATCATGGGATGGGATGTTGATATGTCAAATGTATTTGGTATGGACTTATCAAGATTTAAAGGTTTGTTTAATGGTGATGATATTAAGAATGGTATAAAAACTGGTTGGGACTACTCAATAGCTTTTGCTAAAAGAGTTCCTTGGTGGGCATATGCTATTGGCGCAGGAATTATTGCATATTATACACCAATGGGATATATGTTCGGATTTGTTTTATAATAATTTGTGAATTGGAACGTTCCTAGAAATGGGGACGTTCTTTTTTGTGCTTTTTTGAAAAAGAAGCATATTTTTTTCATTGTTTTTTTTATAAAAATATAATAGAATTTAAATGAATTATTATGCGAAAATCTAAATAGGAGGTTTTTTATGGAAGATTCTCAATTAAAATTTCATGCAAAAGAAATTAGAAAAAACATAGTAAAAATGATATATACAGCTCAATCAGGACATCCGGGTGGAGCACTTTCAATCGCAGATATATTAACATTTTTATATTTTGAAGAAATGAATATAGATGTTAATAATCCTAGAATGGAAAATCGAGATAGATTAGTTTTATCTAAAGGGCATGCTTCAGCAGGTTTATATGCAACATTGGCAGAAAAAGGATTTATAGAAAAAGAAGTGTTAGAAACTTTTAGAAGAATTGATTCAAAATTACAAGGTCATCCTGATATGAATAAGGTGACAGGAGTTGATATGTCTTCAGGTTCATTAGGACAAGGTCTTTCAGCAGCAAATGGAATAGCTATAGCAGGTAAGATTGATGGAAAAGATTATAGAGTTTATTGTATCGTTGGTGATGGTGAAATAGAAGAGGGACAGATATGGGAGGCTGCAATGTCTTCATGCAAATATAATTTAGATAATTTGTGCTTGATAGTAGATTATAACGGATTACAAATTGATGGAACAATTGAAGAAGTTATTAATCTAAAATCAATTAATGAAAAATTCAAAGCTTTTGGATTCGATACAATTGAAATTGATGGACATGATTTTGAACAAATAAGAGATGCTTTTTCAAAGGCAAAACAAACTAAAGGCAAACCAACAGCTATTATAGCTAAAACTATCAAAGGAAAAGGCGTTTCATTTATGGAAAATCAAGTTGGATGGCATGGAAAGGCACCAAAGGAGGAAGAATATAA
>JAEEGL013488054.1_pt1 | contig 10168 bp, 8 predicted proteins | sample 9134231 | NCBI WGS metagenome assembly JAEEGL01 (sample SAMN16246548, study PRJNA631951) | gut metagenome | biome: gut microbiome; feature: rumen; material: fiber-attached | host: Bos | place: Iran: Karaj | collected 2018-10
CCCGTGCCGCCGTCCGCCCGGTGTCTGCTTCGCAGAACACCATGGAAGTCGGCTTTCAGCCGATTTCCGCGCAGGACATTTCAATGAGATCCGAAAGGCGCAGCCTTTCGTTCCCGGATCCGTGCCGTCCGCCCGGTGTCTGCTTCGCAGAACACCATGGAACTCGGCTTTCAGTCGATTTCCGCGCAGGGCAAAAGAATCGAAAGGCTTCGCCTTTCCAAAAACTTCCCCGCGTACAGCGGGTTCAGTGAGATCCGAAAGGCGCAGCCTTTCATTCCCTTTCCCTTCTTCACCCTATGTATTCCCTCACCCGGAACTGCGCGCCGATCTCCCGGGCGATGACGGCGCAGCGCTCCAGATCCTCGTCGGATACCGTGCCCCGGATCGCGGTCAGAATGACGGTCGGCACGTACCGGACCACCTCGCGGGCGAATTTCAGCATCCCGGTGTAGGCCTTTTCGCCGAATCGCGGGCGGCACAGCCTGACATAGGTGTCCGGGTCCGCTGCGTTCATGCTGATCGAGACACAGTCCACCAGCCCCTTGAACAGCGGAGCGGTATCCTCCTCTAAGATCAGGGAGGCGTGGCCGTTGGTGTCGACCCGGATGGGCGTGGCGGTCATTTCGCGGAGGCGGCGGCAGGTTTCCAGCATGTCGTACAGGCGGCAGGTCGGTTCCCCGAATCCGCAGAAGACGATTTCCTCAAACCGGTTCAGGCTGTTGTAGGAAGAGAGTTCCGCGAGGATCTCGGCGAGCGTGGGCTCCCTTTCCAGCCAGAGGTTCGGAAAAAGGTCGGCCGGCGCGTTCTCGCGGACGCAGAACGTGCACCGGTTCGTGCAGTGATTCGTAAGATTGATGTAAAGACTGTTCCTGATGGTGTACGTGATGACCATACGGATCCTCCTGTGCGGGCAAATGCTGATTGAATTACCGGATCCCGAAGAAACGGAGCGCGTTGGAGTACGTCAGGGCGGCGGCGTCCTCGTAGGACAGGCCGCGGATCGCCGCGACGGCTGCGCAGGTGTGGGTCAGATATCCGGAATAATTGATTTCGCCTCTGTGGGGAACGGGGGGCAGGTAGGGGCAGTCCGTCTCGATCAGCAGCATGTCCTCCCGCGCGGCGGCGGCGGACTCCCGGACTTTCCGGGCGTTCTTGTACGTCACCGGTCCGGAGAAGGAGACATACCACCCCATGCGGTTGTACTGCGCCGCGTCTTCCGCGTGACCGGAGTAGCTGTGCAGCACGCCGCGGCAGCCGGGATGGCGGGAGATGAGGTCGAACGTGTCCCCGGCCGCGTCCCGGGAATGGATGATCGCAGGAAGCCCGAGCCGTTCTGCGATTTCCAGCTGCGCGTCGAAGAAATACTTCTGCCGCTCCTTGTCCGTCCCTTCCCAGTGGTAATCGAACCCGATCTCCCCGAGCGCACGCACTTTCTCATGCGAAGAAAGCGCTTCGATGCGGGCGAGGGCGCGGTCGACCTCTGCGGCCGGGATTTCCTGCGCGTCGGAAGGATGGATCCCGGCTGCGGCGATGACAAAATCGAATTCCTCCGCCAGCCGGACGGATTCCTCGGACGTGCGGACGGAGGAGCCGACGTTGCAGATCCCCGTCACGCCCTCCCCGTACGCGCGGAGCAGTGCCCCCCGACCGCCGCCCTCGAATTCTTCCTCAAACCGGCGGTCGTTGTAGTGAGCGTGGGAATCGAAGAGGGGAACGGTATTCATCACCGGACTCTCTCTCCGAGGGGCGTCGCGGGATCGAGGAAGACCACGCGGACCTGTTCTTCGCCGGACGCGAGGATCATGCCGTTGGATTCGATGCCGCAGAGCACGGCGGGCTTCAGGTTCGCCACGACGATGATCTTCTTGCCGACGAGATCTTCCGGCTCATAGAATTTCGCAATGCCGGAGACGACGGTGCGCCGTTCGTAGCCGAGATCGAGCGTGAGCTTCAATAACTTCTTCGCCCGCGGCACCTTTTCGCACGCCGTGACCTGCGCGGTGCGGAGCTCGACGTTCATGAAATCGTCGATGCCGATCTCGGCGCAGCCCTCGGGCTTTTCCGGCTTTTCGGCGGCCTTGGCCGCGGCTTCCGCTTCTTTCCGGGCGGCTTCCCGTTCGGCTTCGATCTCCGCGAGCAGCTTCGCCTCGTCGATCCGCGCGAACAGGGGAGCGGCTTCGCCGACGGGCTTGCCGGACTCAAGCCCTCCGAACGCGAAGATGCTGTCGTAGTCTTTCAGCTCCGAACCGATCTGGGAAAAGATCGATTCCGCGGTGCCGGGGATCAGGGCGGAGAGCATGACGGCCCCGATGCGGATGGTCTCGAGCAGGTTATACAGTACGGTGCCGAGACGGGCGCGGTTCTCATCCGATCTCGCCAGGACCCACGGCGCGGTTTCGTCGATATACTTGTTGGCGCGGCGGAACATGGCGAACACGTCGGCGCAGGCGTCGGCGATGTGATAGGAATCCATGTTCTCCGTGAACGAACGCGCCGCGGCAAGGGCGGCTTCCTTCAGTTCGGCGTCCGTGCCCTCTTCCCCGGCGGGGGAAGGGATGACGCCGTCGAAGTACTTCTTCGTCATGGCGACGGTGCGGGACACCAGATTGCCGAGGTTGTTCGCAAGGTCGGTGTTGTAGCGGGAAATCACGCTCTCGTACGTGATGGAACCGTCCGTGCTGTAGGGCATTTCGGCGAGGCAGTAGTAGCGCACGCCGTCCGTGGAGAAGCGCTTCGCCAGATCGTCCGCGTAGATCACGTTCCCGCGGGATTTCGACATCTTGTCCGCGCCGAAGTTGAACCACGGATGCCCGAAGATCTTTTTCGGCAGGGGCACGTCGAGGGACATGAGGAAGATCGGCCAGTAGATCGAGTGGAAGCGCATGATGTCCTTGCCGATGACGTGCACGTCCGCAGGCCAGTATCTGTTGAACAGTTCGGGCTGGGTCTCGCTTCCCGCGTCGTAGCCGAGCGCGGAGATATAGTTCGTCAGGGCGTCGAGCCACACGTAGACCACGTGCTTCGGGTCGGATTCGACCGGGATGCCCCACTTGAACGACGTGCGGGACACGCAGAGATCCTGCAGGCCGGGCTTGATGAAGTTGTTCACCATCTCGCGCTTGAGGCTCTCCGGCGCGATGAAGTCGGGGTTCTCGTCGAAATACTTCATCAGACGGTCGACATACTTGCTCATCCGGAAGAAATAGCACTCCTCCTTCATGCGCTGGACCTCCCGGCCGCAGTCGGGGCATTTGCCGTCCTTCAGCTGGGTCTCGGTGAAGAAGGATTCGCAGGGGATGCAGTACCAGTCCTCGTAATAGCCCTTGTAGATGTCGCCCTTTGCCAGCATCTTTTCGAAGATGTGCTTCACGTTCCGCTCGTGGTCTTCGTCCGTGGTGCGGATGAAGCGGTCGTAGCTGACGTTCATCGAATCCCAGACGGCCTTGATGGAAGCGGCGTAGCGGTCGACATACTCCTTCGGCGTCAGGCCGGCTTCCTTCGCCTTGTTTTCGATCTTCTGCCCGTGCTCGTCGGAGCCGGTGACGAAGTGGACGTCGTATCCGCGCAGCCTCTTGTAGCGGGCGAGGGCGTCAGCGCAGATGATGTCGTAGGTGTTTCCGATATGCGGCTTGTAGGACGCATAGGCGATGGCGGTGGTGATATAGAATTTGTTCATTCGGTACCTCTTTTGTCAGGAGAAAGATGAAACGCGGCGCTTCACAGCTTTTCGCCGAGGACCCAGACGGATTCGACCGCCAGGTTTTCCCGGTCCCGGATCATGACGATGTCGGCGCGCCGTCCGGCGGCAAGGGAGCCGCACGAAGAGGAAATGCCGACCATTTCGGCGGGATTGGAAGTGGCGCAGGGGAGCGCGTCCTCGAGGGTGCGTCCGGTGAAGCGCATGAAGTTGACGAGCGCTTTGAACAGATCGAGCGTACTGCCGGCAAGCGCTCCTTCGGCGTTGACTGCGCGGCCGTTCTTCACGTATACGGGAAGGCCCGCGATGCCGTATTCCCCGTCGGGCATGCCCGCGGCTTCCATGGAATCGGTGATGAGGACGAGCTTGTCCTTCGGCTTGAGGCGGGAAGCCAGCGCGATCATGGCGGGATGCACGTGCTCGCCGTCGCAGATCAGTTCGGTCCAGGCGGTGTCCGTCATCAGGGAGGCGGTCATGTTGCCCGGTTCCCGGTGATGGATGGGCCGCATGGCATTGAAGGTGTGGGTGAAAGAGGTGACGCCCCATTCCACCGCCCGGCAGGCTTCGTCCCAGGTGGCGTCGGAATGCGCCATGCCGACGGTTGCGCCGAGGCGGACCGCCGTCTTCACGAATTCCTCGCCGCCCTCGAGTTCCGCCGCGCATGAGACGTGGATGGGGAGGGGAAGCATTTCGGTCACGAGGGATTCGAGCTCGGCGGCATCGAGGGGGAAGAGCAGTTCCGTTGCGTGTGCTCCGCGGCGCTTCGGATTCAGATAGCGGCCTTCCAGATGCACGCCGGCGAGGGTGGCCATCCCGGGGACGGAGGTGCGGTTTTCGCCGATGTGGCGGATGGAATTCCGGAGGGAGGACATCTCCGCGGAGGCAAGGGTCGCCATGAGGGTCGTCGTGCCTGCCTTCGCGTAGGATCTCCGCAGAGAGAGCACCTTTTCGGCGTCCACGTCGTTGAAATCGAAGCCGGAGCGCCCGTGGGTGTGGACGTCCACCAGACCCGGGAGCAGATACCGTCCGGAGCAGTCGATCTCCGCGGCGTCCTCCGGGAGCGGTCCGGCGTAGGCGGGATCGACGATGACGCCGTCTTTGGCGAGAAGATCGGACCGGACGAACCGGTGTTCTGCCGTGGAATATACAAAGCCGTTCTTGAAGAGTGTCGTCATTCTGTTCACCTTTCTGTCGGATCTCACGATGGAGAAGCATACTTCTTTTCTCTTGATATTACCGTTATTATAGCAGAATTTTCCCCGGTTGACAAGGCATTTTAATTGTGCAGAACCGACAGGATTCTGCCGCATACGCATATTGTTTAATCGTAAAATACACGAAAACGGGCGGTTCCGTTCAAAGAAAATCAAAAATAGATGTTCTTTCCCCCCGCAAAATCACCCGCGTTACCGCCCTTCGCCGCACTGCCATCCGATCCAGCCGGAAGCAAACGGATCGCGGCGTCTTTTCAGTTCTGCGAGGAGTTTTTCGCCGAGGTCTTTCATAATGTCCCGGTACGCGGGATCGGACGCGCGGTTGACTTTTTCGCCGGGGTCGGACGTCAGGTCGTAGAACTCGTCCGCATCGGTCAGATTCCAGATGTACTTGTATTTCTCCGTCCGGATGCCGCGCTGGGTGAAGAGGCCGAACTGCTGGCCGTTCGAGGTGAAGACGGCGTATTCCGGCGAGGCGGTGCCGTCGGCGTAATCCGTCGCACTCCGTCCGTGCCGCTCGCTTTGTGCCTCCATGCCGACGAGCTTTTCGACCGTCGGGGCGACGTCGAGCGAAGAGCAGGCGAAGGAGGAGATCCGGGCCGGTTTCACGCCGGGCGCCTTCACGATGAAGGGCACATGGACGACGCAGTCGTAGAGGATGTAATGCTTGTCCATCATGCCGTGATCTCCGGAGGTGTCCCCGTGGTCCGCGAGCAGGATGACGAGGGTGTCTTCCGCCTGTCCGGTCTCGTCGAGGGCGCGGAGCAGCTGTCCGATCGCGGCGTCCGTCTGGGAGATCATGCCGTAATAGTATGCCGCCGTCGGGGCGAACTCCTCCCACGTCCTCCCCTCGAGATGCCAGTTTTCGATCTGTTTTTTCTGGATGTAGGGCTTGCCCTCGAGCGTGTCGCCGAAGCCCGGCCACGGTTCGATGTCCGCCGGGTCGTACATGGTGTCGTAGGGCGCGGAGGGACGGCAGGGCAGGTGCGGGTCGGTGATGTCCACCCAGATGTGCCACGGGCTGCCCGTGTTCTCCCGGATGAAGCGCGCGGAGCTTTCGCAGATGCGCCAGGTTTTTGTGTCTTCGAGGGCGACGGGATTGGAACAGCCGAACCACGAGTTCGGATAGTCGATCCGACCGTATTTTTCTCCGATCTCCTTTGCCCACGCGCCTCCGTCGAATACGGGTTCGTAACCGAAAGCGGTTTCGTCGCCGTTCGGAGAGGCATCCCAGTGGCCGGCGAATCCGCAGCGGTACCCGCGCTCCTTCAGCTCCGATACCCAGGTCGGAACGGCCGGATCGGCGCCGCGGGTGTTGATGAAATTGTAGTTGAACAGCGCGCCGATGCAGTCGGGCTGCACGCCGGTGAGCATGGCCTGGCGGGAGGGAGCGCAGACGGGGAGGGGCGTGTAGGCGTTCTCGAAGAAGAGTCCTTCGGACGCGAGTCTGTCCATGTTCGGCGTCTTTACGGGACGAATGCCCGCCGCGCCGACGCAGTCATACCGGAGCTGGTCGGTGACGATGAAAAGTACGTTCATGATTGTTACCTCGAAAATGAATCCGCCGTGTTTTCAGGCAAAGATACAGATGCAGACGGAGTAGGCCGGGAGACCTTCGACGGGATCCGCCTCCGCGAGACGGCGCGTTCCGTCGGTGACGCGGAAGGAGAGCGGTTTTCCGGGCAGATCCTTCGGAAGCGGGACCGCTTCGCCGTTCGTGTTGGCGAGGACGAGGACGCAGTCCTCCTTTCCCTTCGCCGCCGCGGCGTATACACCGGGGATGCCGCAGTCCGCTGAGATCTGATCCCCGCGTTTATACAGTTCGTTGAAAGCAAGGAACGCGTCGTAAGCGGGATAGGTCTCGTCCTTCATGGGATCGAACAGTCCGCCGTAAACGGAGAGGCCGAAGCGCGCGTCGTAGAACATGGCGGAATCCACCGGCTCGTTCTGCATCCGGAGCATCCAGCCCATGATGAGGGCGGCGTGGCGGGCGGTCCCGCGGAGCTCGTGGGAAGGATTCCACTCGTTGCAGGTGGTCTCGCATCCGGTAAATCCCGCGTCGTCGAGCCGTTTCCGCGCGTACCGGGCGTATTCCGCGGTTTCTTCGATCCCGCCGTAGGAGTGCCATGAGAAGAAATCCATGGGAGAGCCGTGGGCTTTTACGTAATCGAGGAAGCCGTCGAAGAAGGTGAGGAAATAGGCGCAGCGCGCGTCGCCGGGATTGCGGATCGCGTAGAAGCCGCAGGAGGCGTATCCGCCGACCTTTATGTCCGGGAAGAGGGACTTAAGATGTTTCGCCGTCACGTCGTACAGCTCATAATACTGCTCCGCCGTGCCGGTCCACATCTGGTTTTTCGTCGGATCGGCATGGTTTTCCGGTTCGTTCCAGATCTCCCAATACCGGATGCCGTACCGGAACCCGTCCGCCCAGCCTTCGTTGTAGTGGCGCACGATGCCCTCACAGATGCGCGCCCATTTGGAAAAATCTTTGGGCGGGTGTATGCGGTACGGCTTCACGTGCATGTAGTTTTCTATGGTCACGCCCAGACGGAAGAAAGGTTCGACTCCCGCTTCGACAAGCGAGGCGATGAGCAGATCCGTGAAAGCGAAGTCATACGACGCGGGGTCGAGGGGATCGGCGTCGAAATCCCGGAAGACGTTCGGAATATCGACGTATAAGTTGCCTCCGAAACCGCCTCCCACGTCGTGCAGGCGGGAAAACGGGATCCCGGCGGGGGTGAGCCAGCGTTTGATGCGGGAGTAATCCACTCCGATGAACGGAGGCTGTCCGACGCCGTGCATGGGCTTGATTTTACCGATGATCTTGTCCGGATGAACTGTCAGCATGGGAACCTCCTTATTCCGCTTCTTCGAAGATTTTGTCGCAGAGACGGGCGAATTCGAGCGTCATGGCGTGCGGGCAGACATCGCTCTCCCACCTGCCATCGCGGATGCAGCGGACCGTCTCTTCGATCTCGTAGGTGAAGCCGTTCTTCGTCTTGTTGTCGATGAAGTGCTCGGTCAGGCGTCCGCGCTCGTAGAGGAACGCCTCGTTCCCGACGTGGGAATGCGGCAGGACGATGCGGCCGCTCCGGCCTTCGATGATCAGCCTCTCGTCCGGGGAGACCGCGACGGAGGATTTGCACACGCCGATCGCGCCTCCTTCGAAGCGGAGCAGGACGACGTCGGTCGCGTCCACGCCGGTCGCCATTTTCGCGGCTTCGACGGACGCGCGGACAACGGGACGGCCCATCGCCCAGGTCAGCACGTCGTAGGAGTAGACGGTGATGTCCAGCGCAGCGCCGCCGCCGAGCTTCGGATTGTTGATGCGGTTTTCCGGATCGGGGGAAGAGATGAAGCCGATGGTCATGTCGCCGAACACCGGTTCTCCGATCCTGCCCTCCTTCACCCATTCGCGGGCCTTCATGACGGGCGGCAGGAAGCGCGACCACATGGCCTCCATCGAGAAGATCCCCTTTTCCTCCGCCTGCGCAAAGAAGGTCTGTGCTTCCCGGGAATTTTGGAACATGGATTTCTCGCAGAGGACCGGGGTGGAGTAGTCGAGGCAGAGCATGCAGAGGGCATAGTGCGCGTCGTGCGTGACCGCGATATAGACGCAGTCCGGACGTTCGGCTTTCAGCATTTCCTCATAGCTGTCGTAGGCGGCGGGAAGGGAGTGACGGGCGGCGAAGGCGTCGGCTCTCTCACGGGACTTCGAGGCGATGGCGCAGACCTCGCAGCCGGGGATCAGGCGCACGGCTTCGCAGAACTTGTTGGCGATCCCGCCGGCGCCCATGACGGCGAAACGGAAGGGGTTCATGGCGGTCCTCCTTTTGATTTTCAAGAGTTTTTCACTTGCATTATAAACTCGGAAGGCTTGTTTGTCAACGGCGGAGGCAAAAAAAGAAAAACCGCGTTTTCCTGAGCCGTGATTTTTGTTGAAAAATCCCGTTGCACGGGGAAAACGGCTGTGCTATAATTTAGGCAACAGAAATCGTAAATAAAAAATCCTTTCCGGAGGTTGCCATGCCCGACACCAACGTTCGTCCAGACTCCATGCAGCGCATCACTACGCCCGCGCTCGCCGCGGCTTTCATCGAAGAACAGATCAAAGAGCTCCGCGCGCAGATCGGGAGCGATCAGGTACTGCTCGCCCTTTCCGGAGGCGTGGATTCCTCCGTCGTCGCCGCCCTTCTCATCCGCGCGGTGGGAAAGCAGCTCACCTGCGTGCACGTGAACCACGGCCTCATGCGCAAAGGGGAGAGCGAGCAGGTCATCGACGTGTTCCGCAATCAGCTCGGCGCGAACCTCATCTACGTGGACGCCTCCGACCGCTTCCTCGACAAGCTGGCCGGCGTGTCCGATCCCGAGACCAAGCGCAAGATCATCGGCAAAGAGTTCATCGACGTGTTCGCCGAAGAAGCCGAAAAGCTCGAGGGAGTCAGATTCCTCGGCCAGGGCACCATCTATCCCGACATCCTCGAGTCGAAGGACGGCGTGAAGGCGCACCACAACGTCGGCGGCATGCCGGAGAAGTTTGATTTCGAACTGGTGGAACCCGTCAAGCTGCTCTTCAAGGACGAAGTCCGCGTGGTGGGGCGCGCGCTCGGCCTGCCGGACAGCATGGTGGACCGCCAGCCGTTCCCGGGCCCCGGACTCGGCGTGCGCTGCCTCGGCGCCATCACCCGCGACCGTCTGGCCGCGCTGCGCGAAGCCGACGCCATCGTGCGCGAGGAGATCGGAAAAGCCGTTGCCGACGGTACCGAAGCTCCCGTGTGGCAGTATTTCGCGGTGGTGCCGGACATGAGGGCGACGGGCGTGGAGAACGGAAAGCGCCGCTTCGACTGGCCGGTGATCCTCCGCGCGGTGAATACGGTGGACGCCATGACCGCGACGGTCCCCGAGCTCGGCTGGGATCTTCTGAAGCGCATCACCGACCGCATCCTCGCCGAAGTCCCCGGCGTGTGCAGAGTCCTCTATGACCTCTCCCCGAAACCCATCGGGACGATTGAGTTCGAATAATAAATTTCGTGCATGCGATCCCGCAAAGTCTTTGATTTACAGGGCTTTGCGGGATTTTTCTTTTTACCTTTTCATCGGCTGGGACTCTGACGGACCGCTTTTGTCCGCCGCGATCCCGGCCGCTGTTTCCGTTAGCGTAGTACGGCCCGTCGTCGGGCGGTGCGGCAGCCCGAAAAAACGGATGCGGAAAAGCGTCCCCTCTCCCGCTTTCCGGACGGATTTCCCCTTGACAGAA
>JAEEGL013799952.1_pt1 | contig 10168 bp, 2 predicted proteins | sample 9134231 | NCBI WGS metagenome assembly JAEEGL01 (sample SAMN16246548, study PRJNA631951) | gut metagenome | biome: gut microbiome; feature: rumen; material: fiber-attached | host: Bos | place: Iran: Karaj | collected 2018-10
CGTTGGTGCCACCACCACCATGAGCCAGATGCCTCAGATGTCACAAACCACCACTGGCGTGTACGATGCCATGTTTGACGACTCGGGCTTCAACACCTTGAACTCCGTGCCGTTCATCGGCAATCTCGCCGTGGCTTATTCCCATGCCGGGAGCTATCAATCCAGCGTCTCCGACAAATACTATTGGGAAGCCTACCACTGCCTGGGCGACGGCTCCGTGATGCCTTTCCATAAGGTGCCTGATCCCAACAACGTCAGCCACGCAGACGTCTTCCCCGCTGGTGCCACTTCGTTCCCCGTGAGTGCCGTTCCTGGCTCATACGTCGCCATCACGCAAAACAATGAAATCATCGGCGTGGGCGTGGTTCCTTCCTCTGGCACCGTCAACGTGACCGTCACCCCTGTGACAGGCGGCGAAGTGATGATTGTGGTCACACGTCAACAGCGTATTCCTTACATCACCACCCTGCAAGTGGGCGGTGGTGCCTCTGAATACACCATCACCGTGTCGGCCAACCCGCCCGCTGGCGGCACCGTCACTGGCGGCGGCACCTTCCCCACCGGTTCGACCCGCACCGTGACCGCTACGGCCAACACAGGCTACACCTTCCAGAATTGGACCGAAAACGGCAGCGTGGTCTCCACTAATGCCAGCTACACCTTCACTTTGAACTACAACCGTAACCTCGTGGCCAATTTCTCCGTGCCGACCTTCACCATCACCGCCACCGCAGATCCTATCGTGGGCGGCTCGGTCAACGTGAGCGGCAACAGAGAGACCTTCACCTACGGCTTCGAAGACCATACCCTGCAAGGCTGGACCGCCACCAGCAACGACAACGGCTCTACGACATGGGCTGTGGGTAGAAGAAATCAGACCCCATCCGGCAGCTATAGCAGTGTTTACACCACACACGGTGGCAACTATTATGTAGGCTCCGTCTATGACGAGTCGAACGCCGTCGATGACTGGCTGATTTCGCCTCAGTTTATGCTGGGCGGCAGCATGACATTCTATATCAAGGTTACAAGCACCAGCTATACGGACTATTATTCCGTCCTTCTGTCAACGGGAACCACCGCCCTCAACCAGTTCACCACTACGGTGGTACCTGCGACCCGTGTAAACTCCACCAACTACACCGAGGTCACCGTCGACCTGAGCAGCTACTCCGGCCAAGGCTATGTGGCTATCCGCCATACCGCCGAAGCCGACCAAGCCTCCATACTGGTTGACGACATCACCATTGTGGAGGGCGAAAACACCGGCACCGCCAGCGGCGTCTTCCAATTAGGCCAAACCTGCACCGTAACCGCCACACCTAACAGCGGCTACCAATTCGTGAACTGGACTGAAAACGGCACCGCCGTATCGTCGAATGCCAACTATTCTTTCACCGTGACCAGCGACCGTAACCTCGTGGCTCACTTCTCGAGCCAAACACAGAGCTACACCGTCGCCGTGTCGGCTAACCCGGCCAACGGAGGTACCGTCACCGGCGGTGGCACCTTCAGCCAAGGCCAGTCGTGCACCGTGAATGCCACGGCCAACACAGGCTACACCTTCACCAACTGGACCGAAAACGGCAACGTGGTCTCCACCAATGCCAGCTATACCTTCAACGTCACGGGTAACCGCACCTTGGTGGCCAACTTCACGGCTGCTCCGCAAAACTACACCATCGCCGTGTCGGCCAACCCGACCAATGGCGGTACCGTCAATGGTGGCGGCAGCTACAGCGCTGGCGCTTCTTGCACCGTGAACGCCACGGCAGCACCGGGTTACACCTTCAGCAACTGGACTGAGAACGGCAATGTGGTCTCCACCAACGCCCAATACACCTTCAACGTGAACGGCAACCGCACTCTGGTCGCCAACTTCACTGCCAGCACCTATACCGTCACCGTGACGGCCAACCCAGCCAACGGCGGCACCGTCACTGGCGGTGGCACTTTCACCTATGGCCAGACCTGCACTGTGGTTGCTACGGCTGCTCCGGGCTACACCTTCACTAACTGGACTATGAACGGCAACGTGGTGTCGACCAACGCCAGCTATTCCTTCACTGTGAACAGCAACCGCAACTTGGTCGCCAACTTCACTGCCAGCACCTATACCGTCACCGTGACGGCCAATCCGGCCAACGGCGGCACCGTCACTGGCGGCGGCACTTTCACCTATGGCCAAAGCTGCACCGTCACTGCCACAGTCAACAACGGCTTCACCTTCGTCAACTGGACCGAAAATGGTAGCTTTGTGTCTTCCAACACCACGCTCACCTTTACCGTGACCCACAACAGCAACCTCGTGGCCCACTTCACCGAGAACCCGCTGACCATGTACAACATTAACGTGACGGCCAAACCCGCTGAAGGCGGCACTGTCCGCGGTGGCGGCTCCTATCAGGAAGGCCAGACGTGCACCGTGGTGGCCACGCCTGCTCCAGGCTACACTTTCGTCAACTGGACCGAAAACGCTATCGAGGTTTCGACGAGCGCTGAATACACCTTCACCGTCACTGGCAACCGCAACCTCATCGCCAACTTTAGTGCCATCGACTATATCGTCAACGCTTCCGTTGATCCTGCCGAGGGTGGCATCGTCGAAGGTGCAGGAACCTTTGCCTATGGTGCCGAGATCACTGTGAAGGCTGTCCTCAACGAAGGCTACACTTTCTTGTATTGGACTGAGAACGGCCTCATCGTGTCGTATAACCAAAACTACACCTTCGTCGTGAGCAGCGACCGCACCCTCGTCGCCAACGTGCAAAACACCGTGGGCGTTGAAGAACATGCCATCAGCTTCGACCTCTACCCCAACCCCGTCAGCGACAAACTGACCGTTGAAGCCTCCGAGGCCATCGACCACGTCGAGGTGTTCAGCATCACCGGTGCCATGGTCTTCAGCCAGAAGAACTGCGCCGAGAAGGTGGAAATCAACACGACCGACATGCCTGCCGGCACCTACGTCATCCGCATGACGACGCAGAATACCACCGAGGTGAGAAGGTTCGTGAAGAAATAAAATTTGATGATGTAGAGACGTAGCCGCTACGACTCTACAAAGCTTTTTATCTATGTAGAGACGTGCTCTGGCGCGTCTCTACATTTTTTCTCTTTTATTTTGCATTTTTCTTGTTTTTTATGTTGAATTATTTCACAAAAACCCTATCTTTGCGCTCTAATACGAAACTCATAAACTCAAAACTAATCACATTATTATTAATTTAATTTCAAACAAAGATGAAAAGACTTTCCTTTCTCTTGATTCTGGCCATGAGTGTCACATTCGCCATGGCTCAGAATGGTCGTACACTCTACGACTTTGAAAACGGCACCACCCAAGGTTGGACCGCCATCGACGCTGATGGCGACGGCTACAATTGGGCCCTGCATGCCCCCGATGACACCTACACCAGTGACGTGGGGCACAATGAATCATCGTACTACTTCAATTCGGCAAGTTACGACAATGATTCGGGGACTGCCTTGTCGCCGAACAACTTCCTCGTGTCGCCTCAAGTGACCCTAGGCGGAACCATCACCTTCTGGGCCCAGGCACAGGATCCGAGCTATGCTGCCGAACACTTCGGCGTGGCCGTGTCCACCACGAGCGCCACTAACCCTTCGGCCTTCACCACCATCCAAGAATGGACGATGACTGCGAAGGGCAACACGGGCATTATTGGTAACCACAAAACCCGTAGCGGCAACCGCACGACGAACACCTGGTATGAATATACCGTTGACCTTAGCGCTTACAGTGGCCAAGGTTATGTGGCTATCCGTCACTTCAACTGCACCGACCAGTTCATCCTGAACGTGGACGACATCACCATCGAGGCTGGCAGCGGCGGCGGTCCCACTCCGGAAGGCACTATCACCTTTGAGGACCAACAAATTCCTTCCAGCTGGAACAACGACGCCACCTATCCTTGGGTTGTCGCTTCACCTACCGGCTATCCCGGTTATCACGGCAGCTACTGCATGACGAGCGGCAATGCTGGCGTTAGCGGCTCTACCTCAACCATGGAAGCCACTGTTAACTTCGTGCAAAACGGTTCCATCAGCTTCCTCGCTGGTTGCTGGGGCGAAGGCAGCAGCGACACCTATGATTGGGACAAGTGCAGATTCTACATCGACGGACAAATCCAATTCGACTATGGCGCACACCAAAGCTGGGAACTCATGACCTACGAAGTGAGCGCCGGTCAACATACGTTCACCTGGACCTACAAAAAGGACAGCAGCGTGAACCCGGAGGGTGACTTCTTCGGTGTCGACGATGTCACCTTCGTGGGCGCCGGCGGCGGTGGCGGCGGTAGCGAAAGCATTATCTATGACTTCGAAAACAGCACCACACAAGGCTGGACCGCCATCGACGCCGATGGCGACGGCTACAACTGGGTGCTCGGCTCTGCCATCGGTGGTATCTATCTCATTAATGGTGCCTCTCTGGCTGGCTCGGGTCATAACGCATCCAACGATTTGATGTGCTCAGGTTCCTATAGAAATCTTGATTCAGGTGGTGGCACAGTGCTCACCTCCGACAACTACCTCGTATCGCCTCAAGTGGCCCTCGGCGGTAGCAGCGACTTCTGGGCCTGCGGCCAGGATGCCACCTATGCTGCCGAACACTTCGGCGTGGCTGTTTCGACGACCAACCACACCAATCCTTCTGCTTTCACCGTCCTCCAACAATGGACGCTGACCGCCAAGGGCACACGTTATGAAGGTCCTCGTGGCAACCGCGACCAAGGCACTTGGTATCATTTCACTGTCGACCTGAGCGCTTATGCCGGTCAGACGGGTTACATCGCCATCCGTCACTTCAACTGCTCCGACCAGTTCATCCTTGACATCGACGATATCACCATCGTGGAAGGCAGCGGCAGCAGCACCCCGACCTACACCATCACTGCTACGCCCAACCCGCTTGAAGGTGGTTATATCACCATCGCCTACAGAGGCGATAGAGACCGCCAGTCCTACGACTTTGAAAACGGCGCCCAAGGCTGGACTAGCATCGATGCTGATGGCGACGGTTACGGCTGGGATAGCCACATCAACACAGGCACTGGTAACCACACCGCACATGCTGGCGACGGTCTCATGACCTCGGCAAGCTATATTAATGATATAGGTGCCCTTACCCCTGACAACTACCTCGTTTCACCTCAAGTGCAACTTGGCGGCAGCATCACCTTCTATGCTTGCGCTCAAGACGCCGGATATGCTGCTGAGCACTTCGGCGTGGCTGTCTCTACGACCAGCAACACCAACGCCTCTGCCTTCACCACCATCCAACAATGGACGTTGACAGCCAAGAGTGTTGGCGCTCCCACCAACTTCAACCGCATGGGCGGCACCCGCGACTCTGGCGCTTACTATGAATACACTGTCAACCTGAGCGCCTATGCCGGCCAGACCGGTTATGTGGCCATCCGCCACTTCGACTGCACCGACCAATTCTACCTCAATGTTGACGACATCACCATCAACGAAGGCGGTAGCGGCGGTCAAACCGGTCAAACTGTCACTGGCGAATTCAATGAAGGCCAGACCTGCATCCTGACGGCTATCCCCTTCACGGGTTACCACTTCGTGAACTGGACCGAAAACGGCACCGTGGTCTCCACCAATGCTGTCTACAGCTTCACCGTGACGGGCAACCGCACCCTCATCGCCAACTTCTCAAACGACGCTGGCCAGACCTACACCATCACCGCTACGCCTAACCCGCTCGAAGGCGGTTATATCACCATCGACTATAGAGGCAACAGAGACGTTGTCTTCAGCGATGACTTCGAGACCGGTATCGGCAACTGGACGTTGATCGACGCCGACGGCGACGGCCAAAACTGGTACGACCTGATCGACGACAACCCGAACAACATTCCGGGACACAATGGCTCGGCAGGCTTTGCCACTTCAGCAAGCTACAGCGGCTCGGCCTTGACCCCCGACAATTACCTCGTTTCGCCCCAGGTGGCTCTCAACGGCACGTTCTCCTTCTGGGCCTGCGCACAAGACGCCTCATGGGCTGCCGAGCACTTCGGCGTGGCCGTTTCGACGACCAACAACACCAGCGCTGCTGCCTTCACCACCGTCCAACAGTGGACGCTGACCGCTAAGAGTGGTTCAGGCGTGCGCACTAGCGACACCCGCGACGGTATGACCCGTGACCAAGGTGCTTGGTACCAATTCACCGTTGACCTGAGCAACTATGCCGGTCAGATGGGTTACATCGCCATCCGTCACTTCGGCTGCACCAATATGTTCCGTATCGTTGTCGACGATGTTGAGCTGACCACCGAAGGTCAAGCTGGCGGCACCGTCAGCGGCGTCTTCGAAGAAGGCCAGACCTGCATCCTGACCGCTATCCCCTTCACGGGCTACCACTTCGTGAACTGGACCGAAAACGGCACCGTGGTCTCCACCAACTCCGTCTACAGCTTCACTGTGACCAGCGACCGCAACCTCATCGCCAACTTCGCGAACAACTCTGGCCAGACCTATACCATCACCGCTACGCCTAACCCGCTCGAAGGTGGTTACATCACCATCGCCTACAGAGGTGAAAGAGACCAGATGACCTACGACTTTGAAGACAGCAGCCTCCAAGGCTGGACCACCATCGACGGCGGCAGCCCGGCTGGCTACGGCTGGCAACTGATCTCCCAAAAGATTGGCACTGGCTATGGCCACAATGCTTCCGTTGACGGCGTGCTCTCACAGAGCTACGACAACGATTACGGTGTTGTCTATCCCGACAACTACCTGATTTCGCCTCAGATCACTCTCGGTGGCTCCATCAGCTTCTGGGCTTGTGGTCAGGATGCCGGCTATGCTGCCGAGCACTTCGGCGTGGCTGTTTCCACCACCAACAACACCAGCGCCTCGGCCTTCACCACGATTCAGGAATGGACTATCGCTGCCAAGGGCACTCGTTATGATGGTCCTCGCGGCAACCGTGACCAAAGCACTTGGACGCTCTACACTGCTGACCTGAGCGCTTACAGCGGCCAAGGTTATGTGGCCATCCGTCACTTCAACTGCTCCGACCAGTTCTACCTCGATGTTGACGACATCACCATCGTGGAAGGCGGCGGCGGTGGCGGTGAGACCGGCGAAACCGTCAGCGGCACCTTCGAAGAAGGCCAGACCTGCATCCTGTCGGCATTCCCCTTCACGGGCTATCACTTCGTGAACTGGACTGAAAACGGCACCGTGGTCTCCACCGAGTCTGTCTACAGCTTCGTCGTCACCTGCGACCGTAACCTTGTGGCCAACTTCTCGAACGAGCCCGTCCAGACCTACACCATCACTGCTACGCCCAACCCGCTCGAAGGCGGTTACATCACCATCGAGTACAGCGGCGATAGAGAAGAGTTCTTCTACGACTTCGAAGACAGCACCATGCAAGGCTGGACCACCATCGACGCTGATGGCGACGGTTTCAACTGGGAGCTGGGTTCTGTCCTGATGGCAGGTTACCTCATCCCGTCGCATGGCGATGGCGCCGATTGCATGTCTTCACAAAGCTATGATTCCGATGCCGGCGCATTGACGCCTGACAACTACCTGGTATCGCCTCAAGTGCAACTTGGCGGTAGCATCACCTTCTGGGCTTGCGCACAGGATGAAAGCTACGCCGCCGAACACTTCGGCGTGGCCGTTTCGACGACCAGCAACACCAACGCCTCTGCCTTCGCCACCCTCCAAGAGTGGACGATGACAGCCAAGAGTGTTGGCAACCCGGGTAACTATGCCAGCAGAAGCCGCGTGGGCAGAGAAGGCACTTGGTACGAATACACCGTCGACCTGAGCTCCTATGCCGGCCAAACGGGCTATATCGCCATCCGTCACTTCAACTGCTCCGACATGTTCTACCTCGATGTTGACGACATCACCATCGTGGAAGGCGCTGGCGGCGGCGGTGAAACGGGCGAAACCGTGAGCGCTGTCTTCGAAGAAGGCCAGACCTGCATCCTGACGGCTATCCCGTTCTCGGGCTACTACTTCGTCAACTGGACAGAGAATGGCACTGAGGTGGCTAACACTGCCGTCTACTCCTTCACTGTCACCTGCGACCGCAACCTCGTGGCCAACTTCTCGCAAGAACCTGCCGAGAGCTACACCATCAACGCTGTAGCCGACCCGACTATTGGCGGTACTGTCACCGGCGCCGGCACCTACGCTTATGGTACTGAGGTTACGCTGGGTGTGACACTCAACGAAGGCTATATCTTCGAGTATTGGACTGAAGGTGGCCTCATCGTGTCGACCGACCAAGACTACACCTTCACCGTCACTGGCAACCGCGACCTCGTCGCTTGCCTGAAGCTCGATGATGATGGCGTTGGCGAACACAACATTACCGTTGCCATCTATCCTAACCCCGTCACCGACAAGCTGAATGTTGAAGCCACCGAGGCCATCGAACAAGTCGAGGTGTTCAACATCAACGGTGCCAAGGTCTTCAGCGAGAAGAACTACACCGAAAAGGCGGAAATCAACACGGCCAACCTGCCCGCAGGCACCTACGTCATCCGCATGACGACGAAGAGCGCCTCCGAGGTGAGAAGCTTCGTGAAGTTCTGATTCAACATGTAGAGACGGTGTGCACACCGTCTCTACATCATTATACCATTGTAGAGACGCGCCATGGCACGTCTCTACATTTTTTATGCGTTTTTAGAAGGAACAGATGGCGTCGCCGCCCGGCTTTGGTTGACAATCCAAACGCCGGCAAACACCAGAATCATGGCCACCACCTTCTTCCAGGTGAGATGGTCCAAGCCAATCACAATACTGATGACGGTGGCAATGGTGGGTTGCACATAATTATACATGCTTACCAAGGTCGGGCGTATCCTTTTCTGCCCGACTGGAATCAAGAAATAGGCGACGAAAGTTGCAAAAAACACCACATAGGCCACCTGCCACAGCACTTTGCCCTCGATTTGGCTGAAAGGAATCTGAACGAAATGCCGCCCGTTGAAAGGCAAAGCCATCAACATGGAAAACAGAAACATCCATTTCATGAAGGTGACCACGTTGTACTTCGAAATCAAGGGGCGGAAAATGCCGAGATACAAGGCAAAAGTGAGCGCGTTGACAATGGTCAGCACGATGCCCATAGGCTTGGTCTCGGAGGCACCACCACCCAAGCCTACCGAGTTGAACACCAATATCAAAACACCCGCCAGACTCAACAAAACGCCACCGGCTTTCTTGAAGGTGATAGGCTCCTTCAAGACAATGGCCGCCACAATCATGGTCAAAATGGGCGTGCAGGTGTTGGCGATACTCAAGTCGATGGAAGTCGTCATGGTGACGGCTTTCAGAAAACTGATTTGGGTGAGAAACAGGCCCAACATCGACGCCACAAAGATCTGTGCCATGTCTTTTAACGGCACCTTCTCCTTGGGCATGAAGAGCGACAGCAGCCAAAACAAAGCAGTGGCTCCCGTAGCCCTACAGCAAAACAAGTCCATGGGAGTCAGCACCTGTGCGTTGGAGATGTTTTTGCAGCAGATAATGTTGAATCCAAAGATGCAATACGCGCCGAAACAGGCGAGATGCCCTATGATGGTAGAACGGTTATTCAATGTTTCTTCGATTTGGGCGGCAAAGGTACGGAGTTTTTTCGCAATTTTGCAGCCCGAAACCTGAAGGCATGCAAAAAATCAAAAGTTACGTGTTGCCCATCGCCATCGTGCTGGGGCTTTTGCTGCACGACTACTGTGCGGCTTTCACCGTGGCGGTGCCCTATATCATCTTCTCCATCCTTTTGCTGACCTTCACCGCCGTCGACATCCGACAACTGCGCTTCAAACCCTTGTTTATCTGGATTATTCTCTTTCAAGTGGGCGTGAGTTTGGGCGGCTATGCATCACTTAGGCTCCTGAATGTCAACGAAATCATCGCCGAAGGCGTGCTCATCGGGGTGCTGTGTCCCGTGGCAGCTTCGGTGGCGGTGGTGAGCACCATGCTGGGCGCCGACCGCAACACCGTGACTTCCTATTCCGTTATTGGAAAACTGGTCGTCTCCATTGTGGCCCCTATTTATTTTTCGTTCATCGGCGTCAACCAGGACATGCCCTTCGTCGTCTCGTCTCTGCACATTCTGAAGCGCATCGGCACCATCATCGGCCTGCCTTTC
>JAEEGL014482288.1_pt1 | contig 10168 bp, 7 predicted proteins | sample 9134231 | NCBI WGS metagenome assembly JAEEGL01 (sample SAMN16246548, study PRJNA631951) | gut metagenome | biome: gut microbiome; feature: rumen; material: fiber-attached | host: Bos | place: Iran: Karaj | collected 2018-10
CATGGCGCCTTTGCGGCATGAATCGACGCATTTTCCACACTTAATGCAGCGATCGGCGTCGACGGTCAATTTGCCGGGTTCTACAGTAATCGCCTTCCGCTTAGCGCACGCGCGGGCACACGCGCCGCAGTAGACGCACTTTTGGGGATTCCAACTCGTTTCCGTCACGCCTTTAACGCCCAAATCGTTCTCTTCCGACTTGAGACAGTTGTTGGGACATCCGGTGACGCCAAGCTTAAACTTATGCGGCAATTTCCGCCCAAAATAGCGTTTGTCAAGTTCCTCGGCGATTTCGTAAGCGTCGATTCTTCCGCTCGGACAAACGCGCCCTCCCTGACATGCGGTCACCGTGCGAACACGCGGTCCCGAAGCGCCAAGCGACACGCCGCCCTTTTCGAGCGCGAGGACGACTTCGTCGATCTGTTCAAGTTTAATAAAAGGGATCTCAACTCCTTGCCGAGAGGTTAAATGAATATATCCCTGACCGTATTTCTCGGCGACGCGACGAATTGTTTCAAGTCGCTCAACCGTCAGATTGCCGCCGACGACGCGCAGACGCATCGAGAATTGATCCTTCTGCTTCTGCAACATAAAACCGCTAGCTTTTAAATTTGCGTAATCTTTTTCCATGACGTTCTCCCCACGCGACAGTCGTTTGCGCGTCAATACTTATTAGCGCAATGCCGATCTACCGCAATATCGATCGGCTCCCGTCCGGCAATGCTAACAAGCCAATGCGAGACGTCGCCGTCTCTTTCAAACTGCATGAGCGCGCCCTGTCCGCCAATGTCGGCGCCCAGGAAATAACTCACGGCCTTAAAACGGCATTCTTTAAGACAGGACGCGCATCCCCAACATTCTTCCGGACGCTTTAAAACGGCTTTGCCTTTGTAATCGCGTTTAATCAGATTTCCGGGACACGCTTCAACGCACGCGCCGCATCCGACGCATAAATTCCTATCAATTCGTATGCTCATATCGTTCCTTTCCGACCGTTAACGGTCTCTTTACGATCTCGACTACCCCGTTGCGGCGCCGCGAATTGACGAAATACTCGCATTCGTCGTTTCGTTCCGGATAGTCCGCGTTGACGCCAAATCCTGGCCAACGCGTTTCGTGTCGGGCCTTTAGATGCGGAATAAGCGTCTCGCAAACGGTCAGACGGTCAATCAGTTCGTAAATATGCAGCATTTCGTCCATATCGCGGGCAGTCAACGACGACGCCATTTTCGTAAGTTGCGCGATTCGTTCTTGCGCGATCGTAAGTTGTTTCTCGTTATAGCGGTACTTCGCGCTTATCCCGCCGGCGTAATTGTCCATATTCTTCTGCATGGCCTCTTCCAATTCAAAGACGTCGTAAAGACTTTCGCCGTCCGTCATACGGCGGGAGTACTCCGCAATCTTGTCTTGAGAAAGGCTCGTCAAAATCTCGTTGTCGACCTCGGGAAGCGCGGGCAGATCGCCGAGGATCGCCTCAGCGGCTATCTCGCCTTCCGCCATCGATCCGGTCACAAACTTCTTCGGCGCGCCGCCGACTACGTCCCCCGCCGCGTATAGACCCGGGATCGTCGTTCTTCGCGACGTGTCGACCCAATACCCGCTTCCGGTGTGCCCGCCGACTATATACGGTTCCGTTCCTTCGATTTCCACGTTAAAATGAGAAGGCGATTTACCGCTTTCAAGCCATTTAAGAGTTTGGGCGGGAGCCATGTTCAGATACGCGCGACATAGATCGTCTTCCTGTTCGGACGAAATGCCAACGGTCTGGAGATAGCACGGTCCGCGTCCTTCCAGCGCCTCGGTCGTAGCGCCTTGCGCGCGCCCTGACGTCGACAACCCGTAACGCGAAGCGTACGTCTCGCCTTTCGCGTTCACTTCCTTCGCGCCGACGCCGAGCGCAATCGTGCCGGTCGGGGCGATCGTGTCTTTGCAACGTTGCGCGACAAACCGCATTTCAAAGGACGTCATTTCCGCGCCGACGCGCGCGCCCATGGCGTAGCCAGCGCCGGTATTGAACGGAGGATACCACATCTTATGACGCGAAAACCCCGGATTATTTGGACGGTACATTCCTGCCGCGCCGCCGGTCGCAACGAGCGTCGCGCGCGCCGTAACGACGAACGCCGCCTCGTAATTGACGGCAAACCCGACCGCGCCGCAAACGCCGCGCTCGCCGAGCAGCAAATCGGTTACGTTGACATGATTGATAACGGAAATATTCTCGTAACGCAAAAGCTCGGCTGTCAGAATCGGCTTGATGTTCTCTCCGTTGATCTTAACGTTGCGCTTGCCGCGCGAAACATAGTTCCCGTTCTCGTCCTTGAGAAAGACGAGCCCCATTTTTTCAAGATTCCGGGCTACGGAGTTAAAACGTTTCGCCATCGAAAGAACGAGATCGTCTCGAATAATCTTCTCCGCGTCCCAGCGCACGTATTCAAGATACTCCTTTTCCGTATGATTGTCGACAATATACGCGTTTATCGCGTTCACGCCGGCGGCGAGACATCCCGACCGTCGAACGTTCGCTTTCTCCAAAACAAGTATCCTCAAGTTGGGATTCAGTCTGGCGGCGGTAATCGCGGCGTAGCAGCCGGCGGCGCCGCCGCCTATGACAAGCATATCTGCATGGATCTTTTCTAATTTCAAACCGTCGTTTCTCATTAAATGAAAACGCTTTCTTCCTTAAGAGACTTATTATTCTGCACGACGATCTTATCGCCGTCGACAACGATTAAACGATAAATAAAGACGTCGACGGGCTCGCCGGGTTCAAGAATGGAATCGTTAATACTGCGCGTCGACGAAATCACAATATCATGGATTCTCGTCTTGATTTCGAGATTGCTGCCGCGAAAGATAACGTCTTCGACCACGCCTTGTTCGGCCGATGTTACAAACCGCTGGTTTTCCCCTTTCTTAAAGACGTCTACAAACTCGGGGCGAATAATGGCGCGCGTTCCGGCGCCAAGACTGTCGAAGTATCTAAATCGGTCATAATTCGCAACAGGCTGCGTATTCCCAATAAAACTCGCGACAAAGGGAGTTTTCGGATTAACGTAAAGCTCGCGCGGCGTACCCGTCTGTTCGATCTGTCCCTGATTCGTCACAATGATCTCGTCGGCGACTTCTATCGCTTCGTCCTGATCGTGCGTTACGAAAATGCTCGTAATGCCAAGCTGCGTTATCATATTGCGCAGCCAAGTTCGCAGTTCGAGTCGGACTTTAGCGTCGATTGCGGCGAAGGGTTCGTCGAGCAGAAGCAGTTGCGGATTAGGCGCGAGCGCTCGCGCAAACGCGACGCGCTGACGCTGGCCTCCTGAAAGTTGGCTTGGAAAACGCTCGTCTAACCCTTCGCAGTTAATCAATTTCAGAAGTTCGCGGACGCGCTTGTCGATCGTTGCGGCGTCAACTTTCTTGACTCGAAGACCGAACGCGATATTGTCGTATACGGTCATGTACCTAAAGAGCGCGTAACTCTGAAAGACGAATCCAACGCCCCGCTCGCTGCCGGGAATATCGTTTACAACCCGCCCGTCGATGATAATCTCGCCGGAATCGGGCGTTTCAAGGCCGGCGATCATTCGGAGAATCGTCGTCTTACCGCTCCCGGACGAACCTAGCAGTCCGACAAGCCGTCCCTTTGGGATCGATATATTGACGTTCTTCGAAGCGTAAAAATCGCCGAATCGTTTATTGACGCCGCGCAACTCTACGTACGCGTCCCGAATCTCGTTATCCGCCTGACTCATTCTGTTTCCCCTCTTTCCTACCCCGTTATTTCAGAACATCAAGGTCTTTATTCCCGCGACCTTCAAGCCATACTCTCAAAACTAAAACGACGATTGTCAGCACGACAAGAATACTCGACGCGGCGAACGCGCCGGTAAAATCGTAGCCTTGGTAAAGTAATTCGATATAGAGCGGAAGCGTGTTCGTCTTGCCGCGCAAATGCCCTGAAAGAACCGACACGGCGCCAAACTCGCCCATAGCGCGCGCCGTGCACAGGACGACGCCGTATAACAGCGCCCACTTGACGTGCGGCAACGTCACTTTACGAAAAATTGTCCACGTTCGCGCGCCCATAAGCGCCGCCGCTTCCTCTTCGTCGACGCCCTGAGCCGTAAGCACGGGAATGAGCTCGCGCGAAATGAACGGGAACGTCACGAATATCGTCGCCAGAATAATGCCGGGCGCGGCGAAAATTATCTCGATATCGTATTTGTCCAGCAACGGAAAGAGAAAACTCTGACGTCCGAAGGTAAGGACGTAAATCAAACCGGCGATAATCGGAGAGACCGTAACCGGAAGATCGATAAACGTCGAAATAATCTTCTTTCCGCGAAAAGCGAATTTCGTTATGCACCATGCGGCGGAAAGACCGAAGAGCGTATTGACGCCCACCGCCCAAAGGGTGGCCTTAAGAGTCAGCAGCGCCGCCTTAATCGCGTACTGATCTGTAATTGAGTTCCAATACGCGGCCAGTCCCTGCGCAAACGCCGTCTCTAAAATAAAGACAAGCGGCAGTATCAAAAAGAGCGCCAGAAAGAGCTCGCACGTAATAATAAGCGTCCATTTCAGGACCGCGTTTTCTTTTCTAAGCCGCATCTTGTGACTCCTTACGCTATTCCGCTAACGCGTTTAGAAACCATGCTTTGCAAAATAGCGTTGACCGAAAGAATTACGAACGCGATCGCCAACATAACAAGGGCGATGCTCGTCGCGCTCGCGTAGTCGTACTCTTGCAACTGGGACATTATCATAAGCGGGGCAATCTCCGTCTTATACGGAATATTGCCGGAAATGAAGACGACGCTTCCGTACTCGCCGATGCAACGCGCAAAGGCCAGAGAAAATCCCGAGATGAGCGCTGGCAACAGTTCGGGAAAAATCACGCTCCAAAACGTTTTGCGTCGCGACGCGCCGAGGATGGAGGCGGCTTCTTCATATTGAACGTCGATCTTCTCCAAAACGGGCTGAACCGATCGAACGACGAACGGAATCCCGATGAAAACGAGCGCGACGATAATCCCCAAGGGCGTATACGCGATCCGAATATTGAAAAAATCGAAGAAAATCTTGCCAATCCAACCGTTTGTGGTCGTCATATGCGTTAGCGCTATGCCGGCGACGGCGGTCGGCAAAGCGAAAGGCAACTCGATGATTCCGTCGACGAAACGCTTGCCAGGGAATTCGTACCGAACGAGGATCCACGCGAGCGCCAGCCCCATAAACGCGTTCACGGTCGACGCGACGAACGAGCAGCCGATACTGATCCAATAGCTTTTCAGCACGCGCGGCGTCGTTATCGTGTGAAAGAATTCCGCAGGACTTAATTGCGCCGAAAATATGACAAGAGAGCACAGCGGAATCAACACGACGACGCTAAGAATCGTCATTGTTATCCCAAAAGTGATCCCAAATCCGGGAATTACGCTTTTTCGTTTGGACTTTTTCACTTCGTCTCTCCTTTGGAAAGGCCGCGTCGTTCGCCGACGCCCTTATGAGGATTGCTCGCTGTTCGGTCGCCGCTTAGCGTTAATTCGCCTTTTTTTCGTAAATCTGATCGAAGTTGCCGCCTTCGGCAAAGTGATCTTTACGCGCCTTAGCCCAACCGCCGAAATGGTTGATATCGATTTTCTTAACCTTGTCGTTAATCCATTTGCCGTCTTCCGGAATCGCCGTTATCGAAGAACTGTCGTTTTCAGACACATACTTCGCGTATATTTCTGGCGAGCTCGGACGGTAGAAATTCTGCGCTTCAACTTCCTGAGCCTCGTCGGAATAAAGGAATTGGAGATATTCTGCGGCGGCCTCCTCCGCGCCGTGACGTTTGGCCACCTTATCGACGACGGCGACCGTCGGCTGGCACAGGATCGAAACAGACGGTACGACAATCTCATACTTGCCGGGATACTCGCGCAACGACAGGAACGCCTCGTTTTCCCATGCAATTAAAACGTCGCCTTGACCGTTGTTGACAAAAGAGGTCGTCGAACCGCGCGCGCCGGAATCGAGAACCAGAACGTTCTTATAGAGTTTCTCTATCGATTTTTTAATTTCCGCTTCGCTTTGCCCCGCCTCCTCGAAATAATACCACGCGGCCAGATAATTCCACATCGCGCCGCCGGACGTCTTGGGATTTGGCGTAATAACGCCGACTCCCTCGCGAAGGAGATCGTTCCAATCGAGGATATTCTTAGGATTGCCGGCGCGAACTAAAAAGACGATCGTCGAAGTATACGGCGAACTGTCGCGCGGAAACTCCGAAATAAAACCGGGTTCGATCAAACCGGCGTCGGCGACGACTTGCACGTCCCCCTCAAGCGCGAGCGTCACGACGTCGGCGCGAAGACCGTTAGCGACCTCGATCGCCTGCTTCCCCGACCCGCCGTGCGACTGAGTTACCGAGATTGCTTGACCGGTAAGCTCTTCGTAATGTTTTTCAAAAAGCGCGTTGTACGCCTGGTAGAGCTCGCGCGTAGGATCATAAGATACGTTCACAAGTTCCAAATCGCCTTCCGCTTTAGAACCGCATCCGGAAACCGTCAACGCCAACGATAAAAAAAGCGCCAAACCAGTCGACGCCAACGCTATTTTCTTATTCATTTCAATACCGCCTTCCGATAAACCAATTCCATTTCACAAATCGCCGCGAAGAACGCAAACTGAAAATCGACTGACGCGCGATTAGCCGCCGTTCCGGCGTTTCCCGTGATTCCACATGCGTCGGGAACGCTCGAAGTCCTCCCTATGAACTTTCCCCCATCGTAAAGAACGGCGTGAAAGAAACGCGTCAAAAACCTACTCGAATTAAATCCTACTAATGTGATAGGTAAATAGGTTTATAAAGATTCTAACATCAGTTTGACTTTTGTCAAACGCCAAAATTAAGAAAAGTTAAAAATTGTTGACGCAAGCGTTGAACAAGTCGACGCAAATCAATCAAAACGAAGGGACTAGATACAAGGCCAGAGTTTATTTCAGACACGCGCCCGCCATTTGCGAAGGTTTTCCAGAACATCTGCTGATTGCCGCTAACAAAGCGCTGTTACCGAAGCTGACGTCGTCTCACAATAGAGAAAGCCGTCTATTGCTCAGTCATATTGCTCACGCGCATGACGGGCGATCGGCCATTTGCCGAGTTGCATTAACGCGCCTTGATTCGAAAAGCTCAACAAATTCGCCCTTCTCCAATCAGCCAATTCCGCCAATAACATACCGGAGAATGGCCCGGGCAGCCCTATGTTGAGAGCGTCAAGATTAGTCTCAAAAGAACCGCTTTTTTTCGATTCGAACCGTCGCCAAACGCGATTCGTCATGGCAAAGAACCGCTGCCTTGCGCCGAAAAGCGCGCAGTCGAAACGAAGGCGCCTCCAACCGGAACGCCACACAACATTCAGGAACGCAACATCTTACAAGAAATATACAGATTTCACTTCGTCAAGCGGAGAAAATGAAAAATTTTTGTTTTTTTTCTCCGAACGTCGTTTTTTCAGCGGATTCAGATTCTCAGCGCGATTTTATCTTGCGGCGCACTTCGGCGGCAAAATAGAACGAGCCTATCGCGCACAGCGCGTCGTTGTTCTGACTTGCCCGCGTGCAGTAATCCGCGAGATACGCCTGGAAATCGGGCACGACCCGGAATTTGCGTCTGATCGGAGAATCTTCGGAACACGTTTCGTTGAGCGTCTCTTCGGCAATCTGAATAAGGTCGGCAATGGAAGTAGCGCGTCCGTCTTTCCCGCGCTCCGTTAAAATGATCTCGTCGGCGATCGGCGCCATTTCCGCGATCATGCCGCGAATATCTTTACCAACGGTCGTAGCGAACAGAATTTTAATTTTGCGGTCCTTAAGCCGCTCGCGCGCCGAGAGCATAAAGGCGGCGACAGAAGCGCGGTTATGAGCGCCGTCGACAATAATAAGCGGATTTTTAGAAACGACTTCGAACCGCGCGGGTATCTCGAAATTCTCCGCGGCGCTTTGTATCGCCGACGCCGGGACGGGCAGATTGAGCCGTTCCCCTTCTTTCTCGGAATCGCCGTTCTTCAGGGTTCGTCCTTCCGGCGCGCCCGTTCGAGTCGCGAGAATATCGACGACCTTTAACGCGATCTCAAAATTCCAGCGTCGAACGGAATCGAACGGGGGAGTCGGAAAACTCTCGACGAGAGTCGAAATCCCGTCGATTTGATAAAACGGCGCGCCGAATTTCTGCGCGCGTTCCCGAGCGAGCGCGCACACGGCGTCGAGTTCGCGATCCGAAATCTGCGTTTGCGGATCGATTCGAAGAAGGGCGCGTTCCTGACGGAGCCAATCCTCTTCCGTATGCTTTTTGAGTTCTTTCTTCTCGCCCGAGGCGTCCTCCTCGCACGGTTCCAGCTCGGGCGGTTCTTCGAGCGGCTCGTGCATGAGGAATTTTGAAAAGCCTATTCCGGACACAAGGGGCGCGTTCGACTTAACGATCCCGAGTTTCTCGCCGGCAATCGCTTCAAGCGTCGAGCCGAGCTGCTCGCAATGGTCGTAACTAACGCTGGTTACGACGGACACGTCGGCGTCGCACGCGTTGGTCGCGTCAAATCGGCCGCCCAAACCGACTTCAAGAATAGCCACGTCGACGCCCGCGCGCGCAAAGAGAGAAACGGCAAGAATGAGCGCCCATTCGAAAAAAGTCGGCTTTTCGACGCACGGGTCGGCGTCCGAATCGAACAAGTCGAGCGCCTGCCGACGTTTAATCGCGGCAAATTCCTTCCATTTGCCCGCAAGACGCAGCAGAGTTTCGGCAAAAAGCGTCTTAGGACAATTCTTACCGTTGATCTGAAAACGTTCGGTTACCTCGTCCAAGTGCGGCGACGTAAAGAGCCCGACGCGGTAGCCGGCGGCGCGATAGATTCGATCGAGCGCGGCGCACGTCGTTCCCTTTCCTTTCGTTCCCGCGACGTGAACGATGATAAACCGCTTTTCCGGATTGCCGAGAAAGGCGAGAAATTCGCGCAACCGAGCAAGAGAACTCTCCATCTGATCGTACGGAATCGACTTAAACGTCTCGTAATTCGTACGACGGTTCAGAAATTTCAGAGCGCGTTGATAGAGAGCGTTTTCTTGAGATCGCATAGTTCCAAAATCGGCAATCGTGGGACCGGCGCGCGAAACCGACGGGCGGTCGAGCTTCGCGCGCTGTGAGATAAGGTTCCGGAACGGACGACCGCGCCTTCGCCAGACGCCGACATGAGGAAACGCCATGCCCTGACAGACAGAGCGTTTCCCAGCGGCGAACGGCGCCGAAGCGGCCGGTTTGCCTCTCGCCAAACTTGATTATTTCGAGAGAGGTTTCGTCATACGAACGACGTCGAGCCCTTCGTCAAGCTGGTCCTTCGGAAGAACCTGCTCTTCTTCGCAAAGCTGACGGATCGTCTTGCCGCATTTGAACGCCTTTTTGGCAAGCGCGGCGGCCTTCTCATATCCGATGTACGGATTGAGGCCGGTAACGATCGAAAGGCTCTGTTCGACGGCCGCGGCGCATTTTTCCGGATTCGCGCGCAGACCTTCAAGCAGTTTATCGGCAAAGACTTCGGCGCCGCCGGAGAGAATGCGTACGGAGTCGAGCGCGACGTCCGCCATGACTGGCATGAGGATATTGAGCTGGAACTGACCGCCGGAAACGCCGGACAGCGCCATCGTCGCGTCGTTGCCGACGACTTTCGCCGCCAACTGCATAACGCTTTCGCAGATAACCGGATTGACCTTGCCGGGCATAATCGAGCTGCCGGGCTGGAGATCCTTCAGAATGACTTCGTAATATCCGCAGCGGGGACCGGATCCCAGCCAGCGAATATTATTGGCGACGTTCGACATGGTCGAGGCGACCGCCTTGAGGAGCGCGTGGCAGGCGACCAAACCGTCGCGCTGAGCGTTCGCTTCGAAGTGGTTCGCGGCTTCGCGGAAGGGAACGCCCGTCTTTTCGGCGAGGAGCGCGGCGATCGTTTCGCCGTATTTCGGGTCGCAGTTGATGCCGCTTCCAACCGCGGTTCCGCCCGCGGGAAGTTCGCAAATCTGCTCGACCGCTTCTTTCGCGCGTTTGATCGCAAGTTCAAATTGGCGCGCGAATCCGCCGAATTCCTGACCGAGCGTCATCGGGGTCGCGTCGGCGAGGTGGGTGCGGCCGATCTTAATG
>JAEEGL015073835.1_pt1 | contig 10168 bp, 15 predicted proteins | sample 9134231 | NCBI WGS metagenome assembly JAEEGL01 (sample SAMN16246548, study PRJNA631951) | gut metagenome | biome: gut microbiome; feature: rumen; material: fiber-attached | host: Bos | place: Iran: Karaj | collected 2018-10
AATAAAGCTAAATTAAATAAAGATGATATAGATATACATATATCATCAGATTTATTAAATCAATTAGTAGCTAGTAATTATGCTTCTAAAGATATTAATATACCATTTATAGGTTTATACGCTGCGTGTGCTTCATCTACATTAGGAATTATACTTGCTTCTAATATGATTAATAGTAAACAAATTAAAAAAGCTATATGTACGGTTAGTAGTCATAATGCTTCTGCTGAAAAACAATTTAGATATCCTGTGGAATATGGTGGGCCTAAAAGAAAGACTACAACATCGACATCTACAGGTGGATGTGCAGCATTAATATCAAATGTTAAAAAAGGTGTAAAAATTGAATCTGGAACTATAGGTAGAGTAGTTGATATGGATGTTAAAGATGTATATCATATGGGAGCGGTTATGGCACCAGCTGCTGCAGAAACATTATATGAACATTTAAAATATCATAAAAGGAAACCTAATTATTATGATTTAATTTTAACTGGAGATTTAGGTATATATGGTAGAGGAATATTTAAAGATTATTTAAAAGAAAAATATAATATTAGCTTAACTAATTATGAGGATGCAGGTTCTATTTTATATGGTAATAATAAAAAGATGTATGCTGGGGGATCAGGTCCTTCATGTTTACCTTTAATATCATATGGATATGTTTTTAATAAACTAAAAAATAAAGAATATAAAAAAATATTATTAATCGCTACTGGAGCGTTACACAGTGTAACGATGTGCAACGAAAAAAATTCAATACCAAGTATCGCACATGCTATAAGTTTGGAGGTTATATGATATATTTAAAATCATTTATATTTTGTGGATTAGTATCAGCTTTAGCAGAACTAATTTTATCTAAAACTAAATTAACACCAGGTCATATGACAACTTTATTTGTTATAGTAGGATCATTTTTGGATGTGTTTGATATATATGACAAATTAATTAATTGGGCAGGTGGTGGTGCATTAGTACCTATAACCTCATTTGGTCATTTATTAATTCATGGTGCTATGGATACGGCAGCAAAAACTAATTTTATGGGATTACTTACTGGGATGCTTAATTTAACAGCTGCAGGTATTGCTTCAGCTATAATAATATCATTTTATTTATCACTAATTTTTAAACCAAAAGACTAATAGTCTTTTTTTTATGAAGCGGAAGTGGTATAATTAAAACGGATAGGATGATGAATATGATAAATATACAAACAGATTCAAGAAAAATTAAAAAGGGAGATACATTTGTAGCTTTGAAAGGTATAAGTAGTGATGGTCATGATTATATTGAAGCTGCAATTAAAAATGGTGCATCTAAAATTGTGTGTGAACATGGTAAGTATGCTGTTGAAACAGAGATTGTTCCTGATACAAGAGCTTATTTAAATGATTATTTATCTTCTCATTACAATGATATATTGAATGAAATGACAATTATTGGTGTTACTGGTACTAATGGTAAAACTACAGATTGTTATATTATTAATGAGGCATTAAATGAACTAGGATGCAAATGTGCATATATAGGAACAATTGGTTTTTATGTTAATAAAGAATTAATATGCCCATTACCTAATACAACACCAGATGCATGTGATTTATATGATTTAATTATAAAGGCTCATGATATGGGATGTAAGGCTGTTGCATTAGAAGTAAGTAGTCATGGATTATTCTTAGGAAGGGTTAAAACAATTCCATTTGATTATGCTGGATTTACTAATTTAACACATGCACATCTAGAATTACATGGTACTAAAGAAGAATATGCAAAAGCTAAACAATTATTATTTACAATGCTTAAAAAAGATGGTAAGGCATTTATTAACACTGATGATGAATGGTCTAATTACTTTATACTAGATGGAAACGATAATTATACATATGGTTTTAATGATGCTGATTATCATATTATTGATTATAAAGTATCACATTTTAAAACAACATTTACATATACATATAAAGGAGAAGAAGTTACTATTCATACCAATTTAATAGGTAAATATAATGTTTATAACGCTATGATGCCAGTTATGATATTAGATCAAATGGGATATAGTAAAGATGAAATAGTTGAAGTAATGGATAAATTAACTCCACCAGATGGCAGAATGAATATAATTCCTTTTAGAACTAATAGAATTATTATAGATTATGCTCATACACCAGATGGTGTAGAAAAAGCTATGGCAGCTGTTAATGAAGCTAAAACTGGCTTAAAAGGTAATTTATATACAATATTCACATGCCGTGGTAGAAGAGATAGAACAATGAGACCTATTATGGCAAAACTTGCTATTGAAGGATCTAAAATTGGTATTATGACAGGTGATCATCAATACGATGAAGATCCAAAACAAATTATTAATGATGCTGTTGGATCATTAGAAGCCAAAAACTATGAAGTTATTTGGAATAGAAAAGACGCTGTTAGAAGAGGTATAGATTTACTTAAAGATGAAGATATTTTACTTATCTTAGGTAAAGGTTATGAAAAGTATAATATTATTAATGGTGAAAAGGTTCCTGTTGATGATATTGGAACAATTGAAGAATATATAAAAGAACTTGATAAAATAACAGTATCTTAGTTGATAATTTGATAAATATTTGATACAATTAAGGTGTATTTAAAGTAGGTGGTATAGTGGATAAAACAAAAGTATATGCCGTAAGTGACTTTCAAAGTAAACTAGTTAAGGATACATTGGATGACGTTAAAGAAAGCCTAGAAGAAAGAGGATATGATCCTATCAATCAGATTGTTGGTTATTTGATTAGTGGTGATCCAGGTTACATTTCTAGTTATAAAGAAGCACGCACTAAAATGTCAAAGTTAGATCGTACTAAAGTGATAGAAGTATTAGTAAGAGAAATGCTTAAATGAAATATTTAGGATTAGATTTAGGTGCGAGAACATTAGGTATAGCTATTTCTGATGCAACACATCTAGTTGCTACACCAGTTAAAGTTTTGAGATTTTCAGACAGCATGTATGGCGATACTATTGAACCACTTAGAGAGATTATTAATAGTGAAAAAATATCTAAGATAATCTTAGGATTACCTAAAAATATGAATAATACTATTGGTGATAGAGCTAATACTACTTTGGAATATAAAAAGATGTTAGAAGATAATTTTAATCTTCCAGTTATAATGCAAGATGAAAGATTATCAACGGTAGCTGCGCATAATTATATGTTAGAAGCGGATTTATCGAGAAAGAAAAGAAAAGCCAAAGTAGATGGCTTAGCTGCAAGTATTATCTTGCAAACATATCTAGATATAGAAAGAGGGAAAAATAATGAATAATTTAGAAGAACAAAAATTTACAGTAGTTAATAGTGAAGGTGAAGAAGTAGAATGTGAAGCTTTATTTAGATTTGAATCTGATGAAACTCATAAAAATTACATAGTATACACTGATAATTCACAAGATGAAGAAGGTAATACTAGAGTATATGCTTCAATTTATACACCAGGTGAAGAAAAAACTAAATTGGAACCAATTGAAACTGATGCTGAATGGAATAAAATTCAACAAATTCTTGATGTTATCCAAGAACAAGTTAGAGAATCAATGGAAGGTACAGATGGAGGACAAGCTTAATCATAAGCTTGTTTTTGTAGTATGAAGAATTATGTTTTATTCGCAAAAATAATGATAGTATTTATAGCTATTATTATCATTACTTTATGTACTTTTTATAGAATTGAAATAAGACCTATGAATAAGGCAGGGGAAAATGTTGAATTTACTGTTAATGAAGGTGAAACTTGGTATAGTATAGGTAATAGTCTACAAGAAAAAGGTTTAATTCGTTCTTATAAATTTTATAAAATATATATAAAGTTATTTAGACCTGGAAATGTAGAAGCCGGTAATTATATGTTATCTACCAAGATGAGTTTACCTAAAATTGTAGAAGCATTAGAATATGGTAAATCAACTAATCCTAATCTAATTGATATAACTTTTAGAGAAGGTATTAATATGAGAAAAATCGCATCTATAATAGCCGATAATACTGATAACACTGAAGATGATGTATTTAATTTACTTAAAGATGAAGAATATATTGATAGTTTAATTAATAAATATTGGTTTTTAACTGATGAAATTAAGAATAATGATATATATTATCCATTAGAAGGTTATTTATTCCCTAGTACATATCAAATTGATAAAACTAAAGATGTCAAAACAATATTTGAGGTAATGTTAAACCAAATGGATAAAGTTTTAACTGAATATAAAACTGATATTGAATCTGGTGATTTAAGTGTACATAAATTACTCACTCTAGCGTCTATCGTTGAACTTGAAGCAGGTAATGCTTCTGATAGATCTGATGTAGCAGGAGTATTCTATAATAGAGTTAAAAATAGATGGACTTTAGGTAGTGATGTAACTACATATTATGCACTTAAAATAGATGATTTTAGTTATTCATTATCTAATAAAGAACTAGCTACATGTAATAAGTATAATACTAGAAGTACATGTTTTAATGGCCTACCTGTAGGACCTATATCAAATCCAGGAATAGAATCAATTAAGGCTACAGTATATCCAACAGATACAACAATGTATTATTTTGTGGCTGATTGTAAAGGTAAGACTTATTTAACTGCTAATCTAAGAGAACATAATAATATTATAAGTAAACTTAAAAAAGAAAATAATTGGTGTCAATAATGTTTAGTGAATTAGAAAAGTATGCTAAAGAATATAAAGTACCTATAATATTACCTGATGGTATAGAATATATTGAAAATTATATCAAAAAAAATAATGTAAAAAATATATTAGAAATAGGTACTGCTATTGCTTACTCAGCCATAAGAATGTGTAGTGTATCTGATGATGTTAAAGTAACTACTATTGAAAGAAATCCAGAAATGATTTCTAAAGCTAAAGAAAATATCCATAAATTTAATATGGATGATAGAATAACTATTATAGAAGGTGATGCTTTAGAAGTAGAAGTTACTGGTAACTATGATATGATTTTTATAGACGCAGCTAAAAGTCAGTATATTAAATTTTTTGAAAAATATACACCATTACTAAATAAAGATGGAGTAGTTATTACAGATAATTTAAATTTTCATGGTTTAAGAGAAAATATAGATAATATTGAAAGTAAAAATTTAAGAAGTATGATGAAAAAATTAAATGATTATATAGATTATTTAAAAAATAATGAATCATTTACTACAACATTTTTAGATATTGGAGATGGACTTGGTATAACTAAGAGAAATGATTAATTCATTTCTTTTAATTTGACAAAATATAATTATAGTATATAATAAGGCATGTCAAAGGGGGATATATATGAATAATATAGAAGAACTAGAAAGAAAGTTTAAAATAAGAAAATTCCAAGCATTTAGTTCACTTGTTGGTGATGTAGTAACTACAGCTGGTAGTATTCTTTTTGTGTATGGTTGGTCAAAAACTATGGAGGTATATGCAGAAGTATCAAAACCAGCTGCTGTAATATCTGGTTTAGTTATTTTTGGAATTCCAGCTGCTATGATTTCAATAAGTAGCTTTGTAGAAACTAATAAAATCTTTGATGATGCTGTAGAAGCAAAAATGGAATTGGAAGCTGCAAAAGCAAAATAAGAAATGATTAATTCATTTCTTTTTTATGCATATACTTATATAGGTGATTGTATGAGTAAGATAGATGAGTTCAAATCTTTTGTAAAGAAACATCCTAAGTTAATTACTTATGTAAAAGATGGTAAAACAACATGGCAAAAATTTTATGAACTATATGATTTATATGGTGATACTCCTGATATATGGAAAGAATATTTAGAACCAGCTATTATAACAGGTTCAACTGTAGGTGTAGCTGATATATTTAATATTATAAAAAATATTAACTTAGATGAATTTCAAAATGGCATTAATAATGTTCAAAAGGTACTTGGTATGTTAGGTGATTTGACTAATAAAGATACTAAAGAAGTATATAAACCTAGACCTATATATAAACATTTTGAGGATTAATGATATTAGATATACAGTTTAAATTAAAAAGTAATCCTAACTATATTAAGTATCTAAGAGAAAATTCATATTGGTATAAAATATTAACTAGAAATCCATCTATGTTTAGAGAGTTCATAAATGAAGTAAAAGTAAACTATAAATTAAGACCAATTGATAAAATTAATAATGCATTATCTACTATAGAAATGATGCAAACTATAATATCTACAATGAAATAGTGTGTTCCACTATTTTTCTTTTTATAGTATAATTAATATAGGTGGTTTTGATGAGAGTTATCAGTGGGAAATATAAAGGAAGAAATTTAAAAGGTTTTGATATAGATGGTACTAGACCTACAATGGATAGAGTAAAAGAGTCTATGTTTGCATCGATTCAAAACAAGATAAAAGATAGAGTAGTATTAGATTTATTTGCTGGTTCTGGAGCTTTAGGAATCGAAGCTTTAAGTAATGGTGCTAGGGAAGTATACTTTGTAGATAATAATAATGAAGTAGAAAAGGTATTAAAAGAAAATCTAAAAGGCATGGAAGGATATAAAATAATAATTACAGATTATAATAAAGCTTTAAAAAGTTTTAGGGATAATTCAACTAAGTTTGATGTTATATTATTAGATCCACCATATGATAGACATTTTATTAACAAAATACTAGACTTTATATATGACAACAATCTGTTAAATGAAGGTGGTATAGTTGTTACTGAGTATGAAACTGAAAGAGTACAAACTGAAAAATTTAGAATATATAAGACTAAAAAATATGGTAGTAAGACAGTTACTATCTTTGACATAGCATAATAAGTATGCTATAATTTAGACGTTTTTAAGGAGTGATTAGATGAAAATCAATTCTATAGATTTAAAAATCAGTGCGGTTAGACGTAGTCAATATCCAACTGATAATAAACCTGAATATTTATTAGTAGGTAGATCAAACGTAGGTAAATCAAGTTTTATAAATACAATTATAAATAGAAAAAATTATGCCAGAACTAGTGCTACTCCTGGTAAGACTCAAACAATCAATTTCTATTTAGTTAATGAAACTTTCTACTTAGTAGATGCACCTGGTTATGGTTTTGCTACTTTAAGTAAAGAAAGACAAAAGAAATTTGGTCTTATGATGGAAGATTACTTAGAAAATAGAAAGAATCTTAAACAAGTATTTATGCTAATAGATTTTAGACATAAACCTACTGCTGATGATATAGCTATGTATAACTATTTAAAATATTATAAAATCCCAGTTACTATTGTAGCTACTAAAATTGATAAAGTAGGAATTACACTACATCAAAAACAAAGATCAATGATTTTGGATGCTTTAGATTTAGTTGTAGGAGACGATTTTGTAATGTTTTCTAATGTATCTAAAGATGGTAAAGATGATGTTATACATAAAATAGAAAGAACGATGTAATTACCAATTTACTAATCTTTCATACAATATAATGGTGATAGTATGAAAGTTGATATAGTAGACGATAATATCATCGTTTTTTTAAATAAATATGTAAATAAAAATGTAGATTATAATGATTCAAAAGTATTAGAAGTAGAACTTAAAAATATCTTTGATAAATTAAATTTATATTATGGTATTAAAATAAAAGGATATTATGATGTTCATATTTATATAGATGATAATTATGGAATTATAATAGAATTAATCAAAGATGATATAGACTATATAGATTATGATGATATTATAGATATGAAAATATCAATTAATAATATTAAGTTATTATATAAAATAGAAGATATTTTTATGTTTAATAAATTAGGTAAGATATATCTATATAAAAATAACTTATATTTAGAACCAAATATATACGATATATCGTTATTTGAAAGTAGTGAGATTATATATAAAAATATATCTGATATAAGAAAATATGGGCGTATTTTAAAAATATAAAAAGTATGTTATAATACTTTAGGTTTTGGAGGTGATACTATGTATACAGTTGCATTATTAGGTAGACCAAATGTAGGTAAATCAACAATATTTAATAGATTAGTAGGTAAGAAAATATCTATTATTGAAGATACACCTGGTGTTACAAGAGATAGAATATATGGTAAAGTTAATTTCGGTAAATATACATATAATTTAATTGATACAGGTGGTATTGATTTAGGTACTGATAATTTCAATAAAGAAATTAAAGCTCAAGCAGAATTGGCTATTGATGAAGCGGATACTATTTTATTTGTTGTAGATGGTATGGAAGGATTAACATCTAATGACTTAGTAGTAAGAGATATGCTTATGAAAAGTAATAAGAAAGTTATCGTAGTAATAAATAAGTATGATAGTAAATTAACAAAAGATAATCTATATGATTTCTATGAATTAGGATTTGATACTTATATTCCTGTTAGTGGTGAACAAAATATGGGTATATATGATTTACAAGAAGAAATTACTAAAGATTACACTGAATCAGAAGAAGAATATAAAGATACTATTAAATTTAGTGTCATAGGTAGACCAAACGTAGGTAAATCTAGTTTAGTAAACGCCATCGTAGATAGTGAAAGAGTCATTGTATCTAATATAGCAGGTACTACTAGAGATGCAGTGGATACACCATTTAAGTATCACGGAGAAGAATATGTAGTAATTGATACAGCTGGACTACGTAAACAAGGTAAAATATATGAATCAGTAGAAAAATATAGTTTACTTAGAACTATGAGAGCTATTGATAGATCTGATGTATGTCTACTTGTTATAGACGCTACTACAGGTATCATTGAACATGATAAACATATAGCAGGATATGCTATTGAAGCAGGTAAACCAGTTATTATAGTTGTTAATAAATGGGATACTATAGAAAATAAAGAAGAAGAGTTAAAACATTGGACTACTTTAATAAGAAATGAATTCCAATTTATGACTTATGCTCCAATAGTATTCTTATCAGCTTTAACTAAAAAAAGAATTCATACATTAATGCCTACTATTTTAAAATGTTATGAAAATAGTAGAAAAGAGATTAAGACTAGTCTTTTAAATGACGTTATAGAAGAGGCTGTAAGATTAGAAATGCCACCTTCATATAAAGGTAAGAGACTAAAAATATATTTTGTATCACAAGTTAGTGTAGCTCCACCAACATTTGAATTTAAAGTTAACTCTAAAGGATTAGTACATTTCTCATATCAAAGATATCTAGAAAATAAATTAAGAGAATCATTTGATTTAGAAGGTACACCTATAGTTATTAATTTTAAAAATAAAGGTGAAGAAAAGATGTAATTGACTTACAATTACAATATGATATAATGTATGTAGATGCAGATACTGCATAAAATAAAAAAGGAACACTTAATATTCGCATGTTGAGTGTTGCCATATATTATGACCCACCTAAATCATTGCTGAGTTAGGTGGTATTCTTTTATATTAATACTATAAATAGTAAAAAAATTAAAAGAAGGATAATTATGATTAATACAAAGATTAAAAAATCTTTCTTACTCATTTTATCGCCTCCCTTCATATGAAGTTTGGCTCCACCCAACTATTAAGTATTCCTGAACAAATTATAACACGAAACATTGTTCGTGTAAATGAAATTTGGAACAATAAATCACTTTTCTAATATACTAAATTAGGAGTGATTTTTTTATGGCATTTGGAGATTCTTTTTTTAAAAGAGTAGAGGAAAAAACTAAGGTAGACAAAGATACAATTCTTTCTTTAGCGGCTAAACTAAGAGATAATGATATGAAAAATGAAGGTACTTTAAGAGAAGTTATTCAAAGTCTTTCTAAGATGACAGGTAAAGATGTCTCAAAGGAATCAGAAGATAAAATAATAGAAGCTATTCAAAATGATAAAGTACCTAAAGATATAGATAAGATGATATAGTCATCTTTTTTTGTAATATAAGAAATAATAATTCATATATTTTAATGAAAGCAGGGATTAAATGGATAAATTAGAAATAATAAAAAATATATCGGCTAGAACTGGTGGAGAAGTATATTTAGGCGTAGTTGGCGCTGTTAGGACTGGTAAATCAACATTTATTAAAAAAGTAGTTGAAACATTAATAGTACCTAATATATCGGATGAATATGAAAAGAAAAGATGCTTAGACGAAT
>JAEEGL016070826.1_pt1 | contig 10168 bp, 6 predicted proteins | sample 9134231 | NCBI WGS metagenome assembly JAEEGL01 (sample SAMN16246548, study PRJNA631951) | gut metagenome | biome: gut microbiome; feature: rumen; material: fiber-attached | host: Bos | place: Iran: Karaj | collected 2018-10
CAAAGGCTACTCCCGCTGATTTTGATTTTGATCATATCTTTGGCGAACTCGGCGTAAGATGGCTTCACACCGGCGGAATCTATGCAGCTCTCTCGGAGCAGTCATGCGAGACTGTACTTGAAGCGATCAAGACAGCAAAGAAGTACGGAACAGTAGTTTCTTACGACCTCAACTACCGTCCTTCAATGTGGAGCGCGATCGGTGGACAGTCAAAAGCTCAGGAAGTAAACAAAGAGATCGCAAAATATGTTGATGTCATGATCGGAAATGAGGAAGATTTCACGGCATGTCTCGGATTCGAAATCGAAGGAAATGACGAGAATCTCAAGACTCTTAATCTTGACGGATATAAGAAGATGATCAACGAAGCCGCCAAGACATATCCCAATTTCAAGGCAGTTGCAACAACACTCCGCCAGGTAAAGACCGCTACAGTAAATGACTGGAGTGCGATCTGCTGGGCTGACGGCGAGATCTACAAAGCTAAGCAGTATGACGGACTTGAGATCATGGACCGTGTAGGCGGAGGCGACTCATTTGCATCCGGACTTGTATACGGCCTTATGACCACCGGAGATGCAAAGCTTGCGGTTGAGTACGGTGCTGCACACGGCGCTCTTGCAATGACCACACCGGGCGATACGACAATGGCTTCTAAGAAGGAAGTTGAGGCTCTTATGGGCGGTGCCGGAGCAAGAGTTCAGAGATAATTTAATCAGCTTGCCGGACGCACGGTCATGGTAAACTCTGCAGCCTCTTTCCTAACCCTGATGCGGTTAAGATTATGATCCCAGGAGAGCATAAGACGCGGATCGGTGATAGGCAGAGATTCCTGCGTAATGATCGATGCGCCGTTAAATCTGATGATCGCATTTCCGAGAAGGAGCATGTTCGGATCATCAGTCTGTATCATCTCTTCATAGGTAATGAAGTTTAGTATTACTTCATTACAATTTGAGCTGTCTGTCAGCGTGATGGTTTCAGCAGATGCATCGAGGGTTATGCTCCGGATATAAGTGACAGATTCATTGTTATTATTCTGTGCAGAAAAAGTGTTATTCACAGAAAAGATATCCTGCAGTGGATAAGCATCCTCAAGATGCATTGATATGGTCTTGAGATCGCTTCCAAGATCACAGTTTACGGATGTCGCGCGGTATTCCTCACCGGCTTTCTGATCAAGGCCGCATATGGTGGGAAGATTATGGTATCCGGACTGCATGGTCCAGATATCATAACGGTTTTCGGAGAATGTCTTTTTGGAATAGGTCTCAACACCGATGTCCACAAAGAGCGGCTGTCCATCCAGATACAGAGTAAAGCTGCCGGTATCATTGTGATTGTGATTGTCGTTATTGTCGCCGGCCTTGGCAGCAAGGACAAAACGAGGAGACCGGGCGACCATAAGTCCCACGCTTGGATAGTAGATATCACGGACTGTAGATTTTGATCTGCCGTCCGTATTTTTATTGTACTGAAGTACATCGCCGGAATGCGCGAGAGTGAGCACTCTAAGATAGAGATTAAGCTTCTGGCTTTCATCGGCAAGCGGGTCTCCATAACGGCAATCCCTGTCAAAATCATCGGCAGAAGCCTGCATAAGTGCATCAAGCCCGCAGGCCTTTCCGAACAGGAATTCCCTGACGCCCATTCTTCCGGCTTTGGCAGCGCAGTCGGAAAAGTTTATATAATAGTCCCCGCATGCGTGAACATTCACGATGTAAGAAGCGATATTCCTTATCTTTGGCAGCACAAACATATCGCTCAAAGCATTATCCGTAACAGTGTTCAGGATGTCCATGCAGTGGAAGAGGCACAGGCCGGCATGACGATAGTACTGGGCACCTTCATCACAGCATCCGTCATCACCGTAGTCCTTCATAAAGCAGTCCAGGCTGTAGGCGGCCTGCTGTATTACTTTGCGGCGGATATCATCCTCAAAAGGCAATACAAATGCAGTGATCAGCACATTCTGTGTGCACCAGGGCGTCCAGTTGCACATGGGCTCATCACCGTCACCCATCCACCAGAAGTGCTCATTGAGATAAGGCTTTATTAGCCTGTCGTTTATTTGGTCAAAGATGTTTTTACCTATCAGATCGGAGACGCTGTCTAATTTATCTTTTAAAATGTAATATGAAATTGCCAGAAGAGCGGCTGTTTCGCATGCAAAGAGGTCAAGAACCGGTCTTTTAACATCGGGCAGTATCAGCTGCGGAGTATCCCTTATATAAGAATTGTGTGCGGGAAGCACCCATGTACTTTCTTCGCTTATACAGAAAATTCCGTCTATGATCTCATCCAGGAATTCTTCATTTTCTTCGACAAGAATCGCTGTTACAAGTGCGCACAGGCGATGCCTTCTTGAAAAATATTTCTGCTCAAAATCCGAGCGATTCCCCGTACGGACAAACTGCATATAATCACTTGCGCAGATCTGAGCGTAGGGCTTCGCAAGGTATTCCTTTCCTTCGCTTAACAGCCGCTTGCGCAGGCTTTCAGGTATAAGCAGCTCTTGCAGATTCTTTTTGGGAAAAGGATCGTAGGAGCGGACCGCTCCGTTGTATTCTTTTATTCTGTCTTGAAAAGGTGTATCAAACGTACAGTTATTCATATATACTCCTGTTCTCAGGGTTTAGCTATATATTCCGAAGGAGTAACTCCCTGTATCTTTTTAAACACTTTGCTGAAATAGAATTCGGAACCGAAATTAAGCATGTCCGCAACCTCATAAACTTTAAGGTTTTCGGACTTAAGAAGCCTTTTTGCCTCCTCGATCTTGCAGATATTGATGTATTCGTTAAAGCCGGTTTCGTTGTATTTACTGAAAAGCTGACTGAGGTATGAAGGGCTGATCCCGAATATCGCAGCAACCTCATTTAATGACAGTTTGTCATGAGTGTGTGAACCGATGTATTTTTTGACATCTGAAACGATATGATTCTTGTAATCACGGCGTCTTTCCTCAAAAAGACTGTGCATGCATTCCCTGTATCGGTCAAGCCAGTCGATGATCTGAGAGACAGAATTCATGCGGTACAGGGAAAGATAAGAATCGGGAGTATCGCTGAAGTGATCATTCAATACACTTTCTCCGTCAGGGAGAAGAGATATTGAAAGATACAAAAGGTTGCTGGCAAGATCCAGCGCCTGAACATAATGTTCATGATGTTCGTTAAGCAGGCTGCTCAGCCTGGATACGGTATCTGACAGAAGAGCAGGATCGTAGTCCTCGAATGCACGGATAAGGTCCTTTTTGACAAGAGAGATATTAAATGAGTCGTGGGACTGCGCAGTACCTTTGTCAGAACTGAGCACGACGGGTGTTTCATCACAGCATCTTCTGAAGGCGGATCTTGCAAACTGGAATGAATCGCAGATAGAAACAGGTGCAGATACAAACACACCGATACCACATTTTATCGTTACGTTATAGTAATTGTGAACACTGGTAAACACTCTTTCAAATAATTCGAGCGGATCAGAGAGAGTTTCCGCCCCGCAGATTATCAAGGCAAAATGAGAATTATCCAAAGTGATCATATGACAGGGATAGGAACGCTCCACGAGGTTTGAGATCATCCTGACACATCCCGCAAAAAGGGCAGTATGCTGCGCATAGGAAAGAGAAGACTGCTGTGGAGATAAAAGCTCACCATAGCAGCACAGGTACTGCTCATGATTGAATACAAGCCCGAGATCCTGTGCCTGTAACCGGAACTGTTCTTCCGATTCAAACAGATCATGCAGAAGACTTATCATGAACTTTTCACGCATACGGTACATAAAAGAAGATTCGGTTATAACGCTGTCATCTGCATTACCGTTCATGGGGCCGATTTTTTCTATTGCCTTATTCAGAGCTTCCCGGAGGATTTCTTCGGTCAGCTCAACCTTTACCAGATATTCCGAGGCGTCATAAGTGATAGCCTGCTTGGCCATCCAGAATTCTTCATAACTGGTGAGCATTATAAAGACAGGTTTTTTATTTCCGTAAAGTTCCCTGCAGGTTTTGATAAGGTTAAGTCCGTCCATGAGCGGCATCTTGATATCCGTTAGAACTATATCGGGCATATCTTTTTTCATTAAAAGCAGGGCCTCTTCACCGTTTCCGGCAGTGCCCGTAACTTCAATGTCCATATTCAGGGATTCGATCATAGATCTTATTCCGATGACTGCCAGAGGCTCGTCATCTACGACAAGTATTTTATACATCCGTCCTTCTTTCCGAGATCAATACACTTATCTTGGTGTATTTTCCTTCTTCACTTTCAATAAACAGGCCGTACTTTTCTCCGAATTCATATTTGAGACGTTTATGGACATTACTGATACCGATTTCCTTAAAGAATTCCGACCGGTTTTCACCATCGCGTTCATTGAGGAGCGTAAGCTTCTGATCCGCGGGAATACCCACACCGTCGTCCATAACATCAATGCATATATCTTTGGAACCATCGTTCTGCGGAACATAGTAGGCGTGAATGTCTATCGTGCCTGTGCCGCCCTTGGGCTCAAGCCCATGGAATATCGCGTTTTCAACGATGGGCTGAAGTGTAAACTTCAGTATCTGTGCATCCATGATGCTCTCATCATCGACATTTACGTTCAGTCTTATCATACCGCCATAGCGCAGATTCTGTATCGTGAAATAGTTTTTGACCAAAGACAGTTCTTCCGAAATGGGAACCAGTAAAGAGGTGCCCTTGGAAATGCTGCGAAGCAGTAATGCAAGACTGGTGGTCATTTCGGTGATACCGGTGGCACCCTGGGCCTGCGACATCATTTTTATTGAATTTAACGTATTATACAAAAAGTGCGGATTAATCTGGCTTTGAAGCATCTTGTATTCCAGATCGCGCTTTTGTTTTTCATTTTCAACACGGCTGTCAAGCAGCTTGGAAACACTTTCGGAGAGGTCATTTATTCCTTTCCCGATCTCACCTATCTCGTGTTCGGCCTCTATAGTTACGTCCCTTGAAAAGTCACCCTCAGAGATCCTGCCTATTTTGACGCGTATACGTGAGAGCGGCTTATGTATCAGGTCATTCATCATCTTTACCATGATAAGCCCTATACCTACAAGGCCGATAAGAATGGCCAGCATGATCAGCCAGAAGATTCTCACCTGTCTGTCGGTTTCTTTGGATGATACGGTTTGCGCCAGATAGCAGTCATTCATTAAAAGAGGATAGACGATAACAGTTTTTTTGCCATCCGGAGTTTCCACTCTGTACACATTGGTCACATCTGATGACATATCGGACTGATCCTCAAGGATCCTGTACCGGGCATCGGTCTCTTCAATAGAATTGCTGCCAAGCTGATACAGATGCTCGCCCATTCCAAGATACAGGTTACTGCCTTCCTCCATATAGTAGGAGGGAAGCTTTGATGTTATCATGTCACATGATATTTCCATGAAGAGAAATCCGCCCTGATTTGAACGGAACTGATAGGATATCGGCCGTATCAGAGGTATCACGTATTTTACATTCTTGCCGCGAAGAAAAGGATCTGCGATAACTCCCTCCGAAAAATCATAATTATCGGCAGAAACCATGGAATCGTAATAGGGAAGATCCTTTATCATACTGATCAGATCAACCGATGTGGAATAACTCGCCTGACAGGCCTGAAGATAGTGCTCGTCTGTGGCAACTATTACGCGGGGCATGAAACCGCTGGAAGAATTATTCTGATATTCCTCAAACAGACGGTCATAGGTGGCAACACTGAGCACAGAACCCGGCTCGGGACTTGCTTTGATGTATTCCGCAATGTCGGAACTGCCCTGACAAAAGCGCGCCATCCTGTACACATCCTGGATATTTTCATTGATGGAATCGCCGAGCATCCTGAGGTTGGATTCGGCGGAACCGATGAGACTGCTCTGCATGTATTTATGAAAAAAGAAATAACTTGCAACAGCTATAACAAGACACATTCCGAGGATACTCGAAAGTGTCGTGAACATGATCCGTCTCTGAATTTTGCCTATTTTAAGTGAATTTTTCATACGCATGAAAATATTATAACATAATATATGAAGAAAGCATTTGCCAAAGTAACGTATGTAAAAATTGTATATGAAATCTAAAAATATTATATTTAAGAGGAGGGACGCCCGGATCAACTTCATAAAATTTTTTTATGGAATCGGAAATTTTTTCATGTTTATTTGATATCGAAACTGATAAGTTATCAGTGTAGACATTGTCTTGAACCGAATTAAAAGACATGTTGATCAGGGTTAAACATAAAGGAGGAAAAGCTATGAAAAAGAAAGTTATCAGTTTGCTGATGAGCGCAGCAGTGGCTGCATCATTACTTGCCGGATGCGGCGCACAGCCTGAACCTGCACCTGCAACTGAGACCCCTAAGACAGAGACAAAAGAAGAGACGCCTGCAGCAGAAGTTGAGGAAGAGACTCCTGCAGTAGAGGAAACAGTTGAAGCAGAACCTGTTACTCTGAAGTGGGCAATCTGGGATGAAAGCACCACACAGTACTGGGGTGATATCAAGAGTGCGTATGAAGCAGCACACTCAAACGTTACCATCGAGATGGTAGACCTCGGATCAACCGATTACATGACAGTCCTTGCAACAGAATTATCAGGATCGGGAAGTGATTTTGACGTTGTTACCATAAAGGATGTACCCGGATATGCGACACTGGTACAGAAGAATGCGATCATTCCCCTTGATGATTATATCGCAGCTGACGGCATTGATCTTGGCAAATATGCCGGAGCTACCGACCAGGTAACAGTAGACGGCAAGCTTTATGAGCTGCCTTTCAGAAATGATTTCTGGGTACTGTTCTATAACAAGGACATCTTTGATGCCGCAGGCGTTGACTATCCTACAAACGATATGACCTGGGAACAGTATGATGAGCTCGCAAGACAGGTAACCGATACAACATTCGGTTCACAGATCTACGGAACACATTATCACACCTGGAGATCAACAGTTCAGCTTTGTGCAGTTCTTGACGGAAAACACTCCATCCTTGACGGCAACTATGATTTCATGAAGCCTTACTACGAGATGGTCCTCAATCAGGAAAAAGACGGTGTATGCAGAAAGTACACAGATCTTAAGACTGAGGGACTTCACTATTCAGCAGCTTTCTCAGGCGGTGATGTTGCAATGCTCAACATGGGTTCATGGTTCATCGCAACAATGATGACCAACCTTAAGTCAGGCGAGTATGATTCTTCACTTTGCGGCAACTGGGGCATCGTTAAGTATCCTCATGCAGACGGCGTTCCCGCAGGTTCTACACTCGGTACCATCACCGGTCTTGCTGTAACATCAGCAAGTGATACTCCCGATGCAGCATGGGATTTCGTAAAATGGGTAAGCGGTGAAGAAGGCGCAGCTGTTATGGCTTCATCAGGTAACTTCCCTGCAATCATGACAGAAGAGGTTAAGGCTGCCATCACAAGTCTTGACGGATTCCCGACTGATGATGCTTCCAAGGAAGCCCTTAACGTTACTAACCTCTATCTTGAGGTTCCTTACGGAGAGAACGTTTCCGAGATCAACTCTATCCTCGACAGCTATCATGGATCTATCATGACCGGCGAGATGAGCATTGATGACGGAATCGCAGCAATGAATGAAGAAGTTTCTGCGCTCCTTAAATAAGCGCTGAATGAACGGACGGAAAAGGTGGGATCAAACGCCCACCTTTTCTCGGATTAAAAGTAATAAGATCTGACGGAGAGACTGACAGATGAATAATATGACAGCAACATCCAAAAGTATACAGATTGAAAATCTGCAGAACGCTCTTACCGAGACGATAGAAAGAGTGCATGCGGAAAAGGATGATCGCAAAAAGAAAAAGCTGATACTTGAGATATCCAAATATAACAGCAAACTAAATAAGCTAAAGAGCGGAAAACTGCTGAGCAGACAGGCCAAGAGGGATCTGATCGCGTATTCCTTCATTGCTCCGAACTTCATCGGATTCTGTGTATTTACGCTGATCCCCATAGTGTTTGCATTTGCACTTGCATTTATGAAGTGGGACGGCTCAAATCCCATCACTTTTGAGGGCATCAACAACTTCAAGAGGCTGTTTGGGGATACATTCTTCAAGGCCGCACTTAAAAACACAATAATTTACTGTGTCGGAACCGTGCCGCTTACAATGGTTGCCTCATTGGCTCTGGCCATAATCCTCAACCAGAAGGTGGTCGGCCGCGGGATATTCAGAACGCTGGCATTTTTCCCCTATGTAGCTTCGCTGGTAGCTATTACATCTGTCTGGAAAATGCTGTTTCATCCGTCAAAAGGACCTATCAATAATATTCTTTACACATTTTTCCATGTACCACAGGAGAGCCTTCCTCAGTGGTTTTCGGGCACCTTGTGTGTTATTTCGATGATACTGTTCTCGGTATGGAAATACATGGGTTACTACATGGTGATCTATCTTGCGGGACTGCAGGGAATACCCGGAGAGCTCTATGAAGCTGCAGCGCTTGACGGAGCCGGTACCTGGAAGCAGTTCAGGTATATTACCTGGCCTCAGCTTAGCTCCACCACGTTTTTTGTTGTCGTAATGCTTACGATAAACTGCTTTAAAGTATATGATATCGCTGTCATGCTGGCCGGCGGCGGAAGCGGAGAGCTTACCACCTCGGCTACGGTACTCGTATATTACATCTATCAGAAAGCCTTCATTGACTGGGATCTCGGTTATTCGAGTGCGGTTGCCATGGTATTGTTCCTGATGGTACTGATCGTAACTATCATCCAGTTCAGGGGACAGGCAAGGAAGGAGGCATAAGGATATGAGATCTGCACACAGAAAAGCAATAATCCGTAAGATCATCGTATATGTACTTTTGCTGATCATAGCAGTGCTGATGATCACACCCTTTCTTTGGATGTTTTCGGCAGCGATAAAAAGTGACAGAGAAGTTTTCAAGATAAACCCGTTCGTATTTATTCCACCGGTACCGAAGTGGTCAAATTATGCGGATATCTGGACCAAGATACCATTTGCAAGATTTGTCGGGAATACATTTTTCCTGACCATAGTTGTAACATTACTTCAGCTTCTGACTTCGAGTTTTGCGGCTTATTCATTTGCTAAACTCAGATTCAGATACAGAAACGGATTGTTCCTTGCTTATATAGCCACGATAGCAATGCCGTGGCAGGTATACATGGTGCCTCAGTTTATACTGATGCGCAGAATGGGATTAAACGACAGGCTGCTGGCGATCATTTGCCTCCAGGCGTTTTCCGCATTCGGAGTGTTCCTTATGAAGCAGTTCTATGAGGGTATCCCGGATGATCTGTGCGAGGCGGCAAGGATCGACGGCATGAGTGAATATCAGATATACACCAGAATAATGCTGCCTCTTTCGAAGCCTGCGCTTGCCACGCTGACGATCTTTACATTTGTTAACACCTGGAACGATTATCTCGGCCCCCTGATCTATCTGAAAACTCAGAACAAGAAAACGATCCAGCTGGGACTTAAAATGTTCATTTCCCAGTATTCATCGGATTACGGTCTGATCATGGCAGGCTCGATGCTGTCACTTATACCCGTGCTCATTGTATTCCTTATCTTTCAGAAATACTTTGTTGAAGGTGTTGCAAGCACGGGACTGAAAGGATAAAAATGGCTACTTTATCATTGAAGATTCTCGATAAATCTGGAAATACATTAGCTGTTGCAAGCGGAGAGGATTTTGTTGATCTGGTATATGCGGCTGCCTATTCGGAGGGTGATATAATAGAGCTGCAGACCTCTCAGAAAAACATACACATCAACTGGATGGTTGATGATGCGATGCAGAAAGCTTTTTTGTATGTGACGGATACGGTTAAATACGACATCCCGTTCGGCGAGGCAAGGATAAGCTGTTCACCCAAGGTATTCTCGGGAAACAGGCATTATATATATGCTGAGGTGGCTAAGCCGGAGGAGGTTTATGCATACAGGAATCTCGCATTAAACCCCGCAGACCAGCACAAGGATGTTCCCTGTTATCCCCACGCAAGTGCAAATGTGGAGACTAGGGGAGAGAGTGTATTTGCAGCTAAAAATGCGATCGACGGAGTGAGAGCCAATCTCTCTCACGGAGAATGGCCTTATGAATCATGGGGTATCAACAGGCGGGAAGACGCCACAATG
>JAEEGL017294614.1_pt1 | contig 10168 bp, 8 predicted proteins | sample 9134231 | NCBI WGS metagenome assembly JAEEGL01 (sample SAMN16246548, study PRJNA631951) | gut metagenome | biome: gut microbiome; feature: rumen; material: fiber-attached | host: Bos | place: Iran: Karaj | collected 2018-10
GGGGAGCGGGGAGGGGGCCTTCGTCCGCTTTTCCTCTCTCCCTTGGGGCATCCGAGCCGCCTTCTGCATCCTCGACACTTATCGAAAAACATACCACGACGTATGTGTAGAAGACATAATTAGTCGATGGGCTCCACCGAGCGAAAACGATACGAAAAGATACATCGAAACAGTCTGCAAGCTCACAGGGTTCGGCGGAAGAGAATGGCTCGCAGAAGCGCAATGGCCTACCCTCGTAAAGGCTATGGCAGTAGTAGAAAGCAATATGCTGCTGAGCCAAGCAAATTTGGAGGACGGCTGGAAGCTGTACGTAAAATTAAAAATGAAAAATTAACAATTAAAAATGCAAAAACAATGAACAAACAGAAACTCATCGAGCTGGCAGTAAAGGTCTTAGTAGCCGCGCTCACAGCTTTCCTCACTGCCATTACAACCACAAGTTGTCTCGGCAGAGGCCCCTTCTAAACTCCTCCTCCTTCGGGGGAGGCTGGGAGGGGGCTTCCGTTTGACCGCCATTCTCACCACTCTTGGCGTCACCAGTTGCATGGGCGCACTTTAAAGAGGAACAAAAAAAATAATTCAAAAAAAGTACACAAATTATTGCTCTCATTTCAAAGAAATGTTGTACCTTTGCACGCACAAAATTTCAGGAGTATGGAAACAAGACAAATAAAGCGCGCATTGGTATCCGTCTTTCATAAAGACGGTCTGGAAGAGATACTGCGCACTCTTCATGCAGAAGGCGTCGAGCTGCTCTCAACGGGCGGCACGCAGTCATTCATCGAGAGTCTCGGCATCCCTTGCCGCAAGGTAGAGGACGTGACGACCTATCCCAGCATACTGGGCGGAAGGGTCAAGACCTTGCATCCGAAAGTGTTCGGCGGCATCCTCGGACGCCGCGAGAATGAGGGCGACCAGGAGCAGATGAAGCAATACGACATCCCCGCCATCGACCTCGTCATCGTCGACCTTTATCCCTTCGAGGACACCGTGGCAGCTGGGGCAAGCGAAGCCGACATCATCGAGAAGATTGACATCGGCGGCATCAGCCTCATCAGGGCAGCTGCCAAGAACTTCCGCGACGTCATCATCGTCCCCTCGAAAGCTGAGTACGCCCCCCTGCTCGACCTGTTGAAGAAACAAGGTGCAAAGAGTGAACTCGCCGACCGCAAATGGTTCGCCACACAAGCCTTCGGCGTCAGCAGCCACTACGACACAGCCATCCACAGCTGGTTTGCTAAAAGGTAAAAAGGTGAAAAAGTAAAAGAATAAAAGGTTGAATCGTTATAACGTCATATCGTCATGACGAGATAACAGAGAAGAAATCGCAAATCGTCAAATCGTAAATAGTAAATCGTCAAATCGTAAATTACCTCGATGAACTGGTTTTCCCTTAACAAAGAAATAGCAATGGACCTTGGCACGGCCAACACCATCATTATCTGCGATGGCAAGATTGTGGTCGACGAGCCGAGCGTCGTGGCTCTCGACCGCCGCACAGAACGCATGATTGCCGTCGGCGATAAGGCCAAGATGATGTATGAAAAGACAAATCCCGACATCCGCACCATCCGACCGCTGCGCGACGGTGTGATTGCCGACTTCAACGCCTGCGAACAAATGATGCGCGGCCTCATCAAGATGGTGCACTCCGGCAACCGCATCTTCTCGCCTTCGTTGAAAATGGTCATCGGCGTGCCCAGCGGAAGTACGGAGGTGGAACTGCGTGCCGTACGCGACAGCGCTGAACACGCCGGCGGTCGCGAAGTGTATCTCATCTTCGAGCCTATGGCAGCAGCCATCGGCATCGGACTTGACGTGCTCGCTCCCGAAGGCAACATGATTGTCGACATAGGCGGCGGAAGCACGGAGATTGCAGTCATCTCGCTCGGCGGCATTGTGGCCGACAAGAGCCTTCGCGTGGCGGGCGACGAACTGACGGCAGACATACAGGAGTACATGAGCCGTCAGCACAACGTCAAGGTCAGCGAACGTATGGCCGAGCGTATCAAAATACACGTCGGCGCCGCCATGACCGACCTCGGAGAAGACGCGCCAGATGACTACATCGTGCACGGCCCGAACCGCATCACGGCACTTCCCATGGAGGTTCCCGTCTGCTATCAGGAGATTGCACATTGCCTCGAAAAGACCATCGCCAAGATTGAGACAGCCGTCCTCAGCGCTCTCGAAGAGACGCCGCCCGAGCTCTACGCCGATATTGTGAAGAATGGCATCTGGCTCACTGGCGGCGGGGCATTGCTCAGAGGACTTGCCAAGCGCCTTACCGACAAGATTAACATCGAGTTCAAAGTCGCCGATGATCCGTTGCACAGTGTGGCAAAGGGAACAGGCGTGGCACTGAAGAACATCAACAACTTCGCCTTCCTAATGTAAATTGTGCACGATTTCATCGAGCGCATAACAGCATACGTCCACTGGGCCCTCTTCATCCTACTGGAAGCGCTCAGTGGATTCCTGCTTTTCCAATACAATCACTATCAGGGTAGTGTCTGGTTCACTCAAGCCAACACTGCTGTTGCGATGGTTCACGAATGGGAAGCAGGGGTCTTGTCATACCTGAGAATGCCGGCCGAGAATGCAGCACTCGTGCGCCGCAACATTATCTTGCAGCAGAAGCTCGATGTGCTTCGTCACGAGCTTGCCCTCACAGGAGCAGACACTTCGCAGACGCAGAAAGGACATGAGGATTTGCTGGAAAGCATGACGCTCATTCCTGCACAAATCGTCGATAACAGCGTGAGGAAGCGCGACAATATGCTTGTCATCAATGCCGGAAGCGATGAAGGCGTCGCTCCCGAGATGGGAGTAGTGAGCGGGACAGGCGTAGTCGGCATCGTCAGCGCCGTCACGCCACACCACGCCCTTGTCATGTCCATACTCCACAGCAAGAGTAGCATCAGCTGTCGGCTGCGGGGGACAGAATACTTTGGTTATCTGAAGTGGAAGGGCGGCAAGCCATTGAGGGCCTATATGGACGACGTGCCACGCCACGCTCAGATACAAAAGGGCGACGTCGTCGAGACAAGCGGTTTCTCTGCCGTATTCCCGGCAGGCATCTTCCTAGGCAAAGTGGCAGAAATCAACAACAGCAGCGACGGCCTGGCCTATGAGCTTGAAATACTCCTGAGCACGGATTTGGCAAACATCCGGCACGTCAACGTCATCGCCGACCATCGCAAAGAAGAACTCGATTCCCTCCTGACGCAATGATTGTCTCAACGTTAAAGCGAATGGCATGGGCCCTGTTGCTGCTTGCAATCCAGGTGCTCGTACTCGACCAGGTACATCCTTGGGGCTACGGTGCCCCCTTGTTGTGCCCGCTCATCATTATCACTCTGCCGTTGGGTACGTCGCGTTCGGAGGCATTGCTTTGGGGCTTTGGTGTGGGCTTCATTGCCGACATCTTTGCAGGCACAGCAGGTATCAGTTCGGCCGCCATGACGTTTATCGCCTTCATCCAACCGCCTTTGCTGGAGTTCATGGCGCCTCGCGACTCGGAGGAAGAGCTGCATCCGTCCTTCTCCGCCATGGGTCGATGGAACTACCTGCAGTTCATGGCCCTGCTCCTGCTTCTTCATCACGTCATATACTTTGCCCTTGAGGGTTTCTCTTACTTCCACATCGAGGTCATTGCCATCAGTCTGGGCGTCAGTTATGCTGCCTCTTTGCTGCTGATTGCTTTAGTGGAGAACGTGCGTAACAAGAATGGGAACTTATGAAATCCGACTTCGAACTTGCAAAGCGTAAATACGTGATCGGCGGGGCGGCGGTGGTTATCATCGTCGTCTATCTGCTGAGGCTTTTTACGTTGCAACTGCTGAGCGAGGATTTCAAGATAAGTGCCGACTCCAACGCCTTCCTCAAGCGCATACAATACCCTGCACGAGGCGCCATCACCGACCGCAACGGCAAACTGCTCGTCTATAACCAACCCGCCTACGACGTCATGGTAATCATGACGGAGCAGATAGGCGTCGACACGCTCGACCTCTGCGAAAGCCTCGACATCACCCGCGACTGGTACGAGCGCCGAATGGCTGAGATAAAGGACACGAAGCGCAATCCCGGCTACAGTCCCTACACGCAGCAGCTCTTCATGAGCCAGCTCTCGACGGAGGAGTTCAGCCGTTTCCAGGAAAAGCTCTTCCGCTTTCCTGGCTTTTACATCCAGAAGCGCAGCATCCGCCAATACAATTACCCGAATGCCGCTCACCTTCTGGGCGACATCGGCGAAGTAGGGCCGGAGGACATCGAGGCGGACCATTACTATCGGAGTGGTGACTACATCGGCAAGCTGGGCGTAGAGCGTTCCTACGAGACCGTGTTGCGGGGCGAGAAAGGAATGGAGGTATTGCTTCGCGACGCACGAGGGCGCATCAAGGGCCGCTACCAGAACGGCAAGTTCGATGAGGCTCCCGTGCCGGGTCGCAACCTTACGATGAGCATCGACCTCGAGCTGCAAGCCCTTGGCGAACGCCTCATGACGGGCAAGCTGGGCAGTATCGTAGCCATCGAGCCGAGCACGGGAGAGGTGCTCTGCATGGTGTCGAGCCCCACCTACGACCCTCGCATCATGGTCGGCCGCCAGAGGGGAAAGAGCCAGAAACTGCTGGCCCAGGACCCCCACAAGCCTCTCCTCAACCGCGCCATCATGGGGCAGTACCCGCCCGGCTCTACATTCAAGACGAGTCAGGCGCTGACATTCCTGCAGGAGGGTATCATCACACCGCAAACCGCCTACCCTTGCAGCCGGGGCTTCCACTTCAGAGGCCTCCGTGTGGGATGCCACGGCCACGGTTCGCCTCTGCCGCTCGTCCCCGCCATCGCCACGTCGTGCAACGGCTACTTTTGTTGGGGACTCTATCACATGTTTGCCAACAGGACGAAATACAAGACGGTGCAAGAGGCGATGACTACGTGGAAGGACTACATGGTGAGCATGGGCTTCGGCTACAAGCTCGGCATCGACCTGCCGGGCGAAAAGCGAGGCATGATACCCAACGCGCCTTACTACGACAAGGCCTACAAGGAGGATTGGAGCGGCCTTACCGTCATCAGCATCAGCATCGGGCAGGGCGAGGTCAACCTCACGCCTTTGCAGATAGCCAACCTTGGAGCCACGATTGCCAACCGGGGCTGGTACATCATCCCGCACGTCGTCAAGGAGGTGCAAGGCATGCCGCTCGACACGCTCTACACGAGAAGACACTACACGAAGGTTGAGCGCAGGCACTACGAGACGGTGGTGCAAGGCATGCGCAATGCCGTGCTGGGAGGAACCTGCCGGGTGGCCAACACATCCTTTTATGAAGTATGTGGCAAGACGGGAACTGCGCAGAACCCTCACGGCCAGGATCACAGCGTCTTCATGGGCTTCGCGCCTCGCGAGAACCCGAAGATTGCCATCTGCGTCTATGTGGAAAACGGCACGTGGGGAGCCACGTACGGCGTCCCCATCGGAGCCCTCATGATGGAGCAGTACATCAACGGCAAGCTGTCCGAGGCAAGCAAGGCACGCGCCACAAGTTTCGAGAACAGGCATCTGTATAGACAACAGACAACAGACAACGGACAACAGGCAGCGGACGACGGACAAAAGACAACGGAGGGCGGACAACCGACGACGGAGGGCGGCCAGCAGACGACGGACAAGGAACAACAAGCTAAAGAGACATCCGACAATGGACAAAAGAAAGAGTAAGAAGAAAGCACCCTCGCTCTGGGGCTCCATCGACTGGCTCACCATCTTTGTTTACATGGTGCTCCTGGCCTTGGGATGGATGAGCGTTTGCGGCGCTTGCTACGAGTTCGGCGGTACGGGCAGCATCTTCGAGTTCTCCACTCGAAGCGGCATGCAAATCGTCTGGATCGGCTCTTCCCTACTGCTTGCCTTCCTCATCCTCATGACGGACGACCGCATCATCGAATCCTTTTCCTACATTATATATATAGGTTTCCTCGGCCTGCTCTTCATCACGCCTTTCATGGCGCACGACATCAAAGGCTCCCTCTCTTGGATTAAGATAGGCAGCTTCAGTATTCAGCCGGCCGAGTTCGCCAAGTTTGGCGTTGCCCTGTGCCTGGCGAAGGTGATGAGCACCTACGGCTTTGACGTGAGGAAATGGCGCGACTTCATCATCTGCATCGCTCTGATAGTGGTGCCGATGGGATTGATTATCATGCAGAAAGAGACGGGCAGCGCGCTGGTTTACACTGCTTTCTTCCTGATGCTTTATCGCGAAGGCATGTCGGGCACCATCCTGTTCCTGGCCATCTCGGCTGTCGTCTATTTCGTGGTTGGCGTGCGTTTCGGCTGGCTTCCCGTCATGTTGCTCATACAGGTGTTCACCATAGGCCTCATCTTCGTTTACGGCACGGATGCCGCGAAGCGTCGCAAGTTCCCCCTGCTCTATTCGCTTATCCCGGCCCCTCTGCTCGCCTTCTATCTCCTCTACCTTGCCCTTCGCGACCGCTACCTGCCCTATTGCCTCATCGGGCTCTTCGCCTTGGGGAGCATCGCCTTCCACTACTCCACGGACTACGTGTTGAACAACGTCATGGAGCCCCACCAGCAGTCGCGCATCCGCGTACTGCTCGGACTTGAGGACGACCCGCGAGGCGCCGGCTACAACGTCATTCAGGCGAAGATAGCCATCGGTTCGGGCGGGCTGAAGGGCAAAGGTTTCCTCAACGGCACACAGACGAAGCTGAAGTACGTGCCTGAGCAGGACACCGACTTCATATTCTGTACCGTGGGCGAGGAGGAAGGTTTCGTGGGCTGCGCCATCGTGTTGCTCCTCTTCCTGACACTCATTCTGAGGCTCCTCCACCTGGCAGAGCGGCAGCCCTACACCTTCGGGCGCATCTACGGCTATTGCGTGCTGAGCATCTTCCTGTTTCATGTCTTCATCAACGTCGGGATGGTGCTGGGCCTAGCGCCCGTCATCGGCATTCCCCTGCCCTTCTTCAGCTACGGCGGCAGCTCCCTTTGGGGCTTCACCATCCTGCTCTTCATCTTCCTCAGGATAGACGCAGGCCGAAACCGCCTGCAGCATTGAGGCACCCATCCCTCACGCTTTCTGCCTTCGCCTCCGACGCGTTGACATTATTTCTACGACGCGACGCAGAGGCCCATCCTCGTTTTGACAAAATGTCACGAAAACAGAGAATTTGCTTACACTCGCGTTTTAGAAAAAGGCGTCAGAACCGACGAAAATCCCCCTCGGCTAAGGTTTAGGCCGATTTTCCGAGAAAATGCGCTTAAAACGCAAATATTTCGCAACCCATTGAACGACAAGTGATAACCTTCAATCTTCAATTTTCAATCTTCAATCTTAAACCATTCTTTTGCCAACTCCACATTGCAAAACGGCCACTTTTCACGCGTTTTTGCACACTTTTTGACGTTGGGAGCCAGCAGACGCTACGTGAAGGAACGACAAACGCTACGTGTTGCGTTGGCTTTTCCAACGTGTAGGAAAGGGCTTCGCAACGTGTTGCGACGACTCTCGCAACGTGATGCGAGGCCGATTCCGACGTTTTGCGAGCTCTTTTCCCTCGTTTTGCATAGTGTGCAATAATAGCAAAATGGCAGCAATTCCTGCCATTTGCTGACAACTTGCCAAACGCAGCAACCCGAAAGGCCTCTTTTTATGAGCCTGTAAATGAACCGTTTGCGCTGGAATCAGCTCGAAAGGCAGGAGCAAACGGGTGCTTTTCGCGGGCAAAATCCGACCTTTCGAAAATTACGACTGCTCTGCAACGGAAATTTGCCGCTTATCGACGTCAAGATGGCACTTTCAGGCATCATTAATACATATTATATAAGGTAAAAGTAGGAAAAACAAGAAAAAAATAACATTTTTTCATTTATTCGCTTTCCTTTTTTAATTATATTTTGTATCTTTGTGCCTGATTTACCTAATAACTTAAAACCTGTAACTAAAACCTGAAACTTTAAACTGCCTTAACTTTCTGACATGAAGAAATTCTTTTTATACGCCATCGCAGCCCTGGCATTCCTGGTAAGCTGCACAGAGGAAGTGGACACATCCTCGCGTTATGTATTCAAGGAAGAAACCATCTCAAGCTATCTGGAGAAGCACGCGCAGTATAGCGAGTACTACCGCCTGCTGAACGAGGTGTTGGTGTCGAACATCAGCGAGACGAACGTCCGCCAGCTGCTCTCGGCGCGCGGCCACTACACCATCTTCGCCCCTACGAACGACGCCATACAGCTCTACCTTGACTCGCTCGTGCGCCAAGGCCTCATCCCGGAAGCCAAATGGGACGCGTTCCCCACTAAGCACAAACGCGACTCCATCGCCCAAATCATCGTCTTCAACAGCATTATCGACAGCGGCGACGACTACAGCGAGTACATGATATCGAGCTTCCCCATCTCGACCTCGACGTCGAAGAGCGTGGAGATTCCTCTCCCCAACATGAACGACCGCAAACTCGTCGTGCAATATACCGACGTGCCTGACAGCATCCTCATCAACGACTGCGAAATCGACGTCTACAATCGCGACATCCTGTGTATCAACGGCGTAATACACGCCATGCACAGCGTCATCGCGCCCAGCAACAACACGATGGACCTGCTGCTGAAAAGGTATATCCAGAACGAGAACTCAGGTTTCGTCGTCTCATCCAAGATAGTCCTGGCCTGCGGCTTAGCCAACGTGCTGTCCGCCAACCGCGATGAGGAATACGAAAGCCTCTTCCAGAAAGGAAAAATCCCCAAGAAGAACGAGGAGACGCGAGGTGAGACCGCAACATTCCATACGCCCGAACACCGCTACTTCGGCTTCACATTCTTCGCCGAGACTGACGAGTTCTGGACAAATGCCATAGGCAAGCCCGTGAGAGACATTACGTTGGAGGACGTGATGGAATACCTCGACAGCGAGGGCGTATATCCTGAGCTGAAGCGCGACGACAACTATACGTCCGAGGACAATCTGCTCTATCAGTTCATCACATACCATCTCCTGCCCGAACGGCTCAGCGCAAACACGCTCGTCTATCACTACAACGAGAAGGGCTTCGACCTGAACCGAAAGGTGCCCTCCGTCGCCGTGATGGAGTTCTACACCACAATGGGCAAGCGCCGCCTCCTCAAGATATTCGAGAGCAAAGAGAGCAACGGCGTCTACCTCAACCGTTTCCCCGTACTCGACAACGACCGCCGAGGCACCTATCAAGAGCTGTCGTGCGACCCCGAAAATGAAGGCATCGCCATCGGCGAACCGAACATGGACGGCGAGAACAACATCCGAAACGGCATGATTTATCCTATCAACAAACTCCTCTACTATAGCGACGAGACACGCAACAACTTGCAGAAGCAACGCATTCGTTGGAGCGTGCCAAGCATGTGGCCCGAGTTCATGAACAACGACATCAGGTGCTCCGAGATTACCGACGAGAAACACAAGAACATCTACATTCCCAACGACCAGGAATACAAGTATCTCGAGGACGTGGATATCTCGAAGGATACACGCTTCAACTATTGGACCGGACGCGGCAACGGCTGGCAGAACATGCAGGGCGACGAGATGACCATCCGCGGCTTGCTGGAGTGCACCATGCGCCTCCCGCCAGTGCCACGACGCGGCACGTATGAACTCCGATTCGCCATCCAGTGCGGCGGCAGCATGCGTGGTATGGTGCAGTTCTACTGGGGCTCAGACAAGAGCAGACTCTCTGCCATGGGTATCCCCCTCGATTTGCGTCAAAGCGCCGACAACACGTTGCACACATCAAATGGTAGCGTGCCCAGCGACATAGGCTATGAGCGTGACACCGACGACGATGACTTCAACGCCGAGGTCGACAAGCGCTTGCGCAACAACGGCTTTATGAAGGGCTGCAACCAGTACTGCGCCGGCGGACCCGGCTCAAGCACCATGATGCGCCTCTCCGATATCTGCGTGCGCCGCATCATCATTCGTGAAACGATGGACCCCGACGTGACATATTACATCAAGTTTAAGACTGTAATGGACGACGACACGCGTTTCTTCTACATGGACTACTTGGAGTATTGCGCGAAGGAAGTCTATGACAATCCCGAGAAGCCGGAAGACATCTGGTAATGCAAACGCTGAGGCATCTCACCCGATAACCAGAAACA
>JAEEGL010333099.1_pt1 | contig 10167 bp, 10 predicted proteins | sample 9134231 | NCBI WGS metagenome assembly JAEEGL01 (sample SAMN16246548, study PRJNA631951) | gut metagenome | biome: gut microbiome; feature: rumen; material: fiber-attached | host: Bos | place: Iran: Karaj | collected 2018-10
CTGTAAAAGCACCTCGGAGAGCCTCGTCCGCGCGCGGCCTGTGAGGAGGCGCGCGAACGCGGCGGCGATCTGCCCGATGAACTCCAGGACGGAAATGCACGTGGCGTATTGGGTAGCGACCGCGAGGCCGATGGACGCAAGAATGCCCGAAGGCTTCTTGGCGGAAACGACGTGCTTTTCAGGCACGGCGAAGGCGAGCTTCAGCAACGTCACGACGCCATGCGGCAACGATGACCAGTCACAGTCGCCGCCCTTTGCCTTGTGGAAATTGGCGATGTTGAAGACGAATGTGACGAGATTCGTGTTCCATGCCGTGATGCCCGCGTCCTTGAATACGATGCGGTGCGGCGGTTCGTCGGGGATGAGCGAACGCCAGGGCGGGCAAAGGCCGTAGTCGAGCCAGCTGCCTGAAAGCTCGAGCGTCAAATCGCCGTTGTCGGCGGGGACTGCGCGGGCCTCGGGTGGTGGCTGCGTGGAACTAGTGCAGTTTTTTTCCTCTTGGCTACGCATGGGTGTGGCTGCTCCTCTAGTCCATGTCCTGATCGGGGAGCTTGTTGGATTCGGTGATGAAATCGCCGATGGCCTTCAGTGCCTTGTCGAAGAGCGAGTTGATGGGATTCAGAGCAGGCGTGAGCGCAGAGGACGATGCGGTGATGTTCTGGAGGATGTTCGCCGCGATGTTGGTGTTCCTGCGCGCGCGTTTCGCGTATGTGACGGAAAGCGGGACGGAGCGGTTCGGGAAGAGCTCCGCCACCGCACGGCTGGTGTAGAGGTGCGCCATTGATGCGGCGGTCAGCATGTTGAGCGTTTCCTGCTGGTGTTTTTCCGCGATGGGGGACGCGAGGATGTTGCAGAGGCTGATGGCGATCGAGCCAGTCATGGAGCACATGAGGTTGCTCAGGTCTCTGAACTTCTGCTCAAGGCGCATCAGTTCCTCCGCGTTTTTCGGCGGCATCTCCTTGAGGATTTCATCGATATCGACGTCCGGCGGCGGTTCGTTCTGCTCCGCCTGCTGGAGCTCCTGTTCCTCAAAATAGGACGTAAAATAGGACAGCGCGTCGTTGACGGCGTCCGCGCCATACTGCTTTTCCATCTTGTCTAGAATGACATCCTCGAAGGAGGGGAGGGGAAAGTATTCGTCCATCAGCTTGTAGTATTGATGAGCGAAAGAATCAACCTCGCCGAGGTGGTTTTCGAACATATTAACCTGGAATGGGTCGTTCATGAGAGAAAAAACGGAATGAAAATGTGTGTGGAAATCAGAAAGGTTCTGTTCAGGGCATGTTCTGGACGATGAGTCTGGCGAACTCGGAGCAGGAGACCTTTGTGGCGCCGGGCATCAGCCGTTCAAAGTCATACGTGACGGTCTTGTTGGAGATGGTTTGCTCCAGGCCCCGGATGATCAGGTCCGCCGCCTCTTTCCAGCCGAGGTAGGAGAGCATCATCTGCGCGGAGAGGATGAGGCTGCCCGGGTTGACCTTGTCCTGGTTCGCGTACTTGGGCGCGGTGCCGTGCGTCGCCTCGAAGACGGCGGTTCCCGTCAGGTAGTTGATGTTGCCGCCGGGGGCGATGCCGATGCCGCCGACGCAGGCGGCGAGGGCGTCGGAGATGTAGTCGCCGTTAAGGTTGAGCGTCGCGATGACGCTGTATTCGGCGGGGCGTGTCAGAATCTGCTGGAGGAACGCGTCCGCGAGGCAGTCCTTGACGGTGATCATCGTTCCCGTGTTCGGGTTCTTGAACTGGCACCACGGGCCGTTGTCGATAAGTTCGGCGCCGAACTCCTCGCGCGCCACCTGGTAGCCCCATTCACGGAAGGCACCTTCGGTGAATTTCATGATGTTGCCCTTGTGGACGAGCGTCACCGAGGTGCGGTCGTTGTCGATGGCATATTTGATGGCGGAGCGGACGAGGCGCTTGGTCCCCTCTTCGGAGACGGGCTTGATGCCGATGCCGCAGTGCTCGGGAAAGCGGATCTTGGCGAAGCGCGGGGCGAAGTTCTCCTTGAGGAACTCCTCGAGCTTCTTCGTGTCCTCCGCGTCCGCGGTGAACTCGATGCCGGCGTAGATGTCCTCCGTGTTCTCGCGGAAGATGACCATGTCGACTTTTTCCGGATGGAGGACGGGTGAGGGAACGCCCGTGAACCAGCGGACTGGGCGCAGGCAGACGTAGAGGTCGCACTCCTGGCGGATGGCGACGTTCAGGCTGCGGATGCCGCCGCCGATCGGAGTCGTCAACGGCCCCTTGATGCCGACGAGATATTCCTTGAAGGCGGCGAGCGTTTCGTCAGGCAGCCATTTTCCTGTGGCGTTGAACGCCTTTTCGCCTGCGAGGACTTCCTTCCATGCGATGGCCTTCTTTCCCTTGTAGGCTTTTTCGACGGCTGCATCGACGACCATTTTCGTTGCGCGCCAGATGTCCGGCCCCGTGCCGTCGCCTTCGATGAAGGGGATGATGGGGTTGTCGCCGACCTTGAGGCCCGATGGTGTCATTTCGATTTTGCTTGGCATGGTGGGAAGAATCTCCTGTATGAAAATGTGTGTCTGTTTGAAAAATAACCTTATAATATAAAGGACAAAGGGACTGTTTGCCAGTCATGAAGAGGTAAAAATAGGGCGGGACGATAGAGAACCATGCCTCTTGAGGAAAAAAACATCCTGGCGACTGGTTTTTTTCTTTTTGCGTGTTATAGTAACAGTTCCTCATCAAGGATGACAGATAAGCGAGAGTGAACTGGTAAACCATAGAAGGGCGTAATTCATTATGAGCACCACAATGAGCATCAAAGCCAACGAGCGCCACGAACTGGGCACGGGCGCAAGCCGTCGCCTGCGTCGTGCCGGGCAGGTTCCTGTCGTGATGTATTCTCACGGACAGGAAGCCGTCGCGCTCACCATCACCGCCGCGGACGCGGAGAAAATCCAGGAGCATACGGGATTGCTGGAACTCGTGGATTCCGACAATGGCACGACCCGCACGGCCGTTGTCAAGGAGACGCAGATCCATCCTCTGAACAACCGCATCCTCCATATCGACCTCCTCGCCGTCAAGGCCGACGAAATCGTCGAGAGCACGGTTGAGGTCGAAGGCGTCGGCGAAGCAGTCGGAACGCGCGCAGGCGGTCAGCTTGAGCAGGTCATGTTCGAGTTGACGATCAAGTCGAAACCGACGGACATCCCCGAGAAGATCGTCGTCGATGTCTCTGGCATCGAGCTTGACCAGGCATTGCACGTCAAGGACGTCGTCGTTCCCGAAGGCGTCGAAGTCGTCAATGATCCTGACCTTATCGTTTTCCATGTCCGCACTGTCAAGGCCGAAGAGCCTGCTGAAGCGCCTGCCGAGGGCGAGGCCGCTGCTGAAGCGCCTGCGGAAGAGAAGAAATGAGCGACTGTCGGCGTGATTTTATGAATCGCGCCGCGTTGAAGAATGTAGCGTAATGGGCGAAAGCCCGTTGACGAACGATGACGGACACTACTGAAATCGCTGAAAAAACGGAGCAGGAGTCATCGGCTTTCAAGTTGATAGTCTGCCTTGGAAATCCAGGCGTCGAGTATGCGGAGACGCGTCACAACGCAGGGTTCAAGGTAGGAAGCGAGCTGCTCGGGAGGCATGGCGGCGTCAAGTCGGCCTGGCAGCCCGAGAACGGTGAATTGTTTGATCTGACGATAGCGGGTCGGGCGGTTCTCCTGTTGAAGCCGATGACATACATGAACTCAAGCGGCGATGCGGTGGTGGGTGTTACAGCGCATTTCGGAATCTCCCCTTCCGAGGTGCTGGTCATCAGCGACTGCCTGGATTTGCCGCTGGGGCGTCTAAGGATGCGTCCTGGAGGTTCGAGCGGCGGCCAGAAAGGAGTGCGTTCCATCCTCGTTCGGCTCGAAACGGAGGCCGTGCCCCGTCTTCGGGTTGGTATTGGGAGACCGCAGTCCAGCGAATGCCCCGTAATTGACTACGTGCTGGCGCCCTGGACTTCCGTTGAACAGGAAGTGCTCCCCGAAATCCTGCGGAAAGCTGCGGACATGGCGGCGAAGGCCGTGTCCTGCGGGCTTGAGGCGGCGATGAACGATTGCAATTCATGGTCGGCGGACAACAACAATGCCGAAAAGCAGCAAGGAGACCAACGTTGAGAAAGTACGAAGCGGTTTTCATCCTCGATCCGCGCAAAGTCGAGGGTAACGGCGAGGCGTTCGATGCCTCGATCCAGGAAGTCCTGAAAGGGAACAATGCGACGATTGAACGCGTCAAGTGCCTTGGCAGCAAGACCTTCGCGCGCCAGATCAAGAAACATAAGGTTGGCATCTACTGGGACTATGTCCTGACCGCCAGCCCCGATGCCATCGCGACGCTGAAGGACTATTATCGCCTGAACCAGACGGTTCTCCGCCTGGTGTTCTTCCTCTATGAGGACGGCCAGGACGATGATGTGTTCAACCCGACGGAGAATCGTGCGAAGCTGTTCAAGGAAGAGGCCTTCACCGAGGGGTTCGACCGCGACGAGCGTCCATACGGAGGCTATGACGACAAGAACTGATTGATTCGGTTGCCTGTGAGAGGGCAAACGGGAGGCAAAGGCAATGTGCGCTTCATTCAACAAAGTCCTATTGATGGGCAATTTGACGAGGGACCCCGAGAGCCGCGCGACGAATGGCGGCCAGGCGGTGGTGTCGTTTGGATTGGCGTTGAACAGGACGTTTGCGACGGTCCGCGGCGAGCAGCGTGACGAGGTGGTCTTCGTCGATGTCGAAGCCTGGGGGCGCCAGGGTGAAGTCGTTTTGCAGTATTGCCGCAAAGGCAGCCCGCTGTTTGTCGAAGGGCGTCTGCGTTATGACCAGTGGCAGGAACGTGAGACTGGTGCGAAGCGGAGCCGCCTGACGGTGACTGCGGAGACTGTCCAGCTGCTGGGCGGTCCTGCCCGTGGCGCGGGCTACGGCGAGGACGGCCAGGCTGCGGGCGCCCCGATGCAGGGGTATCAGCAGCAGGGCTACGGCGCGCCGATGCCGCCGCAGGGCGGTCGGATTCCGCCGCGCGGGAACGTCGGGCCGATGCCTGAGTTCCAGCCGATCAGCGATGACACTCCCGCAAGTCCGTTCTAGGAAACGTCGTCAACTCAACCAAGTGATGCTGGGCAACCAGTGAAACTATAGAGGAAAAAGAGAAAATGAAAAACATGAAACCGCGTCGTCATCGTCGCAAGATTGTTCGTCAGAAAGTCTGCCGTCTTTGCGAGAACAAGATTTTCAACATCGACTTCAAGGATGTCGAGCTGATTAACCATTATCAGACTGAAGGCGGCAAGATTCTGCCGCGTCGTATCACTGGCAACTGCTACAAGCACCAGAAGATGCTTGCGATCGCCGTGAAGCGTGCCCGTGTTTTGGCTTTGGTTCTCTGATAACAACGTGAAGGAGCAGCGAGATGTCAGTTCAACTCATACTCATTGAAGACGTTGCCGATTTGGGGAAGATTGGCGACCAGGTGCATGTTGCCGAGGGCTATGCACGCAACTATTTGATTCCCAAGAAGAAGGCCGAGTACGTGACCACGGGCGCGCTCAAGCGCATCGAGGCGAAGAAGCTCCGTCTTCAGAAAGAGCACGAGGAGCGCATCGCGGTCGCGCAGGCGATGGCCGAGAAGATTGCGAAGCTCCTGGTGACGATTCCAGTCGCGGCTGGTGAAAACGACAAGCTGTACGGTTCCGTCAGCGCGGCGCAGATTGCCGATGCGATGGCGGCGCAGCAGATCGAGGTCGAAAAGGGCGCGGTCATCCTCCCCGAGCCGATTCGCGAGCTTGGCGACTTCGATGTGGAAGTCCGTCTCCATGCGGAAGTTTCCGCGAATGTCAAGGTCAAGGTCGTCCGCGCGGAAGCCAAGGCCGAATGATTCTGAAGCCGCGTAGCGGCGAAAGAATATAGCCGTGGGTGGAGCGAAGCCGCGTAGCGGCGAGCGGAACCCACGGGCGGAGCGTCCAACGTAATTGGAACCGCGTTAGCGGTGGCAGGAATTAAGGTGAGTCAACCCACGTTTTATATCATTTGAAACGTGGGTTTTTTTAGCTGAAAAAACAATCATGAAGGAGAGGTGAGAACGGCCATGGAATACCAGCAGAACAGAACGAATGAGGCGGAGAATCCGCTGAAGGCATTGAACATCGGGCGAAAGCTTCCTGCGAACGAGGAGGCGGAGCAGGCGGTCCTTGGCGCGATGCTGTTCTCCTCTGATGCGGCGTTGACGGTTTTCAGCCAATTGAAGATTGAAGGCGCATTTTCCAGACCCGCCCATCAGACGATTTTCAATGCGATGAAAAAGCTAGTTAGCGGCAAGAGCGAATCGGCGATTGACCCAGTCGTGCTGGCGGACAGCCTGGAGAGGGAAGGGGTGCTCGAGGCGGCGGGCGGGCGTGAATACATCACGCAGCTGATGGAGGCGGTGCCGACGGCGGCGAATGTCGAGTACTATGTCGACATCGTCAAGCAGAACGCCATCCTGCGCCATTTGATTGCCACATGCGCGGACACGATGCTGAAATGCTATGATTGCTCAGAGGATGCTCGGACGCTTCTTGACATGATTGAGCAGCGCATCTTTCAAGTCACTGGCATGAACGAGACGAAGGAGCTGATGGAGATTCAGCCTCTTATCAAGGAAGCGATTGACTATCTCGACAAGCTGGCACACAACAGCGAAGAGGTTATAGGCTTGAAGACGGGATATGAGATGGACCGAATGATCACAGGGCTGAAGCCGGGCGAACTGTTTGTGATTGCGGCGCGTCCCTCAATCGGCAAGACGGCGTTTGCGCTGAACATCGCGACGAATATCGCGCTTTCGCCCAACAATCCTGTCCCCGTCGGCATATTCAGTCTTGAAATGCCTGCATTGCAGTTGATTCTGCGTATGATATGCAGCCTTTCCAGGACGAGTCTAAGCGAGTTCAAGACGGCAGGGCAGATGAACAGCGTGCGCTGGCAGGAAGTGATGAGCGCTGCGCAGGCCTTGAAACAGTCAAGATTCATCATCGACGACACGGGTGCCATCGACATCCTGGAGCTTCGCGCGAAGGCGAGGCGAATGTGCGGCAAGGGAGTAAGGGTCATTTTCATCGACTATCTGCAGTTGATTCACGCGCAGACGAAGAGCAACGCGAGCCGTGAAAACGAGGTCTCGATGATATCGGGCTCGCTCAAGGCGATGGCGAAGGAGCTGAACATTCCAGTGGTCGTGCTTGCGCAGCTGAACCGCCAGGCGGAGCAGGGCGAGAAGCCGAAGCTGAGCCACCTGCGTGAATCGGGCGCCATCGAGCAGGATGCGGACGTCGTCGCGATTCTCCATCGTGAGCGTGAGAAGCAGATGGCGCAGAAGGAGGACGATACGGCGGGGCTGCCTGCGGAAGTCATCATCGCAAAGAACCGCAACGGCGGCACGGGCACCCAGGAGCTTTTGTTCTTCCCGAAGTACACGCGCTTCGAGAACAAGGCGCGTGTCGACGACTCCGACGTTCCGGCGGGGAGTTTCTAAGGGGGCTGTGGCCATTGGCCGGAAGCTCTGGAAATTTCGGAAGCTCCGTAAATTTCGGAAACACCGGAAAAACGAAGAGGAATGAATCATGGAAACACTGAAAAGCCGCATGGAAGCCATTTTCGGGAAGCTGGCGAAGCTCCCCGCCACTGCCGAGAACTTGCAGGCGCGGAAGGCGCTGCTCTGCGAAGTGGACGGCGTTCTTGGAACTGCTATGTCTGAACTGGATGCCTCCCTTGGGGAGTATTACCGTGATTGCTGCAGACGCGTCGCGGCGGAAATCCGCAATTGGACTGGCGAGGGCGCAAGAATCTGGAAACTTTACAGTTCGGGCTTCATCATCAAGGACTGTTCGGGAAAGGTCTATGGCTTTGATGTCAACGACGGCTGCGTGCCTGAATCTGGATACCGCACGCGGTTGAGGCTCGACTACGCGACGGCGGCAGCTCTGGCGGACGTCATCGACATGATGTTCTACACCCATGCGCATCTTGACCATGTTGGCATGCAGATGGCGGACGCCTTGAGGGAGCGTGGAAAGCTCGTCGTCGCTCCGCAGGACACGATTGACAAGTGGGCGCTGGACGACGCCGTGCCTGCGGAAACCTTCCAGATGGATGGCGTCCATTGCTATGCAGGCCACCAGGGCTGGACGCTGCCGAATTTCGCGTACACAGTCAAGCTTGCCAATGGCAAGACGGTGTTTCTGCGCGGCGACATGTATTCAGGCGAGGAGCTTCTTCCGATATTGGACACGATGCAGGCGACGGGCGTCATTCCAGACATTGCGTTTCTCACGCATTACAAGAACAGCGGCCCGGACCCCGTGCCTGAAATCTTCGGCAGATTCAAATGCGACATGGTTCCTGTCCACGAATGGGAGTTCACGCATCGTAAACTGGGCGAGGCGGGCCTTGCGACGCAGTGCTACCGCGACCTCCACGACTTTTTTGCCGTTCCCATTGCCGACGGCAAGTGCCACATCCTCACATGGGGCGAATCAATGGATTTGTGAACCTGCATGTTCACAGAGCATGCAGTCAGGACGGAGGAAAAACAGTTTCACGCCGAACTGAATAGAGTTGCTGCGAGATCAGACAGCACGGCGACGGCGTCCCGTAAAAAAGATTCAATTGGCTTTTTTGTGACTTATGTGTATATTTTATGTGCTTTGATTTTTGACTAACAGCACAGAAAAGGACATCATGCGCGAAAAGACACTGATGAATCACGGGTGGCGTTTCCTGCCTTCCACGAAACCGCAGGAATATCCCCACACAAAATATGCGATGTACCTCGGCGCGAAGACGGAGCGTCTGCTGTGGGGACCCGGGACGTATCATCACCCCGATGTCGCGGAGGGGATGGCGTTCGGCGGCGAAGTCTGCACTGAACCATGGCAGAATGTCGATTTGCCGCATGATTATGTCGTCGCGGGCACGCCGCAGCGCGAGGAGACGTGCGCCTTGGGGTTTCTCAAATCGTATCCCGCGTGGTACAGGCGGCACTTTACGCTCTGCCCCGAGGACGAAGGCAAGCGTTTGACGATTTACTTCGAGGGCATTACAGGCATTTCAGACATCTATCTGAATGGATGTTTCCTGAAGCACCATGAAGGCGGATACACGTCGTTTGAAGTGGATATCACGGATTTGGCGCGTTTCGACGAGGAGAACGTCCTTGCGGTCTATGTCCAGCCCGAATCCTTCGAGACGTGGTGGTATGAGGGCGGTGGCATCTACAGGAACGTCTGGCTGGTGAAGACCGCGCCCGTCGCGGTGGATTTGTGGGGCGTCTTCCTGCCCGTGAGGAAAGAAACGGAGTCGTTGTGGAAAGTCCCGCTGGAGGTCTCGACCAGGAACATCACATATTCGGACGAGCCTGTTGAAATCACCTGCGGCATCATTTCGCCAGACGGCGCGGAGGTCGCGACGATGTCATGCAATGGCGTGGCGGCGGCGCGCGGCGTCACTCTGCTGAAATGCGAGACTTCGGTGGATAATCCAGAACTTTGGGACATTGACGCGCCAAAGCAATACATGGCGGTCGTCACGGTCAGCAGAAACGGCGTCGCCGTCGATTGCTATCGTCAGAAATTCGGCTTCAGGGAGGCAACATGGAGTGTGACGGAGGGATTCTTCCTGAACGGTAGAAACGTTAAGATCAAAGGCGTCTGCGCGCATCTGGACTGCGGATTGACGGGAAAGGCCGTGACGGACAATCTGTGCCGCTACAAGGCGCAGCTCATCAAGTCAATGGGCGCCAATGCGTTCAGGGCAAGCCATTATCCGCATCAGGAGGCTTTCATGGACGCGTGCGACGACCTCGGGTTGCTTGTCATGGACGAGACGCGCCGTTTCGAGAGCAACGACGACGCGCTTGACGCGATGGCGATGGTTGTGAAACGAGACCGCAGCAGGCCGTCGGTGATACTCTGGTCGACGGGCAACGAAGAGCCGTATCATCGAATGAAACAGGGGAGGAACATCCAGCGTGCGCTTGCGCATGTCGCGAAGACGCTTGACGGCACGCGGCCCGTCACGTCCGCCATGTCCAATCTCGGCAGGTGCGTCATTCAGGACGAGGTGGATGTCATCGGCGCGAACTATTCATATTCGGACGTTGACGACGTCCACGCGAAAAATCCGGCGATTC
>JAEEGL010341985.1_pt1 | contig 10167 bp, 7 predicted proteins | sample 9134231 | NCBI WGS metagenome assembly JAEEGL01 (sample SAMN16246548, study PRJNA631951) | gut metagenome | biome: gut microbiome; feature: rumen; material: fiber-attached | host: Bos | place: Iran: Karaj | collected 2018-10
CCCCGACACGCTGAACATCGAATATGAGGAAGCCGACCTCAATATCGATGAGATTTTTGAAGAGAAGAACGCCGATGAAGAACACTAAACACTCACCCCTCAACCCTAAACTGCAAGCGTGGGACGAAGAAGCACGTTTGCATGAAAAACGTGTTTACTTCAATAAGCCCCAGCTCCTGACCCAATACATCGGTGCAAAGACCACCGTCATCGTCGCCGGCCGTCGTACAGGCAAGACGGACAGCATTGCATCCCCCTTCGTTTTAAGGAACATGCAACGGATGCCGGGCAGCACGGGCGGCATTGTCGTCCCTACCTTCAAGCACGGACTGACAAACACCATACCCGGACTGCTGGCCGCATGGAAACGGTGGGGGTATCTGAAAGGCATACACTACGTGATCGGACGGAAACCGCCCAAGTCCTTCCAGAAACCCATCACCGAACCTGCCGATTACGAACATGTCATCACGTTCTACAACGGCTCATGCGCCATCATCATCAGCCAAGACCGCCCGGGCAGCTCGAACTCGCTGACCCTCTCATGGCTGCTCATCGACGAAGCGAAGTTCATCGATTATAACAAGCTGAAGGACGAGACGCTTCCGGCAAATGGCGGCATTCGCTCGTACTTCGGGCACCACTCGTTCAATCACTCGATGATGGTACTGTCGGACATGCCACAAACCCAAAAGGGATCGTGGTTCCTCCATTACCGGGAGAAGATGGATCCTGAATTGATAGACACAATCCAAGGAACCATCTTCAAAATATGGCAGACGAAGCAGCGCATCGCTGACCTCAAAGAGCAGCACAAGGCAATCCCCAAATATCTCAGGGATTACCTGGTGTGGCTCGACCGCTCTTTGAACCGGATGCGCTCCGTGGCCGTATATTACAAGGAATACTCGACCATCGAGAATCTGCAACTGCTGGGCGAGGAATACCTGCGCCAGATGAAGCGCGACCTCACCCCGAAGACATTCCAGACTTCCATCCTCTGCCAGCGCATCGGAATATCGCATGACGGCTTCTATTCCTCGATGCAGGAACACCACAAGTATGATGCCACCGACTTCGCCTATATGGACGAGCTCGGTTACGACACCATACTCAGGGAAGCGGAAGAGCAGAACTTCAACATCAAGGCGAACTCTCAATTCTCCACGCTCAATACTCATCTTGACAGCCGGGCTGATGCAGACATCAACCCTTTGGCTCCGATTTGTATTGGCATGGACTATAACGCCAACATCAACTGGATAGTCGCGGGTCAAGTCTCTGACTTTTGGCCCGCAACTTGTCCACAAGTCGGTCAGCCCACAGGCAACCGCCTGAACATCCTAAAGTCCTTCTATGTGAAGTTCGAGCGCAAAATCCCCGACCTTGTCGCGGACTTTTGCGCTTACTACAAGCACCACCAGAACAAAACGGTGGTGTATTATTACGATGCCACCGCCCTCGGCTCAAACTATGCCGTGAATGACCAAGACTTTCGCTATGTCGTCATTCACGAGTTTGAGCGCCATGGATGGCAGGTCAATGACATCTATCTCGGAAACCCGATGCGCCATGATGAGAAGTACCTGCTCATCAACCAGGGTTTCGCCGGCAAGCAGCGACTCATGCCGTTCTTCAACCGTCAGAACAACGATGACCTGATACTGGCCATCCAGTCTGCCGGTGTCGAACGCGGGCGCAACGGCTTCCGAAAGAACAAGTCCATGGAGAAGAACCCGGAGTCCGAGGAAGACCTTCTCGAACACCGCACCGATGGCACCGATGCTTTCGACACGCTCTACATCGGAGCCGAGAAGTTCCCACAACATGACACCTACCCAATATCTTTAGGGGGTGTCATGTAGTCAAATCCCGAGCATGTCCCACGATTTGGGACAACTTTTCCAATTTTATGCTTCAAAAAGTTGTTTCAGCAATTTTTTTCTATAACTAACGCTTTATTTATCGCAAAATAATTGTAACTTTGCCCAACTCCCGATAATTTGTATTATCAAGAACTAAGAATTTAAGGGTATGCTACCAGAAGAAAAGGCAAGACAAAAAATAGACAAGATGCTAACCAACGTTGGGTGGCGTGTTGTGAATCGGAGCGAGTTTGTACCTACTGAACCAGTTGCTGTACGTGAAGGATTGATGCAAGGTAACGAGGAAGCAGACTATCTGTTGTTTCTTGCAGGAAAAGCAGTTGGCGTGATTGAAGCAAAGCGCGAGGAAATAGACCCTGAAAGCAAAAACGTCATTGAGCAAGCTGAGGGATACTGCCACAAACTGCTTAACTGGTGTCAGTATTACCAATCTCCATTACCTCTTGTCTGGATCTCTAATGGGAATAAGACTATCTTCCGAGATTTACGCAAAACGGACTCTAAATATAAAACGATTGACAAGATACATTCTCCAAAAGAAATTGTAAAACTGTTAGAGTTTAAAGATATATATGCAGGTTTGCCTGTTATTCAAAAAAGAGGACTTCGTGATTGTCAGTTTGAGGGAATCACAAACCTTGAAGCCAGTTTGAAAGCTGGTAGAAAAAGAGCATTAATGGTGTTGGCTACAGGTGCAGGAAAAACCTATCTTGCTATTACTGCTGCATACAGACTGCTTAACTACGCTCAATTCCATAGAGTACTCTTCCTTGTTGATCGCAATAACTTAGGTCGTCAGGCAGAGCGAGAATTTGGAACTTACAAACTTACGGAATCAGGAGATCCATTTAATACAATCTTCGGAGTTGAACGTCTGAAGAAAAACGTGATTCCGAAGGATGCTAATGTTATAGTGTCTACTATACAAAGACTCTTTGCTTTCTTAAGTGGCGAGAATATCGAAGATACAGAAGAGGATGTTGAAACAGATGTAGAAGACAATGACAACGATGGCGATGCTGTTTCTCTGCCAGACAACCCAAATTTGCCTCGCAACTATTTCGATTTGATTATTATTGATGAATGCCATCGTTCAATTTATAGTAGTTGGAGGGCTGTGCTTGATTACTTTGACAGTGCTGTTAAAATTGGTCTTACAGCTACACCCGCCCCGCAGACGCTTGCTTTCTTTGAGCAAAATACGGTTGTCAATTACACACTTGAAAAATCTATCATCGACCATGTCAATGTGGGCTGTCGTACGTACCGAATCAAAACGGAGCAAACCGAACGTGGTGGTGCTATCCTTGAAGGACAAGAAGTTAGTCAGGAAACGGTTTATACTGGAAAGGTTGAAGATGTCAAGGTTAGTGAAACGCAGACGTATAGCAAAGAAGAGCTGAATAGAAGTATTATAAACCCAGCACAGATTAAGCTCATTTTACAAACGTACAAGGATGCGGTATATACAGAAATGTTTACCGACCCCGCACGTGAACCAAATTTTGACTATCTGCCCAAAACACTGATATTTGCACTTAATGAGAAACATGCAAATAACATCGTGCGTATTGCAGAAGAGGTCTTTGAGCGTAAGCCTGGAGATGGTTTCGTACAAAAAATAACCTATCGCAGTGGCAATACAGACCAATTAATTAAAGATTTCTGCAATGAAAGAAAATTCCGTATTGCTGTTACTGTTACTCTCGTGGCTACAGGCATCGACATTAAACCTTTGGAGGTCGTAATGTTCATGCGTTATGTGAGGTCAGCTCTCCTTTATGTTCAAATGAAAGGTCGCGGTGTGCGCACCATTGGTGATGATGTGCTGCGCAACGTTACACCCAACGCTATTTCAAAAGATCTTTTCTACCTTGTTGATGCAGTGGGCGTAACAGAAGGAGAACATACTATCCCAACGGGAACGGGTCCGACTCCACCTCCTTATCCAACTCTTGAAGAATTGTTGGAGCGTATTGCACATGGTGATGTCAATGACGATTACCTCAATCTCTTGGCTTCTCGTATATCACGCATAGACGCTAAGGCAAAAGAAGCTCAAAAGCAGAAATTCCAAACATTGGCAGGTGTCTCAATGCGGATAATCGCAAACCGGATATTCACCGCTCTTGCACCCGATAACACGCCACTTCCTCCATACGTTGACATTAACCAGCCAAACACCGAAAGGAAAGCTTTGGTGAAAGAACTGGCAGAATGCCCCGATGCTCGGAAGTACCTTTGTGAATTACAAGCAGGATATGTAAAAACGCTTATTCCTGGTGAAGATAACCTTATCTCAAAAGGATTTACTATAGAGGAAGCGCAGGCAGCTGTAAATGAGTTTGAGGAATATGTAAAGACGCATCGAGATACTATCGAAGCACTGCAACTCATTTATTCTGGGAAGGCTATTGGCAGGACAATGTTGGAAGAACTGTCCAAAACATTGCAGCAAGCTAACATGCAATTTGAACCTCACAGGTTGTGGAATAGTTATGCCCTTGTATATCCCGAAACGGTGAAGCATTTTAAGAGCGAAGAACGAGAACAACGCAACTTGCTTACCAATCTTATTCAATTGGTACGCTTTGCTTTTCATCAAATAGAAAAACTTGATACGCTTTACCTTACTGCAAATCAGTATTTCAATCTTTGGTGTGGACAGGTACAGCGTGAACTGACGGACGACCAAAAGCAAATCTTTGCTCATATCAAAGATTATATTGTAGCAAATGGCAGTTGCTCGATAGAAGAATATCGGGCAGTAGATGAGTCAAACGCTGCTCGTCTAATAATCACAATGGGCGGAATGAAGCATGTCCGTGAAAGTCTTGAATCATTATCACAATTCATTATATATCAAAAGGCAGCATAACAATGGCAAAAACAAATATACCCACAGAAGAACAGCTTACTGCTAAGGTGTGGCAAATGGCAGATGCTCTCGCAGCACAAGGTATTGGTAATACAGATTATCTTAGGCAATTAACTTACTTGCTCTTCCTAAAAATGGATCATGAGCGCGTACAAATTTTTGAAGAGGAATCTGCTATCCCAGAAGGATATCGTTGGGAGGATTTAGTAAAGGAAGAAGGTAATGACCTTCTTAAGCAATACGAAGCTACCCTTGTTGAACTCAAAAAACAGAATAACCTCATCGGAACAATTTTTACACAAGCAGAAAACAAAATTACTAAGCCTGTGTATTTGCGAAAGGTGATTTCAATGATAGCCGAGCAAAATTGGCTTATCATGCAAGGTGACGTGAAAGGTGCTATCTATGAAGGTATTCTCGAACGTGTGGGACAAGATACAAAAAGCGGAACGGGAGAATACTTCACCCCTCGTGCGCTGATTAGCGCAATGGTTGATGTTGTTCGTCCTGACTTGACCTTAAAAGAGACGGTCTGCGACCCCGCTTGTGGTACTGGCGGTTTCTTGATGGCTGCGTATGACTATATGAAGCATCAAACCAGCAATCGTAGTTTGATAGACTTCCTCAATAACGAGGCTCTACATGGCACTGACATCACTCCCTTGGTGGTTACCCTAGGCTCAATGAATCTGTATCTGCATGGAATAGGCAAAGATAGTAGCCCGATTATATGCGCTGACTCTCTCGAAAAGCAACCCGACGTTTTGTATAATGTCATCCTTGCCAATCCTCCTTTTGGAGCTCGTCCCAGTGGCGCAGTATCTATCAATCGCCCTGATTTCTACGCCACCACGAGCAACAACCAGCTGAACTTCCTTCAACACATGATGCGCCTCCTTAAGGATGGAGGACGTGCTGCCATAGTCCTTCCTGATAACGTGCTTTTTGAAGACCATGCAGGAAAAACCATTCGCGAAAAGTTGCTTACTGAGTTCAACCTCCATACTATTCTGCGTATGCCGACTGGCATATTCTATAAGCCTGGAGTGAAAACCAATGTTTTATTCTTTACCAAAGGAGAGCCAACCACTGATGTATGGTATTACGACTATCGTACAAACATCCACCATACATTGAAGCAAAAGCCCATGAAGCGAAGCGACCTTGATGACTTCGTAGCTTGCTATCATGCTGAAGACATAACAAAGAGACAGGAAACATACAACGCTGAGACCAATCCTAACGGACGCTGGCGTAAGTTCTCTGCTGCACAATTCCTTGAATCTGAAAAGATTGGTATGGATATTACCTGGATTAAGGCAGATTCAGATGACAATGACATGAGCCTTTCTGAACTACTGAATGCTATCGGTGATACTGTAAACAACATTCAAGATGCGTATACCAAACTTCAAACCCTCTTAGACAATATCGAAGAATGATAGATACAAAGCAACTCCGACAGAAAATACTCGACCTCGCTATTCGGGGTAAACTTGTTCCACAAGATCCGAATGACGAGCCCGCATCAGTGCTGCTTGAACGCATCAAGGCTGAAAAGGAACGTTTGGTGGCTGAAGGAAAAATCAAACGCAGCAAAAAGTCTGTAAAGGTTTCTGATAAGCCACATTATGAGAATGTGCCGTTTGAGATACCCGAAAGTTGGGAGTGGGCAACGGTAGGCGAAATAACCTCATCTATATTCTATGGAGTTAGCGAATCTGCAAAAGAGTCAGGTCAATACAAATTACTGCGCATAACAGATGTTCAGAATAATAAGGTTAACTGGGACACCGTGCCATATACTGATTTCGACAAGAACAAGGCATCCACTTATTTGTTGAAGGATGACGATATTTTGTTCGCCAGGACTGGTGCAACTGTCGGAAAATCGTATCTAGTTGAAAAGTTGAAATGTTCTGCCATTTATGCTTCTTATCTTATCAGGGTTCAGACTTTAAGTGTGATTCTTCCAGCATACATAAAGTACTTCTTTGAATCAGGCTACTATTGGGAGCAGATTTCTCTCAATTCTGTAGGAATAGGTCAACCTAACGTAAATGGTACAACTTTAGCTGAGTTAAAAATACCCATTCCACCTTATCAAGAGCAATTACGTATAGTAGAGGAAGTAAAAAAATGGCTTTTTGTTACTGATGGGCTTGATGTCGAAATCGGTAATTTGCAAACATTTATTACTGGAATAAAGGCAAAGATCCTTGATTTAGCGATTCATGGCAAACTGGTATCACAAGACCCAAACGATGAGCCTGCGATTGATTTGCTAAAGCGCATCAATCCCGACTTTGAGCCTTGTGATACCTCGCATTATGAGAATATGCCTTTGAATTGGTGTTCTTGCACCCTCAAAGACATATTTGAAATTACGATGGGAAGTTCTCCCAAAGGTAGCACACTCAACCAGGATAATGATGGCGTGGAATTTCATCAAGGCAAGATATGTTTTACTGATAAATATCTTGCAAAGTCTGCAACCCATACTAATTCGCCTATAAAATTTGGTAAAGCTAATTCAATTCTCCTATGTGTGCGTGCTCCTGTTGGAGTTGTAAATATTACACCACGGCAAATCTGTATAGGTCGAGGTTTGTGTGCTTTATATCCCAAACAAAATATCGACTTGATGTTTATCTTTTATGCACTGCAAACATATCAAGAAAGGTTTAATGATAAAGCAACAGGTACTACATTTAAGGCTATTGGTGGCGATACGATAAGGAATGAGATATTTTTCTTGCCACCATATAAAGAGCAAATAAGAATAAGAGAACGATTAGAAATAATATTTTCTAATCTGGATGCTATCAGCGCAGGACTATAACTCTGCGCTGATAGTATTAAGTGTGCCAAACAATGCTTGTACACAACGACTTATGCGGTTTTGCTCTGCAAGAGGTGGCACAAGAATTGGGATAGATTTCATGTCTCCTTGTGTCAATTTTAATCTTGTTGTTCCTTTTGCGATTTCGTGATAATCAAAAGCATTGAGGTAGATTTTAAGATAATCAAAATCTATCTTTGGTAATAATATATGCGCATGATTATTGACCCAAATTTTACCTTCGACAGAATATGCTTTCTCTGCATATTTATCAAGAAATGGAGCACCATCCTCACCGAGTAAAATAAATTTACCCTCTATAAGGTATTCGTCGATATATCCAACAAAACCTGTAGCTCCATAGTAAGGATATAAAATATCTTTACCTTCTATCCTTTTTGCTCTATCTTTAGCTCTTACAGGTTTTCGTTTATTATCAAGCAATTCTATAACAGCAGATAGACTGCATACCGTCCAATTGCATGGGATATTCCTATAATGCGAGTTAGGTTACCTTATATTGTTACTATTTCATTTCTAAATCAGAAATAATATGGTAACAAAATTTGAAAAGTATCTTAGCAAGTCAGACTTGGCTAAGAATACCGTCACATCCTATGTGTGGACGGTAAAGTATTTCCTTGGGCAATACAAGGAAATCAACAAAAAGAACCTTTTGGCATATAAAGGGTATCTCGTGGATAACTTCAAACCTCATACGGTAAACCTGCGGTTGCAAGGTATTAACAAGTACCTTGAGTTTATCAAACAAGATAAACTCAAGATGAAGTTCGTAAAAGTTCAACAAAAGAACTTTCTCGAAAATGTTATAAGCAACGCAGATTACCAGTTCTTAAAATCGAGTTTAAGAAAAGACGGCTACAATGATTGGTACTTTGTTGTTTGGTTTATGACGGCTACTGGAGCAAGAGTAAGTGAACTACTTCAAATAAAGGCGGAGCATGTGAAAATAGGTCATCTTGACATATATACTAAAGGAGGTAAAATTCGCCGTATCTACATTCCCCAAAAACTTCAAACAGAAGCTCTGCAGTGGCTGAAAGATAAAGATCAGTCTTCAGGTTATCTTTTCCTTAATCGATTTGGCAAGCGAATTACGACTCGCGGAATCGCTATGCAGCTGAAACACTTTGCAGAAAAGTATGGGCTTAATAAAGAGGTGGTATATCCACACTCTTTTCGCCATCGGTTCGCAAAAAACTTTCTCGACCGCTTTAATGATATTGCCCTTCTTGCAGACTTAATGGGGCACGAAAGTATAGAGACAACACGTATCTATCTTCGTCGCACAGCCAGTGAGCAGCGCAAGATTGTAGATAAGGTTGTAAATTGGTAATTCTAATATCCTCGCTCAACACTATTTTGGGCGAGGTTTTATTATCAATACCTCGCATTATGGGAACTTGCCTAAAGGATGGCAAGTTGCAAGGATGATAATGCTATGCGACCTATACGATGGCGAAAAACAAAGCGGAATAGAAAGAATTAATCTTGATGTTAAGTTTTTGCGCGGTCAGTCTTCAGGAACAAAACTGAATAAGGGGAGATATGCACCATCAGGAACAACTCTTATACTAGTAGATGGAGAAAACTCTGGAGAAATATTTACTACGCCAATAGAAGGATATCAAGGAAGTACATTTAAGCAATTGCAAATGTGTAGCGAAATTTATAGTCCTTTCATCCTTTATGTCATACGTAGCCATCAGAAACAACTTCGTGAAAACAAAGTAGGTTCGGCTATTCCACACTTAAACAAAAAGCTATTTCGTGATTTAGATATATTTGTTCCACCATACCAAGAACAAATTCGTATCGTAAAAAAAATAGACGATACATTTGCAACATTGGATAGCATCAGCGCAGAACTATAATTCTGCGCTGATTGTTTCTAAGGCTGATTCTATATATTGTATTTTAGTAACAATCCTATTTTGTTCTTCTTCAGGTGGGATAGGTATTGGTAGCTTCGAATATTCAGAAATCCAATACCGCTTGTGAGTATCACCTACAAGACGGGTGACACTCATAAAGTACGCCACATAATGAATGTTGATTTCACTATGTACTTGTAATATCTTCATTGCTGAAGATTTTACTTTGAACGGGAAATCAACAAGCCTTGAATCTGTCGTAAAATCATCGAATATGATTGAGGGCAACTTATCGTATATACCCTTAGTTTCATTTGTGTAGCCCAGAACAAATGATTTTCCTGCTGTAAGAACTGGCGTTTTATAATCATTAGAATAGTTTGTTGACTCAACTATATATTGTGTCGGCTGCTCATAATTTACAATCTCTTCGAGTCTGCAAACAGACCAACCGTTAGGCAAGTTCCCATAATGCGAGGTATCACAAGGCTTGGCATCAGGATTGATGCGCTTCAGTAATTCGCTTGCAGGTTCATCCGTAGGGTCTTGTGGAACGAGCTTACCATGGATGGCAAGATCAAGGACTTTGCTCTTGGTTTGTTTGATAACATCTTGCAAATTCTGTTTACTCGCTTCAAGGTCATCTATCAGTCTAAACAACCCTTC
>JAEEGL010802211.1_pt1 | contig 10167 bp, 8 predicted proteins | sample 9134231 | NCBI WGS metagenome assembly JAEEGL01 (sample SAMN16246548, study PRJNA631951) | gut metagenome | biome: gut microbiome; feature: rumen; material: fiber-attached | host: Bos | place: Iran: Karaj | collected 2018-10
ACCCTTGACGGTGAGGGATTTCATGTTGAGCAATTCACATCTCAAATCGATCCACCAAAGAGCTTAAGCGATAAAATCGATGCCAAAAATGCAGCGGTGCAAGAAGCACTAAAAACAGAAAACGAAATTCAAGCTGCAAAAGCAAAGGCACAGATTGATATCGCAAAAGCAGAGGGTGAAGCTCAAGCTATGAAAATCAAAGCTGATGCAGAAGCATATTACAACCGCACAATTGCTGCATCTCTCTCACCCATGATCGTCCAGGAAGACTGGATTGAAAAATGGGATGGAAAACTTCCAACCTTTACCGGAGGAAATGGTAGCGTTCCAATGATAAATTTCAAAATGAGTGAATAAATTATTTAACTAAAGCTAAAGGCTGATTGGGATTCAATTCAGCCTTTTTTATAATTTATATTAATTCTCATTTGCTTTCGAATTTCTTTGTAAGGAATTTCAGATTTATTTTCTTTTATCGTTATTTAAATATAACCGAGCATCTTCAACTCATTGAACCACAGTTCTAGTAGCTTCCCGATTTAAGAGCTGTTTTGCTTTCAAAGGATTAGCTAAAGATACAGCGACATCTCATGGTCTCCTTGCTACTACCTCATAAGGAACATCTTTTTCCACAATAGTTTTAACTATTTCAATCATTTCATTTACTGATTTTCCATATCATGTTCAGATATTACATATTTCGAATACAGGATCTGCAGTATACATTTCACTTGTTTCATTAATTTCTATCCTATCAAATAGATATTTGGCTGCAGAAAAATGAGCTTCTGCTACATCCATTACGTGAATGTAATCCCTAATGCATGTTCAGTCTTCTGTTTCATAATCATTTCCAAATACATTCAATTTTTCAATCTCTCATTTAGCTACCTTGAGTAAGAACGGAAGTAGATTTGTTGGCACTCATTTCGGATTTTCTCATAGAATATGAGACGGATGGGCTCCAATTGGATTGAAATATCTGAGAGCAACAGCTGAAAATCATTTTTGCATTACCATATCACGGAGCAGGTTTTCAATCACAAGCTTTGTAGTTCAATATGGATTAGTAGTCTTTGTTTTATCAGTTTCACTAAATGGTGGGAGTAAATTCTCAGCGTCATATACAGTAGCACTACTAGAAAATATAATCTGATTTATATGATGTTTATTCATCACTTTGAGTAAATTGATTGTTCCTAGAATATTGTGGTCATAATATAAGAAAGGATCCTGACAGCTTTCTCAAACAGCTTTTTTGGCTGCAAAATGAATAACTAGAGCAATATCACTTGCGTGTTTCTCAAATACAGCATCCAAATCTGAATAATTTCTTAAATCTAATTCATAGAATTTGGGAGTTTTTCACGTGATGGCCTTAATCCCATCTAATGCAGATTCGTGCGAATTTGATAGGTTATCTACGATGATAACATCATATCAATTTTCGATAAAAACTGTGGCAGTATGAGAACCAATATATCCTAGTCCTCATGTGATAAGAATCTTTTTTTTCTGTCCCATGAAATGTGTAGAAAATAAATGATTTATCTTTAGATGTGGTTTGGATTATATCAATTTAACGTAACTATACAATCTTATTTAACATCGGGGAAATATCTTATAACCTGAAGAACAAACTTATCTGCAAGTCTGTATCTCTTTTCTCGTTCTTCTGCAGACATAAATACTACAGATGCATTTTCAATAAAAAATTCTCTAAATAAATCGGCGATTCAGCTTTTTAATTCATCTATTTGAGGTTTTTCCATATGCTGATATATTATAATAATATCCATGTCTAGAGGCACTCAGAAAATTTTTCACAAGAAATATTTATTTATCATTACTGAATACGTATCAAACAAGCTAATCAAATTAGATTTTAAGGCCGTAAAGAAAACTTCTTTGAATAAATTGAAGTATTCTTTTTTTATAGAAATAGAAAAACCTGAATTGTCTTTTTGAATATCTAATATTCATGATTCTTCCAATGAATCTACTTGTTTTTTGATTGCAGGAAACGTCCATCAAATCTCACTTTCCAATGCTCTCATAGAAACTCATTGTCTACGAAAAACTAAGTATTTGAGTATATCTACCTTGGTTTTGCTTCAGAAAAGTTTCTCTAAATTCATTCTCTAGATGGAAATAAATTCTAACTAAAGAATAAAAATATAAAATAAAAATACAAGTAATTTAAAAATAAAAAAATGCTGTATAATTTTCTACAAAAAAGTAAAGCTAAAGTATAGATAAATCAGTCGAATTTTTTGCATTTTTTATAATGTAGGGATATAATAATATGAACAATATTTTTATTTCGAAGCTTTTGACATGGATAACTACATACCCGAAGAAGTCTTGGATGAAATAACTAAATTAACGGATGAATGAAAATATGATGAAGCAATTGAAATGGTGAATAGAATTCTTACAAGAGACCCAAAAAATGAGCAAGCATTATTAATGATTGCGGATATTCAATATCGTCAATGAAATATGGATTGAGCTGATAAAGCGGTAACATTCTTAAACTCAACTAAAAAAGATGATCCACTCTGATTATATGTGAAATGATTACTTGAGATGGGAAAAAACAATCGAAAAGAGGCTCGTACATATCTAAAAAAAGCTATGCAACTTACGAATTGAGAAAATCATGAAATAATTCGTTGCTATGGATTGAGTGAATATCGATATGGAAATCGTGAGAAATGAAGAGACTTCCTGAGAAAAGCATTCAAACAAAATTCACTAGATGCTGAAGTGATTTACAATATCATTCAGCTTTCAATCTTAGATGAAGATTACGAAGAATCTGAAGAAATGATTGAATTTTATCATGATAATCATACTGGACTGAAAATTGTGGACAAACCTATTGAATGGTATGATAAAAAAATTGCATTATTTGAAAAATATCTATGATGAAAAAAACACTTTCAGCTAGAAAAATAAAACATTTAAATCATTTAAAATAAAATTTTATTTATAGTATCTACAAAAAAATGAAAAAATTGAACTTTCCAAAAATTAAATTACCAAAGATTAAACTACCAAAATTAAAGATTCCTAGTATAGAATCTCTCATTTCTAGAAATAAAGAAAAGCCATCTAAGCCATTCATTGATGATGTAAAATCAATCTTCCGCTCATATAGATGACAAATGATTTGGATTAGTGTTTTATCTGGTTTCCTTCTATTTTTACTAAACATTTTAATCTGAGTATCTATGTATGGAAATACATTGAATGCATCGTTAGATGATAAACTGTGAATGTATTTTTATTTAAACGATGAGGTAGAAGAACAGACAAAGCTTTATAAACAAGTTATGCAATTAAAAGATAGACTTGAAAAAGAGGGACTAAAAGTAAATTTCCTAACTAAGGAAGATGCGATGGACTTCATGATGAAAAGACTACCAGAGTTAACATGAAGTTTAGAAAAATTCTGAATGACAAATCCTTTACCTGCTACACTTTACATAACACTTCCAGATATTTCAAAATATGAAACATTGAAGGAAGTAATGCTGGAAAACACTGATATTATCATAAATATTCATGATGTAGAACAGCTGGATAATTTAAAGAGCCAAGAAAGTAGAATTAGAAATGTAATCAAGCTTTCAAACTTTGTTCAGATTTTATCTTTGTCTTTGGTTATCATTTTGGCAGCCGCAGTACTATCTTTTTCAATATTTTTCTTACGTGCTATTTTCAATAGATTTTTGCCAGATATTCAGGTTAAAAAATTACTCTGAGCAACAAAATCTCAAATTATTATGCCATTCTTAACATTGATTCTTTATTCAATTATATGAGGTTTCTTAATCTCCTTATTACTCACTTTAATTTCAATGGGAGTCTTTGACTTTTATATGTCTCAATTATTCTCCTACACACTTACAGCACATTTATTCGCAAAATGGTGAATTATTATAGTGTTATTTATTATTGAAATTTTGGTTATTGTAAGTCTATTAATGTGACTCTCTTATGTCTTTGTTTCTAGATTACATAAAAAATTAAAGTAAAAGACTTTTTGAAGTTAAAAAAATCTCCTTTTTGAAGAGGAGGTTTTTTATTTTACTTGTATTTTATAGATAGAAACCTAGAATGATGTATGCTTTATAAATAAATAATATGTATGGTATTAGCTGTAATAGTATTAATTATTTGATTGTATTTGTTGGTTTTTTCTGCAAATCACCTAATCAATACAAGTGTAAGAATTGCAAAACATTTTAATGTATCAGACCTTTTAATCTGATTAACGATTTTGGCAATTTGAACGTCTGCTCCTGAATTATTTTTATCATGAATGGCAGCTGTTCAATGAAATTGATCTTTATCAATATGAAATATAATATGATCAAATATTTTTAATTTATGAATAATCCTATGAATTTCTGCCATCGCAGCTCCAGTTGCAATTCAAAAAAAACTAGTTTATAGAGACTGAGCGTTTTTGTTAACGGTGACTGCCCTAATTTTCATAATGCTATGGGATCAGCATGTAGCATTGCGAGAATGAATTTCTCTACTTGCATTACTAGTATGATATAATGGGTATCTTATCATTAAGAAAGAATCTCCAAGTGATGAAGCTATCGATGTGTCAGTTCCAAAAATCAAAAATTTCATATACTTGTTTGTTTGAGTAGCTTTACTTGCATTTGTAAATGCAAACATTTTGGATTGAGAATTTATTTTACAATTCTGAATGAGTAGAATTAGTGAAATTTTTGTATCATTATTGCTTATATTGTTTATAATTATTGCCTTTAGGAGAAGTATTCCATGAGCCAAAGAGACTTCAAAATGAATGCTTTTAAATATCACCAAACTTGTCGCGAGTATAGGGCTTTTGGTAATGGCTTCTGATGTAATTGTAGATGCTGCAGTATATATTGCTCAGACTTTATGAATGTCTGAATGGGCAATCTGAGCTACAATTATTGCTGCTTGAACTAGTTTACCAGAATTAGCTACCACAGTTACAGCCATAGTTAAGAAAAAATATGATATGTGAGTAGCAAATCTCGTATGATCAAATATATTCAATACATTATGAATAATCTGAGTAAGTGCTACCATCCGTCCAATAGAGCTTACTCCTGAATGTTTATTGCAATGAAACTGTGAATGACGGCTACATTTTTTTCAGGATACATCATTTTCTTTTCTACTTCTATTTTTGACTATGGGATTGATTCTTTTTTTCATGAGAAAAGATTGGAAAATTTCTAGAAAAGAATGATGGGCTTTGTTGATTACATCTATCTGCGTACTAGCATTTGAGACTAATCCATCTTTTTATTTTGGACTATTCTACTAATAACTACAGATTTTTCTTATATATTATTTGACTTTTGAGATTTTTTATATATAATATATGCAATTATATTATAATGATTTTTATGCATGAAAAACAAAGAAAATATAGTACATACTGAAGCAATTAAGAAAAGATACAGTAAAGTAGAACAAGAAATAAAAAGAAATTTGACTGAGGTTGTACTAATGAGTGAACTGGGATCTTCCGAAAATATCAGCAGATGATTATCTATCACAAAAGATTTTAAAATTAGGGAACTTTCTGCTGATGAAAATGCAAAATATTTATCAAATCCATCAACCATCAAAAGCTCAATTCTAGCAGCCACAACTGAGACTATTCAAAATAATCTTTTTCAATTAATTGATGATGAAGTTGATGATAAAAATATCGCTGAAAAATATAAAAGCTGAATAATTGATTTTTTTGAGTATATCAAAAAGGAGAATATTCAAAGAATATTTTCAACCACAAAAGATTCTCCTTTGTTTGCCAAGTATCTATCACAAAACAAAGAAACTAAAAACATCAAAAAAAGAAATGTAAAATTACAGGTTGCAAAGCTTCTTTACGAAAAATTTTGAAATGAAGCATTTGATATAAAGAGCAACAAAAAAAAGGATGATAAACCTTTAATTGTGTTTTCTGAAAAGTCTTTAAACTACATTTGTACGATATTTAGCATCGCAAACAAAGTGCGAGAATCTTGGTGAAAGAGGATTGATCAAGTATTTCATGATGGAGACTTTCCATTTATAACAAGCAACATCAGAGCCTCAGAATCTGACTATATAGATGTGATGATATACTTACTAGATAGATGAAAAATAGCTTATTATGGTAAAAGATGACTAGCATGACAAAAACAGTGGTCAAAAAAAACATCACAATATGCAGATATTTTGCGAGCATTAACCGACAATCAACTGAGAATACATGAATATCTCGAATTGTGAGAATGAATAGATTCTTTTCATTGGGATAATATTACCAAAAATTTACTAAACGTTTGATGATGACTTTTGGATAATATAGTAATAACTCACAATGAATACAATCCTACAAAAAAATTAAGATTAAGTAGAAGATTAAAAAGTGCACCATCGTGTACAGAAAAAATTATAGAATGAAAAAAAATAAATGATACAATATGATTCCGCTTATCAATGAAATGAATCAGCGATCAGAATTTTGATGATATAAAAAAAATAAGTAAACTATGGTTTCAAACTTTCAATGCTAGTTTAAAAGCCTATCCTAATAAATATGTCATTCCATGACAAACAATTTCAATCGGGGAAGTATCTATAGATAATAAATGAATTCTTGAGCAAGAACAAATGGAAGATATGCTTTTTGAATTAAATAAGATTCTGCCTACTAAAATTAGAAAAAAATTACCATCACCTTACATTAACGAAGATGAATGGACTGAAAGAATGAAAAAATACTACCCAGAAATTGTTAACGATTCAAAGAAATGGGAAACTGTACAATCTTTTTATAGAGAAATTACATGATGAAAAGTAAGATGAAGAAACTGATCTTACAAGGATTTTAAGTACAATATAAATTTTGAAATAAAAGATCAAAGTGAAAATATTATATGAGAAAGAAATATGGAGGTTCAATTTGATGATATAAACAACGGAAAATGACTATCAAATTACAATATAAGGAATTTTGAAAGACGACTGAATACTCAGAGCAGGCTTTCTTTTAGTGTATCCCTATCTGATGCCAGGAAACATTGTGAAGAAAATTTAAAGCAAATGTGGCTTTGGGCAAAAAAGCGATCAGCTGAAGCGAACACAAAAGAAGAGCAAAAAGCATTATTTGAAATCTCATTTCCAGATTGATCAATAATAAATATATCATGATTTTGAAAAAGAAACAAGCAAAATACAAAAACAATGGATGAAGCCATCGTTAAAGTAATAAATTATTTCATCCAAAAATGAACCTTCATTTTATGTTATGATCCAAGTTTACAATCACAAGAAAATTTCAAGCCAATTAATAGACTTTTAACTGTTGATGACCTACACAATCCATTAACAATGAAAATTTTACAAATATGTAGTAGTTTGGAGTTGGCTTCTCAACAACACTCTTATTTGCAGCAAAACTGGGATCGTAAAGTCTGAATATATCTAGAAGACCAACAAGATTTTGGGCGAATTAGTCTTTGAGAATTAATAAATCCAATGAATTTATGAAAGAAAAAAGATGAAACATTTTCTGTCCAATTATAATTAAATTTCTTTGAGTAATTCAGTTATTATTCAATTATAGCAGTCCATTCATTCATCAGTAAGTACGAATTCATTTTCACGTAATTTCAAAAATTCATTTTCCTCATATAATTTTATTTTCTCTGAATAATCTTTAACGAGAACTGATTCAAAATTTAATATATCATCAATTCATCTATCAGTACGTAGAGATAAGAAAAAGAATTCAATTAAATAATCTGACTCTGACATTGGTTGAATAGCAGATTCTGCTAATTTTTCATCTCAAATATACTTTGGGAAATATGGTGTATTAGTTCGACGTATTCCATTTAGTCATTCTGATTGAAGCGAAGGATCTACTTTTTTTAAGTTTTCAATAACGGCTCAAAAATACTGACTTTTTGCATTTATAAATGATGAAGCAGAAAGTCACAGTCATAGATAATCTTCCATCTCTCGATAAACTCTATTATGGATACTAGACTTCCCTACTGCAGCAAAATTTGATATTTCATAACGTTTGTATCATCAGTCCTGAATTATATTTTTGAGAATATCAAATTCCTCATATATTTCATCTTCATTTCAAAACATTCAAGATTGATTTTGAAGAATTGGATTTCAATCAGAATTTTTCTTCCATTTCTGATGTTCAAAAAGTTCCAGCGTATATAGTGAAAAGCTATCTGCAAATCATGAATTAACAAAATCTTGAAAGAATTCTAAAGCTGATGGAGTCCAAAGTTGTAAATCTCATTTTTTTGTTTGATTAAAGACTCCGAATGCCATAAAATCGAAGTTGTATACACTGTTTTCTAATTTCAAATCACGTAGTCCACGTAAAAAATCTACCATTCATGGAAATGTGTATGGACGTCATGCATTCTCCAATACTCAATTATCAAGGCTCTGAATTCCAAATGAAAAACGAACTCTTGGGTATTTTTTAAACGATTTTTGTAAATCTGAAACAAATTCATAAATCTGGTCTTGTGGAAATGGATTACACTCAAAACTAAGTTCTCCTACATTTTCACAGTCAAAAATTTCTTCACAGTGATTAATCAGCTTTTTTATCTCTTTGGCTCATATCAAATTTGGAGTTCATCATCCGAAATATATCGTTCTAATCTCCGCTTTTCAAAATATTTTTCATCGCTCATCTATTTCTGAATATAGATTATTTAAATAAGTTTGAATCATTTCACCATCCGGATTTTGGACTACAGAAAAACTGCAATATGGACAGTTTTTTACACAAAATGGGATATGAATATACAAAGATAACATCCAGCGAAATCGAAAAAATCAAAATAAAATATATATACAGTTTTATACAAATATTTCAAATAGTTAAAAAATCATACAAATTAAATAAAAATCAGGCTAAAAATTTGCATTTTTCTACATTTTGGAATATAATCAGATATCTTTTATTTATATTAATAAAAATAAAAAAATGGGACGATTTGCTGAAAAAATTGATAAATGGAGAAAAAACTATCATGCTTTTAGAGAAGACCCTGATTCATATTTCACCGCGAGAATTATTGTAAGTGATATGCAAGATGGAGAAAGAATGATTGCTTTTCTTAATCCAAATCAAGCAATGGCTTATGGTATTACTATTCACAATAAAGTAAGCATAATGAGAGTAAGTTGAGAAGAGATTGTAGCCGATGTATCTTTTTCAAATAGAGTAACAATTTGAACTATTGCCGTTTCAGATGAATTGGCAAAAAAATATAAAATCAAGAATTTAGAAATGGTTGGAGTTTGTCTCACTGAATGAGCCTCAATAACAACAAATGCTATCAGAAAGAAAATGAGATGAGAACCCATCACTTATGAAGAAACATATGCAATTATCAAAGATATTTCAGAAAATAAACTCGATGATACTATGATGACATACTATGTCGCATCTAGTTATTTTTATCCAACGACAGATGAAGAGACATATCTCACAGCTAAAGCAATGGCTGAATGTGGAGCTATGTTTAGATATCCAAAATGAGAAATTATTGCGGATAAACACTGTATTGGATGAGTGCCAGGAAACGAAACAACTATGGCATTAATTCCTCTAGTTGCTAGTTTAGGAATTAAAATTCCTAAAAATTTTTCTAAATCTATCACTTCTCCTGCTGCTACATGAGAATGTGTAAACGTGCTTATGAACATCAATTTCGATAAAGAAGGAATTGAAGAATTAGTAAAGAAAACTAATTGTTGTTTAGTTTGGGGATGAGGATTAGATTTAGCTCCTGCTGATGATAAATTAATCAAAGTTCAGTATCCTCTTTCTATGCAATCAAAAGCGAAGGTCGTTAGCTCTATTATGGCAAAGAAATATGCAATGTGAGTTACTCATTCACTTATTGATATTCCTGTATGACCAACCGCCAAAGTGACTAGCATGGAAGAAGCTAAAGATTGGAAAAAGAGATTCGAAATTGTTTGAAAAAAACTCTGAATGAAAATGTCAGTCCAAATTACTGAAGCAAACGAAGTTATTTGAAACGGAGTTTGAGCTGTACTTCAAGTTCGTGAAGTCTTGAGAGTATTACAACAACATCCAAA
>JAEEGL011756096.1_pt1 | contig 10167 bp, 7 predicted proteins | sample 9134231 | NCBI WGS metagenome assembly JAEEGL01 (sample SAMN16246548, study PRJNA631951) | gut metagenome | biome: gut microbiome; feature: rumen; material: fiber-attached | host: Bos | place: Iran: Karaj | collected 2018-10
ACCAGTTTCTTTAATCCGCCCCGGATCTTCTTTTCGTTCACAAACCAGTCGCCCAGAGCCGTGGTATCATCGTTACGGCTGCCAAACCATCCGTCGTCCATGACCAGCATCTCGATACCGCACTTGGACGCTTCCTTTGCGATGGCCAGCAGTTTCTTTTCATCAAAGTCAAAATACGTGGCTTCCCAGTTATTGATCAGGATCGGCCGCTTCTTTTTCAGATACGGCGAGCGGATCAGATGCTGCCGGTACAGATCATGATAGATCCGGCTCATCCCGCCCAGACCTTCTGCAGAATAGGTCAGCACCACTTCCGGCGCCTGGAAATCTTCGCCTGCGTTCAGTTTCCAGCAGAAGTTTTCCTCGCCGATGCCCATCGTGACACGGAGCTGGTCAAACTGGTTTTTATATACGCTGCCGCAGAAATTGCCGGAATAGACAAAATGGACGCCGTATACTTCCCCCTTCGTCTGATCTGCGCATTTTTCCGCTAACGCCAGAAACGGGTGATGCTGGTGTGAAGACTCGCCCCGATACGAAGACAGCCCCTGAAATCCGTAGTTGACCGGATTTCTGCTGATATGCCGCTCTCTCGCCCAAGCGCCATGCAGCGTGACCAGGTCAAAGCCGGTATCGTCCATATCGAAGGACGCGGAAAGAACTTTTTCCAGCCATACCGGTGTTTTATTCTTGTTGATGATCCGCACACTGCGCATGAGAGCATCACTGTCTGCAAAAACCGAATAACTCAGCTCTGCCTGCACTCCGCAGATCTTATCCTCCAACAGGATCTTTAACGTCTGTGCTTCCTTTCCAAAGGTCGCCGGCAGTCCTTTCAGTTTCGGTTTTTCATTCAATATCTCATAGGAGACGAAGTGCAGATCCAGAACTTCGTGCCCGCCTTCCGTTCGCACTTTCAGGGCATCCCCGCGGAAATCCCCCGTACCGTGTACCGGATATTCCATCGGATAGGTATCCATAAAGAGCAGTTTATCCCGGTTGTTCTGCGACGGGACAAACGGCATCTCCGAAGTACGCAGAAGATAGGACAGATCATGATCTTCTACACGTGCGCCGTAATAAATGTGCCCCACATAGGCCGGCTTGTCGGTCAGCCCGATGATGTAGGACGTGTGCTCCGTGTCGATCTTGAAGACTTTTTCTTTTGCATGAAATGTAATGGACATTTTATAACCCCCTGTTTTTTCATTTTCAGCAACTCCTCGATAAGCCACGGCAAAATCCGTAAACGAATTTTGCCTGGGTCGTAAGAAGCCAAGCTTTTATTTCACTTTATCTTCCTTCGTTTCAGAATTCTTTTCTTTCATTTCAGAATTCTCTTCATTGTTCTCTTTCTCGGTTTCCGGCGCTTTCACGCCACCGTCATAGGAGCCCTGCAGCGTGTATACCACCAGCTGGTCCAGCAGGCTCTGCGCATCCTTGATCTCCACACCTTCCGGACAATGGATCCCGTCCTTTTGCACATACACGATCTTCTCTTTATCCTTATGCAGCGAAAAGGTATTATCGGAAAAGATCACATCCGCCAGCTGCAGATCCAGATAAACAAACGGAATATATCCTTCCGCCTGCAGCCGGATCATATAGCCGTCTTCTGCCTCTGTAACATCCACAAGCGGGGCGATGGGTGCCAGCCGAAGATGTTTATACGGTACAAACACCGCATCCTCATATAACACTTTTCCTTCTCCGCAGTCAAACTCCGCCACCACATATACATCCCGCAGGCTGTGACCGTTTAAGAAATGCCCCAGTTCCCTGCCCCGGCTCTTCCAGACACTGCCGGCAGCGCATTTTGCTTCTTCACGGTACGATGTGAGTTCCTTGCCCTCCATCGTGAGCATGCTCACCTTCACGCGGATCAGCATATCTTCCCGCGTATCATTGACAATATAGACAAATGCTGCGGTATCCTTCAGCACGATGCTCGGTGCCAGCGGCGCATAAAAACGACAGGCCAGATAATGCAGTGCCTTCCAGCGGCCATAGTAATCAATACTCGACCAGGAAGCCACCGGCCAGTTATCATTCAGCTGCCAGTACAATGTCCCCATGCATCTGCCCCGGTTCCGCCGGAAATGCTCGACGCCGCTCTTGACTGCCACGCCCTGCAGAATCTGACTCACATACAGCAGCTGCTCAAAATCCTTGGGATAACGGAAGTTTTCCGACAGATAATACAGGATCTTTCCGTTTCCGGCCGTATTCTTCTGATGGCTCTCCATTACCGGCGAAAAGATATTGAGATCCTCCGGCTCCGTAAAAGAGCGTACGGTCTTGATCCCCGGGAACGACTGAAAACCGAATTCCGACAGAAAGCGGAAATAATGTTCCCGGAAAGCGCTGATCGGCTTCTGCTCGTGCCACACTTCCCAATAATGGGAATCTCCCCTATCCTCCCGATCCGGTTCGTCAAAACATCCTCCGGAAGAAGGCGATGACGGCCAGTAAAAGGTCTGCTCGTCATTTTCCCGTACCGCCTTGGGCAGGAGATACTCAAACATCTTGATATAATCGGCGCGGAGCTGTGGCGACTGCTTCTGGAATTCACCCCAGTGATGCCATCCCGATTCCATCTCGTTATTCCCGCACCACAGTCCCAGACATGCATGATGGCGAAGCCGGATCACATTATCCCTGGTTTCCGCCAGGATGCTGTTTTCGAAGCCCGTGGTCAGATCATAGGCATTGCAGGCATACATCAGATCCTGCCACACCACGATACCGTAGGCATCACACAGGTCATAGAACAGGTCGGAGGGATAGTAACCGCCGCCCCATACCCGCAGGCAGTTGAAATGCGCCAGATATGCGCTCTCGATCAGCGTCCGGATCTTCTCCTCCCGGATATACGGATAGATCGCATCTTCCGGAATATAGTTTGCCCCCTTCGCAAACATCTTCTGCCCGTTCACTACAAAGCAGAATTCCTCGCCGTACTCGTCCGCCTCCCGGCTTACCGTAATGGTGCGCAGTCCGATGCGAAAGCTCTTTTCATCATAGACCTTATCCGCTTTTTTCAGGGATACCTTCACATTATACAGCGGCTGGGCGCCCATCCCGTTCGGCCACCAGAGCTGGGGATCATGGATCGGTATCCCCACCTCGTTTTCTCCTTTTTCCGTCATCCGTCTCGACGGATCCGTCATCCGGGTCATCACCGTTACCGGCTCTTCTCCCGTCACACGTACCTCGATCTCCACAGGGATCGGATCCGAAAATTCAATGATGGGGTCCACGAACAATGTGACCTCACCATCCATATGTTCCTGAAAGAAAGAAACTTCCCGGATATGCGCGTAAGAAAAAGCCTCAATACTGATCTCACGGAAAATCCCCATGTCCGGAAGCTGCGGCCCCCAGTCCCAGCCAAAGGAAGACTGGGCCTTACGCAGATACTGTCCTCCGGGCAGCGCCCCTGCCGGGCACAGCGTGATCTCTTTGTGCGGCTGCGGCAGATAATCTCTGATATATTGCAGCGGGGAATGAAAATGAATAAAAAGCTCGTTCGCCCCCATATGCAGACGGTCCTTGACCTCAAAGCGGTAAGTACGGTGCATATTCTTGGTGATCGCAAGCTTTTCCCCGTTTAAGAAGATCTCCGTGATGGTATCCAGACCGTAAAATGCCAGCTCTATGCAGTCTTCCTGCATCAGCTCTCCATCCACATTAAAATTCCGGGAAAGGATAAAATCCTTTTCCAGATACGGCAGAATGCTTTTTTCGTTTTCACGGTAATACGGGTCTTTGATCACACCCGCTTCCAATAAAACAGACAGGACGGAACACGGCGCCGCAGCTGCATAGGTTTCTTTGCTGCTGCAATCCGTCATCTTCCAGCCTGTCCCGCACAGACTCATATGTTTCATGATGATCATCCCTGAAAAATGATAGTTCTTTTAATCTTCACACCCCTCCGGCTGTGATCGTAATTATTTTTTCCGCTGCACCGTCGGCTCCTTGCCGTCACGCAGCGCATCCAGATACTCTGCATACATATCCGTCATAACATAACGGTTATCCATGGTCTTTAACAGATCCTTGATCTGCATTTTCTCAAATACTTTACCGTCTCCGAGGTTATAGATCCGGTTATCGTGGAACGACAGAACAAACGGCCGCAGGATGTCGCCTTCGTTTTCCGTAAGCACGATCCCCTTTGTACCGTTGGAAAACTGTACGGTACAGCCGACCGGTACCAGACGGACCGCCTGGGTAAAGGCGCGCACCACCTGCTGGTTCATCCGGTTACGCGGATGATGGAGAAACTTGTAAGCCGCAACATCCGATTGCGGATCCTCACCGTATTTCATCGCTGTCATCGTATCAAACAGATAGGCCACCTTCAGTGTCTCCACCTGTGCATCCGGCGCCTTGATATTCTGAATGGCTCCGTTGAGCCGCAGCTCTTTCAGATCCTTGAGCATATAAGAGATGTTTTTCATCACCTCGGAATCCAGATCACAGTTTTCACGGAGCAGGCGGTAACCTTCCTCCTTGCACCGCTCGATCGTCTCCAGATCCGCATCCGTCAGTTCTTTTGTTTTTTTGTGAGAGATCGAATCCGGGATATCCAGACAGCCGATATCATGGAGCAGCGCCGCCATAACAACGTATCGCTGCCGTTCCGGATTGTGTGCCAGCTTTCCATAGATCGCCGCCGCAAGGATCGCTACATTCAGCGAATGCTTATATACATTATCCTCCGGACTGCGCAGGTTCTGCGTAAATCCGATCTTCTCCACGCTGTTCCCGAAATGTCTGAGCACTTCCATCGTAAGCGACTCCAGCTTGTGCGGCTGGTGCCCGTCACGGATATCCTGCATGATCTCCTGCAGCGTAAACACAGACATCGTCTGGAAACGCTCAAACTCCCTGTCCGCTTCCGTAAACGGCGGCAGCGGCTCTGCCGGCTCCAGAATATACAGACCGATCAGACCGAAATTCTGTACACTCTGTATGCCCTGATTTGTCAGTTTGGAATTCCGTTCATACAGCATGACGCCCTGCTTGTTATAGATCGGTTTGGCAAGACGCATCCCTTTTTTCAGTTTCTCCGCCGGAACAAAGATCATTGTTTTAACCCCTTATCTGCCTCTGTTTTTGCTTCAGGAAATTGCAAAACATTTTTCTGTAAAGCAAAAAAACTGCACAATTCCAAAGTGTATTATATCAAATCCCGCAGGGTTTGTATATTTATTTTTACAGATAGGAGAATTTCACGTTCCCGATCTCGATCTCATCTTCCCGCTCGAGCATCACCGTTTCCTCTGCCTCGAGCTGCACTCCGTTCAGATAGGTCCCGTTCGTGGAACGGCAGTCCTGCAGATAGGTCTTTCCGTTCTTTTGAACGATCCGCGCATGGATCCTGCTGACCGACCGGTCCGTCAGTGCAAGGTCTACGCAGTCCTTCCTTTTCCCGATCGTAAACGGAAAATGATCGATACGGTATTCCTTCTTCTTCCCCTTCTCCACCAGGATATTTTCCACCGGCTGATCCACCGCTCCGACAAAAACCGTTTTCCCGTAGTTTTCTTCCGGATCCGGCTCACAGATCTCATCCCTGTCCTCCCACAGAGTTCCCGGCGCTTCCATGCTTTTGGTCAGACGATCCGACTCCTTCCGGAACGTTTCCCCCATATCCATATCCGCAAAGATATCCTCGATGCCTCCGGGCGTCAGATTTCCCGCAACAGCATTCGTCTGTCTGCTGCCCTGTCTTTTCCTCAGATGCAGAATGAGCACGCCCGCGCCTGCTGCCATGATCACGCCCGCTACCAGTTTTCCCGCACTGTCCGCATACCATCCCGGGATGTTTCCGCTCAGCAAAAGCGCGCCCGTCAGGATCAGCGCCGCTGCAAGGACCGGCGGGATCCTGCTGCCGTTTTTTTTCTCTTTTTCTGTCGTTTCGGGTTCTGCCGTCCCGGGAAGGCCAACGGGATCCGGCGCCTCTGTATACGGATCCGCGCTTTTCCCCGCTTCACGTATCTCCGGCCACACTTCTTCCCGGTCCGGCTGCAGTTCCGGAAGCTCGCGTGTTTGGTTTCCGGCATCCGCTCCCTTACCCTCCAAAGCTCTGCGCAGATCCTCCGTCACATAGCTCCCTTTCCGGATCGTCTGGTAAACACGGTATGCACAGAGAGCGGCCTGCGGATCCCTGTGATCCGCATGTTCCATCAGATACTCTGCCACCGAAAGCATAGGATCTTCCTCTTCTTCCGTTTCCCACTCCCGCTTTGGCAAAAACATCAGACAGATCGTCCCGTTTTCCATATCCGAAAAAATATACGCCGGATCCAGGACCGCGCTGTCCCCGTCCAGCATATAGTCCTGCATCTCGCCCAAAACATCCATGATCCCGTACATGATCTTCCGTATATCTGCCCCCGACAGTTCTCTGCGATCGTAGATCCTGGTCAGCGGCTGCAGGGAACTCACGTCATAATACAGATCCTTTCTGCCCTCACGACATCGCACTTCCAGCGGGAGCAGCCCCCGGATCCTGTTTTCCAGCACCATCCGGAGCTGATAATCCTCCTCCGTATCCTGTTCCGCTGACACCACCAGATAATAGTGCTCCAGATTTTTCCGGTAACTGATCTGCAGATCATGCATCCTTTCTCTTTTATTCGTCTTTGCGTTGTTCATTCCCCGCTTTCTCCTTCCGAATTTGATTGTGTATGTGATTGCGTTTGTGATTGTGTTTGCGGCTGTGTTTCCGGTCCTGTCTCTCCCGCATTTTGTCCCCTGTGATTTTCCGCCAGCCGGTCCACCCGCCGTATCGTTCTTACGATCTGTGATGACCGCATACGATCGGCGCTGTACTGTGCTTCCACCGGCCAGTTTCCGCCTACCCCTGCCAAAACCGGCGCATGAAGAGCCCCTTGCAGTGATGCGCTGATCTTCCCGTATTCCACCGTCACTTCCGGCTGCGGCATTTCCATCAGGACCAGTTTATTCTCCAGCAACTCTGCGATCTTTTTTTGCACATGATCGCAGATCTCATCATTGGAACACTCTGCCATCCGGCTTCCCTGTACCACAGCGGTCGATACGGCATAATTTACCGCCGCTCTGTTGTACAGCAGCATTCCTGTCCAAAACAGCAGAAACGTGATAAACAGGGACAGCGGTATGATCACACATGCTTCGATCGTCATCATGCCTTTATTATCGATCTTCATTTTTTTCATCATTTTCCCTTTCAGATCACCAGATATCCCAAAAAACCCGCCGCCAGAAACGGCACAAAAGGGATCCGGCTCTTTGCATCTGCCCTGTGCAGCACGATCAGCACTACTGCTGCTGCCGCCGAAAGCAGCACGGCGATCATCAGCTGTTCCCCACAGCCGGTTCCGCCGTACAGGCTTCCCATGATCATCACCATGACTGCGTCTGCCGCGCCGATACACCCACTGAGTCTTCCCACGAGCAGTAGGCTGCCGCCCAGCAGCAAGCCGGTCCCTTTCTGTTTCCAGTCCCCCGGATACTGTGTTGCGATCAGCAGCAGACTTCCCACACCGAATACCGCCATAAACCACACCGGCAGTCTCTGTTTTTTTACATCCATCACGCTGCCAAAGAGTAATGCGATCCCTGTCCAGATCTCTCTGCTTCCAAACATCATAGTTTCCATTTTGCTTCCTCCTGTTTATGCTGTTTATCATCTCCCGCCGCATCGCGAGCAGGGCCTGCGGTCTCCCACCTGCGAGATCGGTATCTCATAGACCGTTCTTTTCAGTCCGCTGCAGGATAAAGAACTGTGATAGCTGTCCCCTTCCTTCGTGATGTAATAGGTCCCCTGCGAAGCCGCTAACATACCACATTTTTCACAAGCCCCATAAATTCCGCCCGATGCGTTCCGGCTCCCGGGCAGCTGCTCCGATGTCACCGGCCGGATCGCCAGATCCAGATGCGTGCAGCTTCTGCTCAGATGATAAACGGTCCCCGTTTCGGTCACATAGACCATCCGTTCCTCTTCCTCCGTCTCTCCGGCAGCTCCGCCGATCCGGTATCCGGTCCATGCATGCGTCCTGGCCCGATTCACCAGCAGCTGATTCGGAATGCCAAACGCGTTGCAGCGCGGCTCCATTTCATACACCGCCACCAGATCGACCAGATCATCCTTCAGCAGCACATTGGACCGCCAGAGTTCCACGTCGCCCTGTACTCCCATCCGGCTCCGGTATTCCTGCGGGATCCTTTCCTGCAATGTGCGGTCCACATACAGATCTGCCAGGACCGTAGCCGCCACGCCTTCCACTTTTTCTGCTGCCGCGCTGCCGCCGTTTGCAGTATCCTGTGCCGTCTGTTCCTGCTGCGCCGAAGCCGCATTGGGATTTTCCAGCAGACAATCCGCCGATGCATACAGCGCGATCTGCTTGCTGATCCTGCTTAAATGATGATCCAGGGTCATCGAAAACTGCATCATTTCCATGATCGACAGCAAAGCCAGAAAGAAAAAAAGATAGAGCGGCAATACCACCGCTGCCTCGAGAGTCAGCGACGCCGGCATACTTTTTCCCGGGTTCTTACACATAACGGAATCTCCTCTCCATCAGGAAGGTATATCCGTAGCTGCTGCGAAAGACCATCTGTACGGTCGCGCCTGCCACGCAGTCATCCAGCCGGAAATGCTCATATCCCGGTACCTTACGAATATCCAGTTCCACAACATTCATACATCTCTCCAGCCGCTGCTGCTCCGGCGTAAGATACAGAAGCAGCCGGAGATGGTCTTTATAACTCAGTCCTTTTTCATATGCTTTTCCGTCCGCTGCCGCCTCTGCCCCGATCGAAAGTGCATGGCTTAAACTCAGGTTCCAGTCTTCATGCTCCTTGATCAGAGGGATCCTTCCGCCATCCAGCAGGATACGCACATCCTCCAGGCTTTCCGCATAGATCCACGCCGCTGCGATCAGCGCTTCAAAGATTGCCTCACATTCCGGCATAAAACACACAAATGCCAAACCGGCCGCCATCGCCTTCGCTTCCGACTGCAGATAAGAATCCCGGAAATAATGCGCGGTGTTTGCGCCGCCGCGAAACAGCAGCAGACGATGCGCCACCGCTTTCAGGTTATCGGTATCGTTATCATGTCCCATCGTGATATATTCGATCTCATACTGCAGATGACTGTTTTCTTTCGGTTCGGTATAGCATCCGCATTTTTCCATGACAAACTCATTAAACAGCAGCTGCTCCGCTGCCGAATTTCTCTCTTCCCAGTCTTCACAGTATCCGTCGCCCTGTACCAGGCTTCGTTTGTCCACTCCATCAGCCGCATCAAATGCCGCCTGCGAGATCTCTTTTTTGCAGACCAGTGACAGGATCCCCTTCGACCGGACTGCGTGGACGTTCCCGGCAGGATCATCTTTTTCCGGCGGATTCCAATCCTGCGGGATCTCATTACCTTCTTCATCATATTCCGGTTCCGGCTGCGGCACCTCGATCGCATCCACCGCTCCCTGCGCATCACTACAGTCTGTCTCGATATCACTGTCGTATAACTGCTGTGAAGAGGAAGTATCGATCATATCCTGCACATCGGCCACATAGGCGATCCCGTATTTTTCCAGCATCGACGATATCGCAAGATAGCGGAATACCTTCCCGCCCTCATCCGTAGCCCTGGATACTCTTGTGATCTCCGCAGATTCCAATCCGAGCCCCAGCAGATCCCGGTCCGCAAAGATCAGCTGTTCCTTTGACGGATGCAGATTATAGGAAAGATAATCCTCCAGATGCTGCAGCATATGATCCAGCGATCCGCTCCCCCGGTCATACGCAGTATCGATCAGCAGGATATCATACTGGTCCAGCAGTTCTTTGTTATATTCTGCCAACAGCGAATCTGCCATCAGATCCGCCGAGCATTCCAGCCGCAGTTTGATCGCGCTGATCCTGGCGCCCTCGATCATCGTCAAAAGGATCGGGATCATCACTGCCATCATCAGTGCCAGATACAGACTGACTGCTGCGTTTTTTTCTTTCTTCATTTCCGCTCTACTCTTTCTTTTCCATACCTGTCTTTCAAAAATGCGGCTGCCGGCGCCTGTGGCCGGCCGGCCGCTCTTTTGGTTACCGTTCTTTCCCCGTTATGATCAGCTTGCCACCTGTGATGATTTGGACACGATACCGTCAAAG
>JAEEGL011848826.1_pt1 | contig 10167 bp, 8 predicted proteins | sample 9134231 | NCBI WGS metagenome assembly JAEEGL01 (sample SAMN16246548, study PRJNA631951) | gut metagenome | biome: gut microbiome; feature: rumen; material: fiber-attached | host: Bos | place: Iran: Karaj | collected 2018-10
CACAATATTCCGGGTCGCCCGCGAGGATGTCCGGCACGACCTTACAAAATGCGTTTGGGAAAACGCCTTTGTCAATATTTTTGATTGCGTTGTGTACGTCTGTCTTGGACGCCGACACACCACGCTGCCCGTATCTTAACTGTTCTTCCATTTTGCAAAATGTTTTTTTGTAAAAGACGGTGCAAAGGTACGAGTTTTTGGGGAGATGTGCAAATGTTTTTTTATTGGGTAATTAAGACCTGCCAAAAGCCACCTTTGTCGGGTCCGATGCGGCGGAGGTATTTGCCTCGCATTGCTTCTATATTGCGCCATACAGATATTTCTCTGATGCCTATAATTTGGGCTAATTCTGCTTTCGTAATGTAAGGATTATCTTGCATTAGTTGTAATATCTGTATACGGTTTGATGATAACTTTTCAGTTACTTTTTCAGTCAACTTTTCAGTTACTTTTGGCAGTGTAACTCTGAGGATGAAGTCGTTGGCGATAAATTTGAGACCGTCGGCGCCGGTTGCAGCCTGTTCGCGAAAAATACGGTCGATACCTTCGCCAAATTCCTTTACGTAATCATACGCTTTCAAAAAATGCGCAATCTTAGGATTTCTCGAAAAATGTGTATGCCTGATGTTGGATGGGCGCACAAGTGATGCGAAGCGTGGACGAGTCACGCCCCTACGCCAACGCCCGAAATGAAATTTTTGCGCTAATTTACAAAAATGTGGTTTGTGTTAAAAAAATGATTATCTTTGCGAAAAATAATGCAAAATGAACTTTCCACAACTATCTGATAATATCCGTCAAGCGCATAAAGTATTGCAAAATAATGCAATGCGAGCCATCAACCAAAGTATTACGACAAGGAATTGGTTGGTGGGTTTTTGGATTGTTGAATTTGAACAAAACGGCGAAGACCGCGCACAATACGGTAAAAAGTTACTCGAAAACTTAGCCCGATCCATTAACATCAAAGGCTTAGGTAAAGTTACGCTGTCTCTTTGCCGCAAGTTTTATAAAGTTTACCCCGAAATTGGGGTTGAAGTTAAAAAGTATCTTCGGCTAAATGCGAGTGCATTATCACTCAATAGAGTTGCCGCATTCAAACAACTGCTTGAAAATAACGAAGTTGGAATTTTTCAGTCACTGACTGAAAAATTTGTGCAACAAGATACTCCGATCAAATCTAACTCAGAAGATGAAATTCCGCGCATTGGTATAGACAAGATTTTCAATTCGTTATCATTTACGCATATATCAGCACTTCTCGAAATCAGTGACCCATTACAACGGTCATTCTACGAAATAGAAACAATCAAAGGCTGTTGGAGTGTACGAGAATTGCGACGACAGATTGATACTCAGTGTTTTATTCGTGCTGGATTAAGTCGCAAACCCGAAAAACTTATGGATTTGACAAATCAAAAGGCTGACAAAGTAGAAATTGCTAATGTCGTGAAATCTCCGTATGTGTTTGAGTTTTTGGGACTTAGAGATATGGATGTTGTCGAGGAGACCGATCTTGAATCAATGCTAATGACACATATCTGCGAGTTTATTCTCGAACTTGGTGACGGTTTTTGTTTTGAGGCACGTCAGAAAAGGATAATGATTGATAGCGAATATTTCTTTGTCGATTTGGTGTTCTATCACCGTGTTTTGAAATGTCATATCCTTATTGAATTGAAAACCACCAAGTTTAACTATGCAGACATCGCTCAACTAAATATGTATGTTGCATATTACAAGGACAAAATGATGTCCGAAAACGACAATCCGCCTATTGGCATTCTTCTTTGCACCGATGCTTCAACCGAAATGGTTAAATATGCCACCGCAGGTATGGATGAAAACCTTTTCGTATCCAAGTATCTTCTTCAACTTCCTGACAAAAAGGTTTTTGTTGATTTCTTGAAACAAGAAGTTGAATCCCAATCTACGCCAACGCCTGGAATGTAAAATCGCTCTGTGTGCAACAGGCTTTTTGGTAATCAAAACCGTACAGCAACAACACAAGGGTTTCATAAACTTTGATTTATTAATTTATGAAACCCAAGGGGTGTCTATGAGATTACTTTCCCATTAATTCGTCACCTAATCTCTTGCAAATTCACCTTATGGGTGATTGTTGATTCTAATCAAATGGACATGGAAGTTTCAAATCACAATCGACCATACAGTTGTTGCTGCAATTGTTGTTGCACCTACGAGGACATGCTGGCGGTTCCATCTGAATCATGCCTTCAAGAGTTACTCCTTCTACTAATATCTTCATAATTGAATCTTTAAAGTTAATATTATGGTTTATTATTTCTATATAAAACCGCAATTATTTTTACATTTAGACTGGCAATCTCTATGAATAAACAGAAGCGGTTTGATATTCTCCATTGTTGCAGGGTTTAAAATTTGTCATAAAAATCAAATTTGCAATCTTATTGCTATTACTCCAACACTTCGCATTACACTTGGAGTTGCAAACATTAATGTGAACGATTTAATTGATTTTTATGGGTCTTGTTTCTTTTCTTGTGAATGAATTTTGACATCGTTGCCTACAATTTTCACATCACCACTGCAAACAAGTTTTTTGATGTTGCACTTGCCTGAAAGTTGAATATTATCGCAAATAATTGTATCTGCATCACAATCCGTTAACGTTACTTCTGATGCATTTATGCTTTTGAAAACAGCATGTATATCCTCTTGCTTTTCTATTTTTATATTTAGAAACATAGCAAGAAGTCGCGGCAAAGCATTTCTTTTGCTTTCTTCTACTGGTGCTATCTCAACCTTAGACGCAATAATTTCTCCAACAGAAATATTATTTGAGAATACAACTGAAAACAGAGAACCTGCCTCTATTTTTTTTGCTGTAATTGCTCCATACATAGAGACTCCTTTTTTTGCAACAATGCTGTTGCAATAGATTTTCCCTTTGTATGAAAAGGTATCAACTTTAATATTTGTGAAGTTGATTTTCCCACTACCCTCAATAGAACGTATATTGTTAGCATCAGGAAGAATAAGTTTTCCTTTCTGAGCAACAACTGTTCCGTTGGTGTGTTTTACAATTATTTTACCCTTGATTTCCATTTACTTGCCTTTTAATTGTTCGTAATAAAAATCCAACATATTGCCGAAATTGTATTTTATCGATTCACACGAATGCCCATCCGGCTGTCGTGCTGCCATGTCCGGGCAACCGCCCACGCAAACCGGCAAGAAATGACAATCCGCGCACTCTCCCGCAATCAAATCGCGGTTGACGCATTTCATAAAGAAATTTGACGGAATCATTGTCTTTTCCAAGATACTGCCACACGATTTGTCTCTTTGACCTATGTGATTCCAACATTTATATATTGCTCCACGAGGGTCAATGACGTATGAATTAGCATACTCGTATGTGCAGTAATTAAAGTGCGGTCTCGGATACAATATCATCAAACTTTTTTTGAACCCATATCCAAGTACCTTTTTATAAAGTTCAATGAGAGAATTTGCGTATTGCTCCGTTGTGAGACATTCCTTTTCAACTGACTTGCAAGCCTCTGACACTGCCGAAACTTTGCCAAAAGTAATTATAAGTCGCTCTTTGAATATCTGTTCGTCTGCAAGAAGTTTCAGCAAATCGTCAACGAATGAAACGTTGGTGTTATCAATGTTGATTCTTAACGAAACAGAAATGTCATTTTCGAGTAACAACTTCATATTGTTTACAATTTGCCAAAACGAACTTTTGCCTGAAACCGTCTTACGTCGTGCATCGTGTATTTTTTCTGTGCCATCCAAAGTTACTTGTATGTCGTTGATTTTAAATTGCTTAAAATCAGCAATTACATTATCGTCAATGAGATAAGCGTTTGAAATGATTGAGGCGGAATAATTGATACCATGTTCGCTGCAAGTCGCCATAACCTCCTCAGACAAATGCTTTATAATTGTTTTTGACAACAATGGCTCGCCACCAAACCAACAAATACTCAGATGTTTGAGTCTTTGCGTTCTTGCTTTTATAAAATCGACAACGGCATTCTGTACATCTTCGCTCATTGCTCCGTGAATGTGATTCTCGAAACAATACACGCATCTAAAATTACAATCAAGCGTGGGTGCTATTGTAAGACCCAAACTTGTCATATCGTATTTTGACAAATTGCGAGCATACTTGATATATTCAATTTCATCAAAGTCATCGTTAATTATAGCATTGGTTCTTTTCATCTGCTCAATTAACTTTGCATCGTATTTGGATTCGTCATAAATGCCATTTTCAATGTCACTAACAACTTTTTTGAAACTATCGTCCACAATAGCAAACGCACAGGACATTGAATTGAAGAACAATGTCTTGTCACCGTAGTTCTTTAATATGGTGTATCTTGATAATTTCATATCTATTTGTTCTGTTTGTTTGTCTCTTTCATTATCTCACGGATGTCCGCGATTGCAAGCCAAATTAGAATCAAAACGACAGGTATCCACAAAAGTAGGTATGTGTCCGTATATAGCGTGGCACCTCCTACGTCAATACTGTTTTGTGGGTTGATGGGAATTAGCACTGATAAAATGCTAATTGGAATCTGAGCCACAACAATCATAAACACGTATTTGCCGACTCTGTGCATAATCATATTATTTGGTTTATAATCACGGAATTGCATTAGACATCTTCAAAAACTTTCGGTAGAAATCAATAGAAAAGAAAAAGGTGCAGACAATCCATTCACATTCTTGGGGAGTGTAGGAAAGAACCCCATCTAACAAACAACAGATTAAACCTGCACCATAAGGTGCAAGCATCAGTTTGTGTTTGTTAGAGTTCGGCTTTTCCGACACTATGAGAGTGTGAAAATAGAGATTAGTCGTTGTCTTTTTTCAAAATTCAACAGTTCCTACACTTTTGTTTTGAATGTGACAATTGCTAATGCCGTATGTTTTGTGTCAAAATGTTGCCATAATGACACGTGCAAATGTAGATAAGATTTTTTAATCTGCAAAATTTTTCCACAATTTTTTTCCAAAAAAACTGCGCAAAAATATATTAAGGTTTTTACCCCTCGAAAACCGCCGAAATTGGATATGAACCGTGTTTCCGGCTGTTGTAATGAGTATGTAGAAAAATGTTAATTTATTGTTCCCAATCCTCGATTTTCAAAGTATTGATGCTCTTAAAATTGCCTTTACTTTTCCAACAGCCATTTCCAACACGGAATCACTTCGATATTGCCGCGATTGTCTGCAATTGTGTGTTCTTCGTCGTATGTAATAATGACGCGGCGGCGGCAGGGGCGGACGTTGGGCAGTTTTTGCAACGCGCCCGCCTCACGACGCAATGTGTTGGCGTCGGCGATGGAGTACGACACTTGTATTGCGAGTTCGTCTTCGGGTACGTAGAAATCCACTTCAACATTCTCGTTGTAGAAATATACCCGCTCGTTGTCGGCATCGTGTCCGTATTTGCGAAATAGCGACAATGCCACGATGTTTTCCAAAAGGATGGTCTCGCTGTTCATCAGTTGCAGAGAGAGGAGTCCGTTGTCGATGAAATAATATTTGCAGTTGGTCTCCCTTTCGGCAAAGGTGGATGCTATGTTCCTGAGCCTCAGCAATAGCCAAGCATCTTCGGAGTATTGCACATATCCCGAAACTGTTGGCACGGAGATTTTTCCGGCAACGCTCGATAGTATTTTAGACAACCTTGTGTATGATACCGGCTGCATTACGCTTTCGGCAAGTTTTTTTACCAACAACTGCAAGAGCCGAGGGTTGGCGATGTTGTTGCGCTGTACGATGTCTCCGAGGTAAATTTTTTGGAATACACTCGACAGGTAGTTCCTTTTTACCGGCAGGTTGATGGCTTCGGGAAGCCCGCCCCAAGAGAAATAGTCGTTGTAAGCCTTCATAAAACGAGCCCTTGATTCGGTGGCTGTCAGTGAAAGTTTGTCGTGCTTTATACCTGTGCAGTCGAGGTATTCCTTGAAACTGAATGGATATACTTCTACTGGAAGGTAACGCCCACCTAATGCCGACATTATTTCTTTTGACAACATTTTGGCGTTGCTGCCTGTGATAAATGTGCTGTACTTGCGGTCGGCGAGGTTGCGTGCAAATTTTTGCCAACCGTCGATGTTTTGTATCTCGTCGAGAAAAAGCATTGGACGTGTGCCGTACATTTCTTGATGACATTCCAAAATCAGGTTGAAATCGTCTGAGGTAAATCCTTCGAGCCTTGAATCCTCAAAGTCGAGATAAAGCATTTCGTCCCATTTATGCCCTTGTACAAGCATCTGCCTGATTTTCTGATACAATAAGAATGACTTGCCTGAACGTCTTACACCCACGAACACCATCAATGGAAAACTGTCAAGGTCGTAGTTGCGGACAAACACATTGTATTTTTCTACGTCTTTTTGGTTGTCGAGAAGCACTTGCTTCAAAATATTTCTTGCGATTGCCATAATTATTTTTTTAAGAGTTGGTTTTGTAAAGTGTCATTTTACAAAAAGTGTGTTATTTGTAAAATGACACTTTATATTTTAAGGCAAAACTATAAAATTGCAATTTAATATGCAAGAAAAAATGCATTTTTTTGTCAAGAAATGTTGTTTTTGTGGGTTGTTGAAATTTTGCTATTTTTGCGCCGTCAATTTTTATCGTAGAGACGCAAAATTTTGCGTCTCTACAACGAATCATTAAATCATCGAAAATGAAACGAGAGAGCGCGATTTTTAATAGGCAGAGCCTTCTTTTGGGCGAGGATGCGATGGAGAGCATCGGAAGTAAGCGTGTGATATTATTTGGCGTGGGCGGCGTCGGGAGTTGGTGCGCGGAGAGTCTTGTGCGCAGTGGAATCCGTCATCTGACTATCGTGGATAGCGACCGTGTGTGCATCACCAATGTAAACCGTCAGTTGCAGGCGACGACCAAGACCGTCGGCCTTGTGAAGGTGGATGTCTTGAGAGACAGATTGTTGGAGATTAATCCCGATGCCGAAATTAATGCCATGCAGGAAATTTATACTGCCGAGAACGACGCTATGTTTCACCTCGACGATTACGATTATATCATTGATGCAATTGACAGCCTCCAACATAAAGCAAATCTGATACTTCGCGCCACCGAATGTAATGGCAAACTATTCTCGGCGATGGGTGCGGCTCTCAAGATGGACCCTACCAAAGTGCAGGTGGCGGAGTTTTGGAAGGTGCAGGGCTGTCCGTTGGCGAGGGCGGTGCGCAATAGGTTCAAGCGTAACCACACGTTCCCCAAAAAGAAGTTCTTGTGCGTCTATTCGCCCGAATTGCTTTGCAACAAGGGCAAGGCTTCTACTTGCGGCACAAGCGCGTGTATGTGTCCAAAAGCAATAATCGCCGCCGGCAACCCAAGCCTTGTCAACCACGAATGGTGTTCGTCAAAAGCGCAAATCAACGGCACTGTGGCGCACATAACGGCGATTTTTGGTTTTACGATTTCGGGATTGGTGATTCAGGATATAGTGTCCTGTTAGAAGAATTTCACAACCTCGTCAAATGGTCTGTGTCCGGGCTGTTTGGGTTCGCCGGAGCGGTAGCCGAGGGCGATGACTGCCATAACGGTCTCTTCGGCGGGGATGTTGAACTCTTTGCGGAGTCCGTCGGAATCGCGCATTCCCATTATCAATGTGTCAAAACCCATTGCGCGTGCCTGCATAATGAGGTAACAGTTGCTCAGACCGTTGTCGTATGCGCCCCAACCTTCGCCGATTTCGTTGAGTGCCTTGCCGTCAAAGAAACCCGATTTGCCTTTCTCGAAGGTGGAGACAATAAGCACGGGGGCGTTGATGATGCGGTCTTTGTTGCCGCCAACGAGGTTTTGTACGGCTTCAAGTTTTTCTTTACCTATCGCCACGTAATACTTTGAGGGTTGGAAGTTTGCCCACGACGGTGCTTCCTGTACGGCGGTGAGAAGTGTGCGCACTTCGGCTTCCGTGATTTTCTTCGAGGCGTCGTAACTGCGGATGCTGCGCCTTGTCTTCAATACTTCGTCGAATGTTGGCGACGATGCCGATGCTGACGGCGTTGCTGCGGGGGATGCCGCCTTGTTGCCGGAGTTGCCGCTGTTGCAGCCCGACAAAATCATAAGTGCCATTGCGGCACAAAAGAGGATTTTTTTGTACATAATGTGTATTTGTTTGTTGTTTTAGGATTTTGATTGTTGTTGTGCTGCAATGGTTTAACGCAATTGGAAAAATTATTTCCCTTCCGCCTCCTCGTACTGCATCGTGGCGTCCTCCCAATATGCCATTTCTTTTTCGAGTTGGATTTTTAATTCCTCGTACTGCTCAAAGAGCGACATATCGGTCTGATTTTCAGGCAGGGAAAGTTTTTGTTGTAGTTCCTCTTGTTGGGCTTCAAGTTCGGCGATGCGGGCTTCCGATTTTTCAACGTTGGATTTCAATTTGCGGAGGATGCGCTCGCGTTCCTTGCGTTGCAGGTAGTCTTCCTTGCTCGACGACATTTGAGGGGCGGCGGTTGTTGTTGACGTTGCCGCCGATGCCGCCGATGTAGAGACGGTGCGCGCACCGTCTCTACCGCTACCGACAACCTTGCCGCTATTATTCCCGCCGTTATTATTTGATTTTTGCAACTCGAACTCCTTCATATTCTGCAATTTGAGTTTTTCGAGGAAGTAGGTGATGTCGCCTTTGTATTGCTTTATCTTTTGGTCGCGGAACTCATAAACCGTGTCGGCGAGTCCGTGGAGGAAGTCGCGGTCGTGGCTCACGAGAATCAACGTGCCGTCGTATTTCAGGAGGGCTTGTTTGAGGATTTCCTTGCTGCGGATGTCGAGGTGGTTGGTGGGCTCGTCGAGGACGAGGAGCGAATAGGGCTCAAAGAGGAGTTTTGCCATCTCCAATCGCGCACGCTCGCCGCCGGAAAGCACTTTTACTTTCTTCTCGATGTCTTCGCCGCCAAAAAGGAATGCGCCGAGAATGTCGCGTACTTTGGTGCGCATATCGCCCGTTGCAATGTCGTCAAGTGTCTGAAAAACAGTCTTGTTCAGGTCGAGAAGTTCGTCCTGATTTTGGGCATAATAACCAATGGAGACGTTGTAGCCGAGTTTCAGTTCGCCGTCGTATGGCAATTGACCTATAATGCAGCGCGAGAAGGTGGTTTTGCCCTCGCCGTTGCGTCCCACGAATGCCACTTTTTCGCCTCGTTCGAGTTGGAAGTCAATGTCTTTCAAGATTACTTTTTCGCCAAATGCCTTGGTAAAATGCGTTGCCTTCACCACAATCTGACCTGAGCGCGGCGCGGGCGGAAATTTGAAGTGGATGCTGCTGTTGTCCTCCAAATCCACCGACAGACGTTCCATCTTGTCCAACATTTTGATGCGGCTCTGCACTTGGTTGGATTTGGTGGGCTTGTAACGGAACTTTTCGATGAAATCCTCGGTGTCCTTGATGATTTTTTGTTGGTTTTCGTAGGCTGCAATCTGCTGCTGACGACGTTCCTTGCGGAGTTCGAGATATTTGGTGTAAGGCGCGTTGTAATCGTAAATCTTGCCAAGAGAAATCTCTATGGTTCTGCGCGTTACGTTGTCGAGGAAGGTGCGGTCGTGGCTGATTAGCACTACGGCTCCGGGATAGTCTTTGAGAAAATCTTCGAGCCATTGGATTGACTCGATGTCGAGGTGGTTGGTAGGCTCGTCGAGGAGAAATACGTTGGGCTTGCGGAGGATTACTTTTGCAAGGATGATGCGCATCTTCCAACCGCCCGAAAATTCGGATGTCTGCCGCGTGAAGTCGGTCTGACGGAATCCAAGGCCTTTCAACACTACTTCGGTCTCTGCTTCGCGTTTGGAGCCGCCAAGGAGTTCGAGTCGTTCCGTGGCTTCGGTCATACGGTGAATTAACGACATATAAGATTCTGACTCATAGTCGGTTCGCGTGGCGATTTGGGCGGAAAGGTTGTTGATTTCCTCTTCGAGCCGTTTGGCGTCCTCAAAACACGTCAAAGCCTCCTCCATCACGGTGCGACCTTCGGGGAGTTCCATTTGTTGTGGCAGATAACCGATTGTAACGCCGTTTGGAATGGTTACAGAGCCTTTGTCAACGGGTTGTATGCCGACAATGGTTTTGAGGAGCGTCGATTTGCCCGCGCCGTTCTTGCCCGTCAGACCGATGCG
>JAEEGL015430870.1_pt1 | contig 10167 bp, 6 predicted proteins | sample 9134231 | NCBI WGS metagenome assembly JAEEGL01 (sample SAMN16246548, study PRJNA631951) | gut metagenome | biome: gut microbiome; feature: rumen; material: fiber-attached | host: Bos | place: Iran: Karaj | collected 2018-10
ATACGAAAAATATACAAAAAAAAAAACTTAAAAACAGAAAGTGAAAAAATCAAAATAATATAAAGGAAAAAAAAAATTAAAATAAAATAATATGAAACAAGAAATACAATTTTAATTCATAGTAACTTGTTTCAAAATATCATCTCTATATTTAACTAATTCTTCCCTAATATCTCTATTAAATCCAACTTCCATCATTTCAACTGCAATACAAACTAAAATTCTTCCTAAATATAAAAGTGCTTTATCAGTAGAATCTTCACCCCAAAAACTCGAAATTAAAATACCATTTGCTTTTTCCATTTTAAAATTTTGTGCCATATTATCAACAATTATAGTTTTTTTAATATCTCTTCCAATTCTAGAAATTTCTTTCATATAATTATTATCAACAATAGTACAACTTTCTCTATATAATCTATGATTAAAATAATATCCTTTATTTTCTTCTATAACATCTAATATTGGATCTGCATATTCTCTTGTTGCAGCTGTAAATATAATTAATTCATAATATTTTTTTACTGAATCTAAAAAGTGATATAAAAATGGTCTAATTCTACTTATTCCTTCATTTTCATTTGAATATACAAATGACATTAATGTTTCATCTAAATCTAATATTAATGTTAATGGCTTTATTGGACGAGATTTTATTATGTAATTTCCTATTGGATAACTTGTTTTTAATGTTGAAAAAAGAACTGAACCTTCTTTATTATTTATTCTTAATATATTTCTCATAAATATTCTGTATATGTTATCTGATGTAAATTCTGTGTAATTGTTAAATATGTTTATTATGTTATAATTTAATATTTGATAATTTGATTTAATGTTTAGAATTAATTGGGTTATACTTGAATATATTTCTTGTATGTTATGTTGTATTTGGGTTACATATAATTCTAAATTTCCTAATTGTGATGTTATTTCTCTTAATTTATCTACCCAAATATTTCCTTTTAAATATTCTGGTTTAATTTTTGATAATATACTTTGACAGACTAATAAAAAATTTCTATTACAATTATTAAGCATTATTATTATTAGATTCATACAATTTTCAAAATATTGAGGTTTATGTGATAAATCATATATTATTAATATTGTTATTAATGTTAATGTATTTGAAGTATTTATTATAAGTTTAATATTTTCATCTAGAAAAAATTGAGTAAGAGAACCTTTTAAACTTGAATTAAAATAATAATTCCACCATTCGAAACAAATATTATACAATAAAGAATAATTTCTTAATAAAATACATTTGCTTATTAAAATAAATTTTTCTTCAATCACAATCAAATCTTCAATATTTACACTTTCTTCGCACTTTTCATTATCATAATCATTATTATAATAATAATTTGAAACAGTATGATTATTATAATTTATATTATTATTACTAATACTGTTATTATTATTATTATTTGTATTATTATTTGAAGATACAAGACTATTATTTATAATATTATTTCCAACTTTACTTTTATTTCTTGTTATTGTTAAACTTGGAGATTTTTTAGGATGAGTTATTCTCTTTTTACCAAAAAAATTATTTACTTTAAAAGGAAATTTTTTACTATCTTTCTCATGAAATAATTTTTGAATTGTTGATACATTTCCTTTTGATTCTCTCAAAGGAGTTGTTGTAGTTGTTGTAGTTGTAGTTTTACTTGTATTTTCAACTTCTTCATTGATATTTTCTTCAACTGTTCCTAAATTTGAAAAGTTTAATTTTGATAAAAGTAGATGCGCTTTTGTGTTTTTTTTTGATTTATTATTTGAGTTATTAAAATTATTATAATTTGAAATATTATTATTATTATTATTTAATTTATTTTCTGGTATTTTTTTAATTAGATTTTTATGATTAATTATATTTTTTAAAGGACTTCTTGTTCTTGAAAAAGGAGAATTTTTTGAAAGTGAATTTGATGTTTGAACTATAATAAAATTATTTTTTAATGGATTAATTTTTTTACTTGGAGTGACATTAATATTATTTCTATTATTATTTAAATTATTTGTATTATTATTATTAGTAATATCATTATTATTATTATTATTTTCATCTAATCTATTTACCTGACATGACATTTTTAAAATTATTTTTTTTATTTTTTAAAATTACTTTTTTAAAAGAGTAATTTTAATAAAATAAAAATTTAATTTTGATAAATGAATTATTATATGTTTTATAATAGAATTTTTTTATAAAATAATTTTTAAGTTTTTTTTTTATTTAAATATTATTAATAATATATTATTTTTTATAAGTATTCAATATTTATAATTTTCTTAAAAAAAGATAATGTACTTAAAATAATATATTTAATAAAATTGATTAGACTCAATATTAATATCTCTGATTAATATTTGATTTTGATGTTTTTGATGTTGATTGTTTTTTCCAAAAATTCTATTAACTTCTGGACTTAAATCACTAAAATCATTTCCTTCTTCTTGATTATTAATATAATTTTTCCTGTTATTTCTTAAAAAATGGTTTTTTGAAATTTGATTTTTTTCTGATTTAACACTTCTTAATTTTTCATTATTATTATTATTATCATTGTTTATAACTTTTTGAAATATTAAGTCATTTATAGTCCTTTTTTTAAAAGTTTTTTCATTATTATTATTTATATTTTTTAAACTCTTATCATTGAATTTATTATTTTCTTCTATTGAATATTTTCTATTTTTTATAAATTTTTTTACCCAATCTTTAAATGGAATATTTTTATTATTATAATTTGATTTAATAAGATTTAATCCTAAAAAATTATTTAATATTCTTTGATATGTATTATTTTTTCCTAGATTAAGTAATGCTATTAATTCTTCATTATTTAAATTTATTTTACTTTTTGATAAATAATTTAATACCATTCTACTAAAAAATTCACTTTTTAATCTATTTTCAATTGATAAAATTAATATTTTTATTTTTTCTTCTTTTGATAATGTTTTTTTTTGATGAATTATTGAAATATATGATGATGAAATTTTTAATTGATTACATTTTTTATTATTTCTTTTTTCATTTTTGAAATTATTATAATTAATATTATTTTGTATTATATTGTTTAATTTATAATTAGATTCAATATTATTAGAAATATCAAATTCTTTATCATTAAAATTACTTTGTTCATCATAATAATTATTATAAGTTTCTTTAATAGTAATATCATCATTATTATTTTTTGATAAATCAATATTAATTTTATTTATTTTATTATTATTATTATCATTGTTATTATTTTCTTCATTATAATACAATTTTTTTCTTGTTAATTCTAAAATATCTAATTTTTTAGGTGTTTCTTCAAATAATAATTCTTCTCTTGGTGTTTCATCTTCTTTAATATTATATTCTCTTTTTTGTTTTATATTAAAATCATCATGATCTTCATTTAAATATTCATTTTTTTCTTCTAAAATAATATTATTTTTATTATTATTTATATCATTTTCATTAATAATTTGATTAAAATTTTTATATTTTATTTTTTTATTTTTTGGTGTATGTGATTTATTTATTATTTTATTTGGTGAATTATAATATTTAACCCAGAATTTTTGGGATTTTATTATTTTGTCTTTTTCGGCAGAATAATTTAAATGATTTGAAAGTAATTGTGAATTAAAATTTTTTTTATCTTTATTTTCTGAATCTGAATTAAAATTTGATATTTCTTGTGAAGTTATTTTCAAATTATCTATTATTGTATCTGGACTATTTATTTCTTTTTTTTTGTTCATTTCACTGTTTATAAAATTTTTATTATTTGGATTAAAAATATTATTTAATTTTCCCTCTTTGTTTTCTTTATTTTTATTTCTATTTAATTCATCTTCATTTAACTTATTCAAATCATTTTTATCATAATTTAATTTTTGTTTTATGATTATATCATCGTCTTTGATATTATTTTTATTTCCATTTATATCTTTAATTTCAGTATTATTATTATTATCTTTTTTATTTATTATTTCATTTTTTTTTGGTTGTTCAATAATATCATTTGAATTTTTTAAATTATTATTACAATTATTTCTTTTAATATTCATTAATTTATCAGATTTATTAATTAGTTCCTGAATATCTTTATTCAATAAATTTATATTATTATTATTCATATATCTATTTTTTGTATGAAGATCTTCAATTTTATTGTTAAAATTATTTTTTTCTTTATTCCTTAAAGATTTATTAAATAAAGAGTCTTCTTTTGTATTATGAATATTATTCTTTTTAAGAGAAATTATTTTATTCTTCATTTTATTGTTTTCACAATTAAAATTATAATTAATTTTATCATTATCGACTTTAGGAGACATTATTTTATTGTTATTATATTCAGAATAGTTAGTTGATTTATTTCTTCTATCATAATTTGGAGTCCCTTTTCTAAATATTTTTTTATCATCATTTTTATTTATCCTATTTAAATTGTTTTTATTATTTTCATCATCAGTATTTCTTTCTAATTTATTACTTTTTAATAATGAATTATATGGTGATATTAATATATTATTTTTTAAAATATCTGAGTTTTCCAATTTCTGTTTATTGTTTAATAAATTTTGAGAACTTTTAATTAATCTATTTGTCATAGGAATAACTTTTAAATAATTTATTTTAGGTTCTTCTTCTAAAAAAAGTTCATTATTTTTTTTTGAATTTTTGGTTGAATCATTATATAAATTATCATTTGATAAATAATTTCTATTTTTTTCATCATCATCATATTTTTGATTAAAATTATTGTAATTAATATCATTATTTTTCAAATTATTTTTAAGTAAATCAATTTCATATAAATTATTATCATTTTCTTTATTTAAAATAATATTATTATTATTTATTTTCCCTTTTGTTTTTAATTGAGAAATAAACTTTCTAAACATCTTTTTTTTAATTAAATTCATTCTTTTTTTATAAAATTTAACTAACTTATTATATAAAAGTAAAAACTTTTTTTTATTAATTTGTTCTAAATAACCTTTATATTTTTCATGATAATCTTCATTTTGAATTTTTTCCATTTTTTTCTTTTCTAAAATACCTTTCCACCAAATAGTAATTTTATCAACAGCATTTTTCATAATTAAATAAATTTCTTTTCTTTCTTTATTTATTCTATCTTCAAGTACTTTTTTACTTTCTTTACTAATTAATCCATGTGTATATTCAACTCTTCTCATCATAACGGCTGTTCTTTCTGCAGTATTAAACTCATTTTTTTCTTTATCAGATGTCATTAATAATCTACTTTTACTTGGAAGAGGAGTTAATTTCAATTTATTTTTTAATTTTAAACATTCTTCTTCTGGATAAACATAATAAAAAGAATTTTTTTTAAATGCATTTTTTATATTTTCTTTATATTTATCAATTTCATTTATATATTTATCTATTGATAATTTTTCATAATATTTATCATATCCTAATTTTAGTCCTACTGAATCTCTATTTTGTTTAAAATAATTATTTAAGAAATTTTGATTTTTTAAATATGCTTTTTCTAAAGATGATGATGATTTTCCTATTTTTTTCCCTGTATATAAATTTTCGTAATCCCTTTTATCCTTTACATAATTTGAAAATAAATTCGAACAAGATGATGATTTAATTGGTAAATTGACTTTTTTATTACTTAATTCTAATTCATTATAATTTGATTTTTTTAATGATGAGTTAGTTGAAGATAATATATTTTGATTTGAATTTGAGAAAAAGTTTTTTATCATTAACCGTATTTTTTTTTTTTATTTAACAAAAATAATAAAAAAAAAAAATAATTTAAATAAATATTTTAAAATGTACCATAAATTCAATAATTATAAAATTGTAAATTTTTCTTACTTTTCTATAATAAATTTTATATTTATATAATTATATATACTAAATACAATTAAATTAATTTGTGAAATTCAATATAAAATTTTTTAATTTATTTCTATCTTTAGAATTTGAAACTTTTATATTACTTAAATAATTATATATATCTTCTTTTTGCTTATCATTTAAAAATGGAATTATTTTTTTAACAACATACTTACCATATTTATTTTTAAGAAAATTCATTATTTTATTCGAATAAAACAATTCATTTATTAAAGAATTGATTTGTTCTTCATTTAATAATCCAATAATTTTTTCAGTAACATTAGATGAATATTTCTGTAATCCCAAATAACAAATATTTTTAATAATAATATTAATTATAGATTGACAATCATTTTTCCAATTTTCTAAAATAAATTGTATAGCATAATTTCCAAAAGGACTTTGTGATATTTCAATACAATTATCAGTAATAATTAAAATAATTTGATTTTTAATAGAACTTAAAATATTAAAAGCAATAAATTTTTTAACAACACAAATTCCATTAACATCTAAAGAGAAATCTCTTAAATTTTCTAAAATAATTTTATTTAATTTATCTCTTCTAATTTCATTAATAGTAGAAATTATTTTTTGTAAAACATGAGTTGCGTTTGAATCATATGCCATTTCAATTTCATTATTTTCAATACAAGATAATATTATTTTTTCTTCTTCTTGACTTGAAATTACATCACATAATCTTTGAAGAACATGTGTTCCTGAATAATGTTTTGCTATTGTAACATAATCATTTTTTATATATGTTAATATTAAAATAATTTGATAATGATTACATAATTTAATTATAAATTGACAAAAATAATTTCCATATAAATCAATCATTAAAAGTGATAAATTTGATTTTAAAAGATTTATAAATATTGTTATACATTCAGGATTTTTTTTTAATAATACTTTTTGTAAATCTTTAGTTCCTTTTTGAGTTCTTAAATATTCTATTAAAGGAGGAAGAGAATTTAAATATTCTATAAATTGATTTATTTCATCTGTTTCATATGAATCTAATCTATTTATTTTTTTTGTTGTTATATTAAATGATGATTTTTTATCAGATTTATCATTATAAAATATATTATTTAATCTTTTTGGTTGTTCTGTTGTTTTTCTTTTTATTGGTATATTAATATAGTTAAAATTTAATAAATTATTTCTTTCTTCAGAATTAATAAATGAATTTTGTTGATTTCTGGGAAAATAATTAAAATAATTATTTTGATAAATTTGGTTGTTTCCTATTATGAAGTTTTGAGAAAATATATTTGGATTATAAGAAATAAATAAATTCATATTATTAATATTTGGAAATGTATTTATTTGATTATTTAACATTTTTTTTTGATATTCAATTTCTTTTTTTGAAGGTTTTACATTATAAGATAATTCCTATATTAATTAATTTGAATATAAAATAAATTATTTACATCTATTATTTCGTCTTCATTATATTCATTTATATCATAATCTTCTTCAGATTCTTCTTCATTTAATAAATTTTTCGGTAATAATTGATTAAGACTTTTATTTGATGAATTTTTATCATAACTCATTTTATTTTAAATAAATACTAATTTTCAAAATAGAAACAAAATCACTTAAAAAATAAAAAAAATAGAAAAAATTAATAAAGTAAAAAAAGTATAAAAAAAAAATAAAAATTTAAAAAAAAAAAATATTTTTATCCTAAACAAAAAAATAAAAAAAATGGGTAAAGAATTTAGAGGAAACCAAAAATCAAATCGTGGTAATTTAAAAAATCGTGGAAAACAAAAACCAAATTGGGACGAGCCTCCAAAATTAGTATGTGAAGTAGGTAAAGTAATGCATCCAGTAGAAAATTACATTTTAGTACATAATGAATTAAAAGATAAAGTTCCAATTTTCGGAAGACCAGTTTATATAAAAGACAAAAAAAAAATTGGAATGATTGATGATATATTAGGACCAATAAATGATTTTATGTTTAGTGTAAATTGTGATAAAGATGTTAAACCAGAATCAATTAAAAATGGAGAAAAAATTTATATGAATGTTGAACATTTTTTACCTTTTAGTAGATTTCTTCCTAAAAAACCAGGAGAAAAAAATAGTGGTCATGGTAAAGGAGGTAATCAAAATCAAAGAGGAAGAGGAAATCAAAGAGGAAGAGGAAGAGGTGGTAATAGAGGAAGTGGAGGATTTAGACCACAAAGAGGGGGATATAGACCTCCTAGAGGAAAACATTAAGTTTTAGATATAAGGTTTAATCATATTTTTTTTTTTTTTTATGGGATGGTTTTTTTTTTTTTTAGATATTTTTGGTTTGTTTATTGGTTTTTTTATATTTTTTTTTATATTTTTGGATTTTTTTTTTTCTTTTAATTTGAGTTAATGTTTATTTTTTAAAATAAAAATAAAATTACAAAAAAATTGAATAATTAATATCTAAAAATTTAAAATTTTAATTTAAATTTAATATCATATTATAATAATAATATTTACCTAAAAAAAATTAAAACATGGAAAATCATAAAAAATGATATTAAAAAAAATAAATAATACATATATCCTTAAAAAAAATTACTCTTCTTTCTTTTCATCACTTTGTGTTCCCATATTATTAATTCCCATATTCATTCCCATTCCATTCATATTATTCATATTATTCATATTATTCATATTATTCAAATTATTCATATTATTCATATTATTCATATTATTCATATTCATTCCTAAAAACATATTATTCATCATATTCGGATCAGGCATATTCATAATATTCATACTAGGCATCATCAAATTAGGATCCATTCCCATCATAAAAGGATTATTCATAATTGGATACATTTGATTATTCATTTGACCATTTTGAGAATATGCTATATTATCACTTTTTGATCTTAATTCTGAATCACCATGTGCAAAAGTACATAATGTTCCATATCTACATGTATTATCTTTTTCCCAATATTTACATTTTACTATTTTGTAATTTTGAGGATTTGGACCTTTTTTTTTCTCTGGTATTCCCATTACTTGATTTATTATTCCATTCTGAGAACGAAGTTCTTCTATTCCATGGGCAAATTGACATTTGTCTCCAAAGGAACATCCTTTTTGACTACTGTAATGTTTACATAACATTGTTTTGTATTTTGCTGGATTGGTTTGAGGTGGTTGTGATTGAGGGTTAAAGGTCATTTTTTTTTTTGGGATTATATATATATTTTTTTTTTTATTTTTTTAATTTTTTTTATTTTTTTTTTATTTTTTTTATATGGAATGTTTTTGAAATTATGATTTAATTATTTAATTTTTTTTTTATATTGGGGTTGGGGATTGGGGTTTGGGGATTTGGCCCATTCCTCAATCCCCAAATCCCCAAATCAAAATAATTCACACCAAATGCAATTTTAATAAATTATATTAAAATAATATTAATATTAAAAATTAACTATAAATTAATATAAAAATAAAAAAAAATAATTAATGTTAAAAAATGATATACTTAATCTACAAACAATTAATAAAATATTTAATGAATATAATATTAAATTAATTCCTCAAATAGATTCATTATATATTTCAGTTCAATCAAATAATTCATTTAATATTTATCAATCAGATTTTAATTTACAATATCTATATTCATTCAAATTATTTATTTTAAAAGATATTCAACAAATTATTCAATTAATTTGTGATTTAATTAATAAAAAAGATATTAAAATCGAAACAAATGATAAATCTTTAAAATTAATTTTAATATCTGAAGTTGAATTACTTTTAAAAAAGAAAAAATATAGTTCAAATGAAGTAATTGAAAAATTAATAAATGAATTTGAAAATATAAAACAAGAAAATAAATATTTAAAAGAATGTTATGAACAATTAAATGAAAAAATGAAATTAATAGAAAAGGAAAATAAGGAATTAAAAGAAGGAAAAAAAGATGATAATAAAACAAATGAAATTGATAAAAATAAAACTAGTGAATTTGAAAGAAGAATTAATATATTAGAAGGATTTCATTTTATTAAAAATAAATATAAAATTCAAATATTAAAATGTAATTTTAAAAATATTAATTCAATTCAATCACATAAAGATTGGATTAATTCAATATCTACTTTTCCTTCAGGAAATATAATTTCTGTTTCTACAGATAAATCAATTATAATTTATGATATTAATTTAAATATTTTACAACAAATTAAAAATGCACATGATGATGCTATTCTTTATGTTGAAGTTAAAGATGA
>JAEEGL010775693.1_pt1 | contig 10166 bp, 7 predicted proteins | sample 9134231 | NCBI WGS metagenome assembly JAEEGL01 (sample SAMN16246548, study PRJNA631951) | gut metagenome | biome: gut microbiome; feature: rumen; material: fiber-attached | host: Bos | place: Iran: Karaj | collected 2018-10
GATATCGTTGCTAGACGTTTAGATTCAGGTATTACATTTACTGAATTCTCTTATATGATTTTACAAGCATTAGACTTCTGGTACCTAAACAAGAAAAAGAACGTTACTATGCAGGTTGCAGGACAAGACCAATGGGGTAATATCACTGCAGGCATCGATTTAGTACGTCGTAAGGAAGGTAAAGAGGTATATGGATTCACTATGCCACTTTTAACTAAGTCTGATGGTACTAAATTTGGTAAGACTAATGGTAAGGCAGTATGGCTAGATGCAAAGAAAACATCACCATATGAAATGTACCAATTCTTTATCAATTCAGAGGATTCAAAGGTTATCGATTACCTTAAGTTCTTAACATTCCTTTCTAAGGAGGAAATTCTTGAATTAGAAAAGAAGAATGCTGAAGCTCCTCATCTAAGAGAGGCACACAAGGCTTTAGCAAGAGAGGTTATTACATTTATTCATGGTAAGGAGGCTTACGATGAAGCAATTAAGATTAGTGAGGCACTATTCAGTGGTAACATTAAGAATTTAACTGCTGATGAAATCGAAATGGGCTTCAATGATTTACCATCTGTAGCTGGTGGAAATTCTTTAGTTGATACACTAATCGAGGCTAGACTTGCTACATCAAAAAGAGAAGCACGTGAGTTCATTAAGAATGGTGCTGTATTAGTAAATGGTGATAAGGTTACTGATACTGAATTTGTATGTACAGCTGATAAGGCTATTGAAAATAGATTTATCGTTATTAGACGTGGTAAGAAATTATACGCATTAGTAAAATTTTAATTTAATTAAAATTGAATTTTAACTTTATTATGTTATAATTACTTTTGTGTAAAGTGAGGGTGATTTTACAATGCTAGATATTAAATTTATTCGTGAAAATCCAGAAATTGTTAAGCAAAATATTAAAAATAAATATCAGGACGAAAAGCTTCCTTTGGTTGATGATGTTATTGCTTTAGATAAGAAAATAAGAGAGCTTAAGCAAGAGGGAGAGACTCTTAGAGCATCTCGTAATGAGCTATCTAAAAAGATTGGTCAATTAATGAGAGAAAAGAAAATTGATGAAGCTAATGAAATTAAAAATACAGTAAATAAGAACAATCAGAGAATTGCTGAAATAGATCCACTTCTTGAGGAATTACAAGCTGATTTAACAAAGAAGATGCTAGTTATTCCTAACATTATTGATAAGAGTGTACCTATCGGCAAGAATGATACAGAGAATGTAGAAAATGAAAAATTTGGTGAGCCAGTAGTTCCAAACTATGAAATACCTTATCATGCCGATATCATTGCTAGATTCAATGGTCTAGATAAGGAAGCTTCAGGTAGAACAAGTGGTAACGGCTTCTATTATTTAGTTGGCGATATCGCAAGATTACATAGTGCTATGCTTTCATATGCTAGAGACTTTATGATTAATAAGGGCTTTACATATTGTATTCCACCATTTATGATTCACTCTGATGTTGTTAATGGTGTTATGAGCTTCTCTGAAATGGAAAATATGATGTATAAAATCGAGGGTGAGGATTTATACCTAATTGGTACATCTGAGCACTCAATGATTGGTAGATTCAAAAACCAAATTATTAAGGAGAATGAATTACCTTTAACATTAACATCATATTCACCTTGCTTCAGAAAGGAAGTAGGTGCTCACGGAATTGAGGAACGTGGTATTTACCGTGTTCACCAATTCGAAAAGCAGGAAATGATCGTTATTTGTAAGCCTGAGGATTCTATGGAGTGGTACAATAAGATGTGGTCATTCACAGTAGAGTTCTTTAGAAGCATGGATGTTCCTGTTAGAACACTTGAATGCTGCTCAGGTGATTTAGCTGATTTAAAGGTTAAGTCATGTGATATCGAGGCTTGGAGCCCAAGACAAAAGAAGTACTTCGAGGTTGGCTCATGCTCAACACTTGGTGATGCTCAAGCAAGAAGATTAGGTATTAGAACAAGAAATGAAGCTGGTACTTATTTAGTTCATACATTAAATAATACAGTACTTGCTACACCTAGAGGCTTAATAGCTGTAATTGAGAATAATTATAAAGAGGATGGCTCTGTAACTATTCCAGTTGCTTTAAGACCATATATGGGTGGTATGGAAGTAATCAAACCAAAGAATTAACAAAAAAAGCTTTAGAGAATCAAATCTAAAGCTTCTTTTATTATCTATATATAAAAAAGGAAAAATGAAATTGTGTCTTATTTAAGACATCTCTATTTTATACAATAAATATTGTATAAATATAAACATTTTATGTGAAAAAATGTTATTAGGAAAGCCAAATAATAATCCCCAAACTACAAAAGGTAGCTTGAGGATTATTTATAGGAAGCTTATCGAAAATTTTTAATAGTGTTTACATTTGGGAGAAAAGATTAATATGAGATAAGCTTCTATATTATGGGATTGGCTCCTTTCTATCTTATCTATTTAAGACACTTATATTTTATATAATAATTATTGTAGAATTATTTAAAAATTATGTGAAATTATATGATTGAATTTTATTGTTAATTATCATTATTAATGATAAACTATTATTAAAGGACGGAATTCGATATGAAAACAATTAATTATGAAAGATGTGAGAACCTAATACATATTACATTGGATAATATGTACGCAAACGATATTCATACTATTGCAATACTAGATAAAAATCTAGCAAATATCATTGAGACAGAGGCACCTCTTACTTTAAACACATTGAAATCTAGATTAAGAGAAGCATTTGATGTAAAGAAGATAAGTGGTAAAGCATTAGATATAATTATGGATAGAGTAAATAAGCTTGGCTTTCAATATTATGAGGATATATTTGATATCGTAATTTGGCCAAGAACTGGTGAATTCGATATTGATTATTTAAGAATCAATTCCGATAGATTAATATATGATATACCTTACCAGGAGCTAGTTAATTTAGCTAGATCCTATAATTTATCTGGTGAGGAATTATATAGAGCAATTCTTAAATATTTTAATTTAGAGGTATTAACTGCTAAGGCATTAGAATATTTAAGCTATATTGAAAAGAAAAGATAACGTAAAAATGCATTATTCATTAATGCTTTTTACTTTGTTTAAGGTGAGTTATGTTAAAGGTTATATTAAATAAAAATGAAGAAATTAATATATTAAATGGATATCCTTGGGTATTTAATAATGAGGTTAATAATTTCTTAGGTAATATAGAAAATGGTAGTGTATGTAGTGTATATACTATTGATAATAGATTCGTTGCTTACGGATTCTTAAATACATCATCAAAGATAATGGTAAGAATATTATCATTAGACGAGAATGAGGTAATAGATAAGGAATTCTTTAGAAAAAGAATTAAGTATGCTTTAGAGCATAGAAGGAATCTTGGTTGGAGTGCAACAAGATTAATATTCTCTGAGGCTGATTTCCTACCTGGGCTTGTTGTAGATAAATATGGTGATTATTTATCTGTTCAATTTATGTCATTAGGTATGGATAAAATAAAGAAGGATATCGTTGATATATTAGTTGAGGAAACTAAATGCAAGGGTATTTATGAAAGATCAGATATGCCAGTAAGAGAAAAGGAAGGATTAGAACAAACAAAAGGCTTCCTATATGGTAAATTTGACCCTAGAGTTGAGGTTGAAGAGGATGGCATAAGATTTATCGTTGATATCGAAAACGGCCAAAAAACAGGCTATTTCTTAGATCAAAAGCTAAATAGAGATATATTAAGGCTATATGCAAAGGATCAGGTGGTATTAGATGCATTCTCAAATGTTGGTGGATTTGCACTTCATGCCTGTAAATATGGTGCTAAGCATGTAGATGCATGTGATATATCACAAAGAGCCTGTGATGAAATAATGATAAATGCTAAGATGAATAATTTTAATCAGCTAGAGGCTAAATGTGTTGATGTATTTGATTATTTACATAGCGAGGGAATTAAGGATAAGTATTCAGTTATTATTCTTGACCCACCAGCATTTTCAAAGAATAAGGAATCATTAAAAAAGGCCTATAGAGGCTATAAGGAAATAAATATGCAGGCTATGAAGATTATTAAATCAGGTGGCTATTTATTAACCTTCTCATGTAGCCAGCATATGACACCAGATTTATTCCTTGAAATGATTAAGGAAGCATCATTAGATGCTAAAAGAAAAATCCAATTCCTAGATTTTAGAATTCAAGCACCTGATCATCCAGCATTATTAAATTCTGATGAGCAGCTATATTTAAAGTGTGTAATATTAAGAGTGCTATAAGGAGGTATCTTAATGAGTAAAAATGAAGAACAAAAGATGACATTAGAGGAATATCAAAAGAAATATTCTAGACCTGAAAATGTTAAAGCAGCAAGAACATTTCTATTTATTTTCGCTGCAGCAATAGGTATAATAGTATTCGTTGCGTTATTCCTAGTAGTAATGAAGCTATTTGATATCCATCAGATTGCAGGATATGCAGGTATTCCTATCGCAGTATTAGTTTATATATTTGTTTATATTGTTCCATTAGTAAAGATTACTAAGACAAAGCCATTTATTACTAATGTAGATGCAAGAAATGCTAAAGAGGCACAAATATATAATAGGGAGCTAAGAAATAAAATAGCTGATAAGATGATTGAGCTTAAGGCTAATACTGAGGGTGTTAGCTGGTATAGTGATGAGCTTATTGGTAAGCTTGCGATTGCAAGACAAATGAAGAACGATAAGGAAACTAAAAACTGCTTAACAGCAATTTATGATAAGGATGTTAGAATAGCCGGAAATAAGATGATTAGAGATCATGCATTTAAGGTTGGTGTTACAACAGCTCTATCTCAATCAGAAAAGATTGATACATTATTTGTTGTTGCATATAATTTGAGCTTAATTAAGGATTTAGTATTCCTATATGGCTATAGACCATCAGATGCTAAGCTTGCTAAAATTTATAGGACTGTAATTGCGGATGCGTTAATTGCCTATGGTGTAGGTAATGCTACAGGCAGTATGGCAACAGCTATGAGTAAATTTGGCGGTGCAGCACTTGAAGGAATTCCATTTTTAGGTAATGCCGTTGGAACAATCATTGATTCTGTCGCTCAGGGTGTTATTAATTCATCACTTACTGTATTAATCGGCTTCCAAACAAAGAGATATCTAAAGAGGGAATATCATTTACAGGATATTTTAGATGATATTGTATTAGATGATGCAAAAGAGAATGAGACAGAGCGTGAAATGGTTGAATCTCTAAAGGAAGAAATCAAGGATAAGGCAAAGAAGAAAAAGCTTGCTACAGCATAAAAAGGAGAGAGGAAAATGGATAAAGAGTTATTCGTAAAGAATAGAAAGAAGCTATTATCTTTAATGGAAAATGATTCAATTTTAATTTCTTTTTCAAGAAGATTAGTTGATGATCCTATTACAAATGATAAATATGATGTAAATAGAAACTATTTTTATTTAACTGGTGTATTTGAATTTAGAAATATTGTTATGCTTATTAAAGGTACTAAGGAGCATGAAATGATGTTCATTATGCCATATAATGAGCTAGAGGCTAAATGGGTGGGAGCCCCATATAGTGCAGATCAAATAAAAGAAATGTCTGGCATTATGGATGTTAGATATGTTGATGACTTTGAACGTATTTTATTTAGCTATCTTGCAAACTTCAGTAAGGTTTATTTAGATATTGAGCCAAAGAAGATGAATAAGGCACTTGGTGAGGATGAGCTATTTGCTCAAAGATTAAAGGAAAGATTCCCTTATGTTAATATATTAAATGGCAGAAAGCTATTCGAAACAGCAAGAACTATTAAGGACCCAATTGAGATAGCTGAAATGGAGAAGGCTATTGAAATAACAAATAAGGGTATATTAAATATACTTGACCATTTAGGTGAAGCATATGAATATCAGCTTGAATCTTATTTTGATCAATCAATAAAATATAATGGAGCAACAGGCTATGCCTTCGCAACTATTGCTGCAAGTGGTAAGAATTCATGCTGCCTACATTATCAGGACAATAACTGTAAGGCTAAAAATGGTGATTTAATATTATTTGATTTAGGCTGTAGCTTAAATCTATATTGTAGTGATATATCAAGAACATTCCCAATAAGCGGTAAATTTACTCCAAGACAAAGAGAAATCTATGATATCGTATTAAAGGGACAAAAGCTTGTATTTGATAATGCTAAGCCAGGTATAACTGTTAGAGATTTAAATAGAATATTAGTAGAGTATTATCAAAAGGAATTAAAGAGAATTGGCTTAATTAAGGATGGTACTAAGGAAGAGGTATTCAAATACTATTATCATAGTGTATCTCATCATATTGGTATCGATTGCCATGATTTATGTGATTATGGTCCATTAAAGCCAGGATGCGTAATTTCTAATGAGCCAGGCTTATATATCGAAGAGGAAAACATCGGAATAAGAATCGAGGATGACGTTTTAATTACTGAGGATGGCGCAAGATGGCTATCACCTCAAATATTAAAGAATCCAGACGAAATAGAAAAATACTTAGAGGAGAGGAAAAAATAATGAACGAAAGTGTTTTAAAGGGCTATGCTAAGGTCATAGTGAGAATTGGTGCGAATGTACAAAAGGGACAAGAGGTTGTAATTACAGCTAATGTTAATGATAATTATTTTGTTAAATACCTTGTTGAGGAGTGCTATGAGGCAAAGGCTAAAAGAGTTAGAGTAGAATGGACAAGCGATGATGTTGTAAAGCTAGCATATAAGTATGAAAAGACTGAGGTTTTAGGTGAGATGCTGGCATATCAGGAGGAGAAGCTAAAGCATGATAGCGAGGCTTTACCTGCAACAATCTATATTGATTCATCAGATCCAGATGTACTTGCTGGTATCGACCAAAAGAAGATTGCAGATGTTAGAGCCATGAAGGGTCCTATCGTAATGAAGTATAGAGAGATAATGGATAATAAGCATCAGTGGTGTATAGCTGGTATTCCTGGTGAGGCTTGGGCTAAGAAGGTATTCCCTAATCTATCAACAGAGCAAGCTATGTCTAAGCTATGGGATGCAATCCTAGAGGTAACAAGAATTAATGGTGACCCAATTAAGAATTGGGAGGAGCATAATGCATTCCTAAGAAATAAGAAGAAGCAATTAAATGATTTACATATTAAGAAGCTTACATATAAATCATCTAATGGTACAGACTTCACAATTGAGCTTCCAGAGGAGGTAATGTTTGGAGCTGGTGATGAATCAACATTATCAGGTGTAGTTTATAATCCAAATATGCCAACAGAGGAATGCTTTACATCACCTAATAAATATTCAGCTAATGGTGTTGTTTATGCAACAAAGCCTTTATCTGTATTTGGTAATGTAGTATCTGACTTTGGATTTAAATTTAAGGATGGTAAGATTTACGAGGTTATTTCTAATAAGCCAGAGGAGAAGAAGGTTTTAGAAAGCCTTATAGCTGTAGATGAGGGTGCGTCACGCTTTGGTGAGGTAGCATTCGTTCCATTTGATTCACCAATCAATAAGACAGGCCTATTATTCTATTCAACATTATATGATGAGAATGCTTGCTGTCACCTTGCAATAGGTAGAGCATTTAATGAATGCATTAGAGATTACCAAAATAAAACTCCTGAGGAATTAAAGGCAGTAGATTTAAATACATCAATTATGCATGTTGACTTCATGATTGGCTCAAGTGACCTATCAATAGTTGCTGAAACATATGATGGAAAGACAGTACAAATCTTCAAGGATGGAGTATACGCAATATAATAAATTAGGGCTAGGAAACTAGCCCTTAAATTTTTTATAAAAACTTCTTGCATTATAATTTTATTTTGATATAATAAATGTGCACGTTGAAAATGCCGCAGTAGTACAACGGTTAGTACCTATGCTTGCCATGCATATGATGACGGTTCGATTCCGTTCTGTGGCTCCAATAAATAATAATATGGTTCTTAAGAACCATTTTTTTATGCCTTAAAATAAGCTTTTGTCTGGAATAGAAGCAAACGCAAAATTTTGCGTCCGAATTTGCGTTTATAACTCGGATGATTTTGTATAATTAATTGTTATTTATCTACAATCATAAAGGGTTGTAGTTTTTTATGCTATTTTAGTTATTTTAAGTTAAATAAAACTAACTTTTATCCATTTTTGTCAAAAAAACTATAACGTTTACGGAAAACTCTTTCACAATTGATATGTAAGCGTTTTATTCGGACAAAAACATGCTTGATAGTGCTTTCATTTTCAATATAAACAATGTTATAATTCTAGATAGGTAAAAGTACGAATATAATATATATTTTGACACTTTATTAAAATGATGTAATTTTACGAGGGGGTTAAAAATGGGTAAAATACAGGAAGGGGCATACAAGAAGATTGTTGAGATTTGTAATACTTACAAAAACGAACCAACACCTCTAATGCCTATATTATCAGCTATTCAAAACGAATTTGGATATATTCCACTTGACGTTCAAGAAATAGTGTCTAGAGAAATTGACATTCCAGTTGCAGAAATCTATGGAGTTGTTACATTCTACAGTTTCTTTAGTTTAAAGCCAAAGGGCAAATACGTAATCGGTGTTTGTCTTGGTACTGCATGCTACGTAAAGGGTTCACAGCAGGTTATTGATAAATTTGCTGAGCTTTTACACATTAAACCAGGCGAGACAACTGCTGATGGTTTATTCACATTATCTGCATTGAGATGCATCGGTGCATGTGCACTTGCTCCAGCTATCTCTATTAATGGAAAGGTATATCCAAAGGTTACAGCTCCAGATGTAGATAAGATTGTTAAAGAATATCAAGCAATGGAGGCTAATGCATAATGGAAAAGATTGTTACAGTTAAAGACCTTGATAACATTATTGCTAGCAGTACAAAGAAGTTTAGCTCTAAGCTAGATGGTAAGAATAAGAAGGTAACTCTTTGTGTTTGTGGTGGTACTGGATGTTTAGCTAATAGTAGCGAAGATATTAAAGGTGAATTAGTAAACTACATAAAGGAGAAGGGATTACAGGATAAAATCGAGGTTAACTTTGTTGGCTGCTTCGGATTCTGTTCACAAGGCCCTTTCGTTAAGGTTTTACCAGACGATACTCTTTATAGAGCTGTAAAGGTTGCAGATGCAAAGAGAATCGTTGATAGTATTGAAACAAAGGAAATACTAGAAGACCTATTATATGTAGATCCTCAATCTCATGAGAAGGTTGTAAAGCAAGAGGATATCAACTTCTATAAGAAGCAGGTTAGAGTTGCTCTACATGGTTGTTCAATTATTGATCCAACAAATCTAGAAGAGTCATTAGGATATGACGGATTTAAGGCTTTAAGAAAGGTCTTAACAGAAATGACTCCTCAACAAGTAATAAATGAAGTATTAGCATCAGGCTTAAGAGGTAGAGGTGGTGCCGGCTTCCCTACAGGAAGAAAATGGCAATTCGCAGCTAACGTAGATGCTGATCAAAAATATATCGTATGTAATGGTGATGAAGGAGATCCAGGTGCTTTCATGGATAGATCTATCCTTGAGGGTAACCCATTCAATGTTATCGAAGGTATGATGATTGCTGGTTATGCCTTTGGTGCAACTGAAGGTTATTTCTATGTAAGAGCTGAATATCCTATCGCTGTTGAAAGATTAGAGAAGGCTATTAAGGTTATGGAAGAGGCTGGCCTATTAGGTGATAACATTTTAGGAACTAAGTTCTCATTTAGAGCTCACCTAAGATTAGGTGCTGGTGCTTTCGTATGTGGTGAGGAAACTGCCTTATTAAATTCTATTGAAGGTAAGCGTGGTATGCCTAGACCAAGACCACCATTCCCTGCTGTAAAGGGTCTATGGGGTAAGCCTACATGTGTTAACAACGTTGAAACTTTAGCAACTGTTCCATATGTTATTAGAGTTGGTGCAGCTAAGTTCAGCGAAATGGGTACACCTACATCTGCAGGTACTAAGGTATTTGCTTTAGGTGGAAAGATTAATAACGTTGGTTTAGTTGAGGTTCCTATGGGAACAACTTTAAGAACATTAGTTTATGATATCGGTGGTGGTATCCCTAATGATAAGAAGTTCAAAGCTATTCAAACTGGTGGTCCATCAGGTGGATGCTTAACTGAAAA
>JAEEGL011163633.1_pt1 | contig 10166 bp, 1 predicted proteins | sample 9134231 | NCBI WGS metagenome assembly JAEEGL01 (sample SAMN16246548, study PRJNA631951) | gut metagenome | biome: gut microbiome; feature: rumen; material: fiber-attached | host: Bos | place: Iran: Karaj | collected 2018-10
GTACGCATACGGTGCGACGCCGACGCACGCTGATCCGACGAAGGAAGCAACGGCGCAGTACACCTACACATTCACCGGCTGGAGCCCGGCGATTGAGGAAGTCACGGGCGATGCGACGTACACGGCGCAGTTCAGCAGCACCGTGAACCAGTACACGGTGACGGTCCATCACTACCTGAAGGGCACGACCACAAAGGTCGCGGAGGACGTGACGGAAACCGTCGACTATGATACTACCTATACGGCAAATACTGTCATAACCTATTTGGAAAAGGATCTGACCGTTAATAATTACGATCCTTCCCAGTCCGTTACGGTCCAAGGCGAAGGTGTAGTGATCACTATTTATTACACCCTTCCGGTGACGATTACTGCCAATAACGCAACAAAGACTTACGGCGAGACCGATCCTGCTCTGACGGCGACGGTGGAAGGCCTTGTGGGCAGCGACACGCTGAACTACACGCTGACCCGTGTGACTGGCGAAAATGTTGGCACCTACGCGATCACGCCTGCTGGTGCAGCGGAGCAGGGCTACTATACTGTGACATACGTGTCCGGCACGTTGACCATCAACCCCATCGACGTGATGGTGACGATCGTTGGTGCAAACAATACAGCGAATTACGACGGCGAAGAGCATACCGTGAACGGCTACACGGCGACGGCGAGTAGCGACCTGTACGATGTGGACAACGACTTCACCTTCACTGGCACGGCGGAGGCGACGCGCACCGACGCGGGCAAGACGAACATGGGTCTGGCGGCGAACCAGTTCGCCAACACCAACGCCAACTTCAACGTGACGTTCGAAGTCACCGACGGTTACCAGGAGATCACCCGAAAGACTGCGAAGATCACGATCAATGACATCGGCAAGAACTACGGCGAGACCGATCCTGCTCTGACGGCGACGGTGGAAGGCCTTGTGGGCAGCGACACGCTGAACTACACGCTGACCCGTGCGGAAGGCGAAAATATTGGCACGTACACAATCACAGCGACACTGGGGGAGAACCCGAACTATGATGTGACAGTGGAAGCCGGCGTGCTCACCATTTCTGCCAAAGCATTGACCGTTGTAGTGGATCCGGACCAAGGCAAGACCTACGGCGAGACCGATCCTGAGCTGACGGCGACGGTGGAAGGCCTTGTGGGTAGCGACACGCTGAACTACACGCTGGCGCGTGCGGCCGGCGAAGACATTGGCGAATACGCGATCACGATCACCTTGGGCAGCAACCCGAACTATGACGTGATGCCGACGAACGGTACATTCACCATATCCGCAAAAGAACTGAAAGTGACGGCGAAAGCCAAGACGAAGACTTACGGCAACGATGATCCTGCCCTGACCTACACGGCGGAAGGCCTTGTAGGCAGCGATACGCTGTCTGGTGCCTTGGCCCGTGTGGAAGGTGAGAATGTTGGCGCCTACGCGATCCAGCAGGGTACGCTGAGCGCGGGCAACAACTATACGATCAATTACACTGGTGCGAACCTGACGATCACGCCGAAGCCCATCACGATCAAGGCGGATGACAAGACGAAGGTCTACGACAAGGACACCGCCACCGATCCTGAGCTGACGGCGACGGTGGAAGGCCTTGTAGGCAGCGACACGCTGAACTACAGCCTGAGCCGTACGGAAGGCCAGACTGTCGGCACCTACGAGATCACGGTCGCCTTGGGCAGCAACCCGAACTATGATGTGACGGCGACCAACGGTACGTTCTCGATCACGCAGAAGGAGGTCGGGCTGAACTGGACGAATACCAGCTTCACCTATGACGCCCAGAGCCATGTTCCCACTGCTGAGATTACCGGTTTGGTAAGCGGCGACGTGGTGGAAGTGAACGTGACAGGTGAAGAGACCATTGTTGGCACTCACACAGCGACGGCAGCGCTGACCGGTGCGGATGCGAACAACTACAAGTTGCCGGAGAATGTCTCGCAGGAGTTCACCATCAACGCGGCGACCCTTGCCAATGGTTACTATTTGATCGGCACAATGAACAACTGGGAGAGGAATCGCTTGTATTCTGCTCATATGTTCGAGCTGAATCCCGACAATCAGAACGGGACAGAGTACATTCTGACATATGATCTGCACGCGGGCGACGAATTCAAAGTCGTTTATGTGGAGAATGATGCGATCGCCACATGGTTCCCCGGTAGTGGAAATCCGAACCAGGGAGATGATAATACAAAGAATTATGTCATCCCTGACGATGATCCAAATTATATTGGGATCCGGACCATCTTTTTCCGCCCGAATTATGATGGTGGTAATTATGGTAGCGGGTGGCATTGTCATTGCATCTACATCTATCCCGGCAAGGCCCTGATCCATCCAACCGTTTCCATCACCGGCTGGACCTACGGCGACGCGCCCAACGCGCCTGTCCTTGCCGGCAACTATGGCAACGGCACGGAGACGATCCGGTACAAGCTCCGGGATGCTGACGACAACACCTACACGATCGCGGTCCCCACGGCGGCAGGCAGCTATACCGTGTGGTACCACATTGACGAAACCGAAATCACGGGCTATGGCGACGCCTATGCGAACTTCACCATCGCGCCCAAGGCGGTCACGGTCAGTGGCATCACGGCTGACGATAAGATCTACGATGGCACGGACAGCGCAACGCTGAATTGCGCCGTCGCGACCGTCACCGGCAAGATCGAAGGCGATGCTCTGACGGTCACCGCTTCCGGCGCATTTGTGGACGCCAAAGCAGGCGATAACAAGGCCGTCAACATCAGCGATCTCACCCTCGGCGGCGCCGCAGCGGGCAACTACGTCTTGGCGGAGAATGATCAGCAGACCACGGCTGTGGCCAGCATAACCAAAGCTTCCCTCACGGTGACGGCGAAAAACAAATCCATCATCTATGGCAACGCCCCGGCCAACGACGGCGTGACCTATAGCGGCTTTGTCAGCGGCGAGAGCGAATCCGTCCTTGGTGGCCAGCTGGCCTATTCCTACAGCTATAACCAGTTCGGCAATGTAGGCGTATACGCAATCACCCCCGGCGGGTTGACCAGCAACAATTATTCGATCACCTTTACGGATGGCACGCTGACGGTCGACCAGAAGGAGATCGGACTGACTTGGGGAGAAAACTCCTTTGTCTATGACGGATCAGAAAGGTGCCCGCAAGCAAGCATAACCGGCGGCAGCGTGGTAAACGGTGACGATTGCTCGGTTACGGTTGATGAAACCTGTTTCGAAATCGTTCCGGGTTCCTCCTATACGGCTACAGCGACGTTGACCGGTGCAAAGGCGGGCAACTACAAACTGCCTGAGAATTCTTCCTGCCCCTTCACGATCGCCAAAGCTCCTCTCACGATCGAGGTCGATGATGCAGCTGAGGTCGTCTATAATGGGACCGAGCAGATCGGCAGCCTTGCCTGCTCCATCACGGGCGGGAACGGAGGAACCATGACCGACCCAGACGAAGACGGTCAGTACACATACACCGAATTAGTCGGATCCCATCGTATCACCGTAAAATACCGTCCGGCCACCGGTACGAACGCGAATTCTGTTCCCTATGAGGGCGCGTTTGTTGATGTTGCAATCGTGCGTATCGAAGGCTCTAGCGAGACGAATGCTGCGGATTGCTTCGAAGTCACGCTGACGCCCGGTAAGTTGACGATCACGCCGAAACAGGTGGATAACCCGACCATCGTGCTTGAGCCCAGCGAGTACTTCTATCACGCGGGTGATGGTACTATTTACGAGCCCGAGGTCACGGTGAAGGATGGCGATACCGTCATCCCGGATACGGAGTACACGATCACTTACAGCAACAACACCGGCGTCGGGACGGCGACGGTGACCATCACGGACAAAGACGGCGGCAACTACACCGTCAGCGGCTCTGCGACCTTCCTGATCAAGGAAGTGACCTACACCGGACCGGTTTGGACTTGGGAGGATTTGAACTCTGCGGAAGCGACATTCACCGGCTCCGACAATGTGACCCATGTTCTGGTTGCCACGATCTCGGATAAAGTCACTACGGAACCCACCTGCTCCGTAGCTGGCGTGCGCACCTACACCGCGATGGTCACGTTCAACGGGCAGACCTACACGGATACCAAGACCGAACCGATCCCGACTATCCCCCATACGCCCGCAGCGGCGGTGGAGGAGAACCGCGTTGAAGCGACGTGCACCGAAGCAGGGCATTATGACTCTGTGGTGTACTGCTCGGTCTGCGGTGCTGAGATCAGCCGCGAGACGGTCACGATCGCTGCGACGGGCCACTCCTGGGCGGAGATCACGTACACCTGGGCTGCGGATAACAGCAGTGTGACGGCGCTGAAGGCGTGCAACAACAACCATGAGCACGACATCACCGAGACGGTCAATACGAGCTATGCTGTCGTGACGGCGGCCGGCTGCGAGACTGCTGGCACGGGCCGGTACACGGCGACGTTCACCAATGCTGAGTTCACGACGCAGACGAAGGACGTGGAGCTTACTGCTACGGGCCATGCCTGGCCTGAGCCGAATGCAGATACCGGAATCGAATGGTCTTGGGCTTCTGACTACAGTACGGCTACGCTGACCCTCACCTGCACGCGCGACAACAGCCACACGCATACGGAGACGGTGACGGTCACCGGCGCGGCGGGCGAAGGCAACGACCTTGGCTACACGGTCTATACCGCCACGGTGAGCTTCGACAACAAGACTTATACCGACACCACGCGGACGCCGATCACCTACACCATCACCTACAACTTGGATAATGGTGCATTGGCAGAGGGCGCGACCAACCCCACGAGCTACACTGTGGAGAGCGATGAAATCACCCTGAACAACCCGACCAAAGCGCATTATACGTTCACTGGCTGGACCGGCACGGACCTCAGCGAGGCAACGATGAACGTCACCATCCCGGCGGGCAGCACCGGCGATCGCACCTACATTGCCAACTGGACGGCCCTGACGGAGTATTATCTGGTCGGCAGTGTGAACAATTGGAGCGTGATACCGAATGATAATTACTTGTTCGTCAGAAACACTGATGCGCAAGGTGAAGAGTACACTCTAAACATAACCCTTCAAGAAGGAGACGAGTTCAAGGTTCGCGTATCAATCGGTGGTGGCGAACTGACCAACTGGTATCCGGATGGAGTTGGCAATTACGTTGTCGCTGCTAATCAGGCTGGAAACACGACGGTTTACTTCCGCCCGAACGGAGACGGTGGTAGCGATTGGTACTATGAGTCTTATCGTTGCATCTATGTTCCCACACAGGCGAAGATGAACACCTTCACCCACAGTGACAACTTTGCCAATGTGGACAGCTATCTGTACCGCGTGGGCAACGGGAACACCGTGAAGTTGGGCGCTTTGCTCAAGGTGGATGGTGAAGGCACACCCGATGTGAACAACTTGCATGTCAAAGTTACCGGCATTGAAGAGGACTCCAGCACATACGTGCGCGGCATCCAGACGGAGACTTCCCATGTTAATTGCACGATAACAGCGAACAATACCGATTGGACGCAGACCACACTGAAGTTTACCGGCGAGGGCCCGGTCAGTGTGGAGATCTGGGAAGGTGAAGGTGAGCACTACAAACTGAACCTGGAAGTCGTAACTGCGAAGAATGTTACGACAGGGAGTGAGCTGAAGAGCTCAACGAATTATGTTCTGTTGAATGATATCGCTATCACAGGCAGCACGCATCCAGCGTCAGGTCAAAACTGTCCTTTCATCCTCTCGGGGAAATTACATGGGAATGGTTTCAATTTGACGCTTGATAGTAGTATCAGCACTACAGCTCAATTTGTCATTAATGTTAACGGTGGTTCAATCGATAATACCAATGTAATCGGGCCTACGTTTACACAATACGTGGCTACTTACAATAACCAGTATTATGCAGCCGCAATTGGCATTAATAATGGTGCGAAGGTCTCCAACAGCCATATTTATGGCTGCTCTTCTGCTGTTATTGCTACAGGCGATGCATCCATCACCAACTCAACGATTGCAGGAGGAATCTTTGCCAATATTGTCATCAAAGGCGGCAACCTTGAACTGACCGATGTCACGACCGTCAATGACAAAGCATTAGGCATTATATTCCATAGTGAGGCTTCTGGTATTTCACATATTACGATCAATGGCTCCTTGGAGCAGCGAAATTTCGTGTCTGAAAACACCAGTTTTTCTGATACAGCTGCAAACATGCTTAGACAAGAAATGTTTACGAGCGCCTATTCGCAGTACCAGTTCACAAAGAATAATACGAAATATGTGAATACGGGAATCGTTTCGCTGAAAGACGGCATCAGTATGTCTAACATTACGGACAATCGCACGGACAAAATGAATTATGCTGGTAGTGAAGCATCAATAAGTGTTCCGTTGATGGGTTCGTACAACGGTTACATATATTCGATGACGAATACTGATCCCACAGCAGTCAATAATCCGAATGGCGATCCAGGGTTTACCCCAGATAGTCAAAGACCCTATGAGCCAGTATTTACATGGGATCTTGGCAGTCAGGCGGTAGGTACGAAAGAGGATGATATTCATTGTGTGAAATACAATGGGGCAATTGACATTCAGTTCCTGAAAGGGAACAACTATGAGTTGGATGTATCTGCCCTGGTTACAATCAAGAAGTACGGTGTCGGCATTTTAACTCCTGTTGTAACTTGTAAGAACCAGTATAATATCAATCAATCCATAGTGAATGGAACTGTAACGTTTACGGAAGCGGGTTCTTATACGCTCTTTTATACGTATACGGACAACAGTATTTATGGTGCAGACGGCCAGATCATTTCGGGCGCTTCTGTAACTTATGTAAAAACGATTGATGTTACAGCATATGCAAAGAAGAACCTGCCGAATGCGACGATCACAGCGGATAATACTAACTTGAAAAACTATTTCTACAAGTCAGGTGATTATTATCCCTATACGCCTGCGCTTCAGGGAATCACGATTATTGATCATAATAGCGCAACCGGGGTAGAATATTATGTGTTGAATGCTAACACTAATCAGCAGGCATTCCTTGACAGAATCAGAGCTATTTCTTGGGAGGTAAACAGCAGTACATCTAGAGTTGAGTGTACGATTACATTGACAAATGGTACGACCCTGGTAATTATTCATGATCAGGTGTATAAGCAGTCAACGCAAGGCGCTTCGCCAGTATATGCGAAACTGAACAATATATTCTATATTGGCAGCGATCAAGCATATTCCAGCTCGAATGTCAATAGCGGAGCGACGACAGGCGGAAACCAGACAATCAGGTCGTACACATATACTGGAGAGAATGGTGTAGCAGTAACATATAGTACTGCAAGAACCTTTACTGCAAAGAGGGATAAGAACAATAACATTAACGAGTTTGAAACATACAAACTCGATGCTAAACCAAGTAAAATAACTACGTTTGCTAAATCGCTGGTTTACGTTCTCCAGGGTGGAGAAATGCCGGAAGGTGTTGAGTACTATGCAACGGGCAATTCGACAGTTTTGCCTTTGCCAACAAAGGAAGGATTTTCCTTCAAGCACTGGAACACAAAAGCAGACGGATCCGGTACGGGTTATACTGCGGGGACGACTTATACGATCTCCAGCAGTGTAACGCTATACGCCATTTGGTTCGTTCCTGCTTGTGTGTACTTTGATGCAAACGGTGGTACTTGCAGCACAGAATCTCTTCTGAACAGCACCGGAAACGGAGTCACTTTGCCCACCCCCACGAATGGCAGCATGACCTTTGAAGGCTGGTTCGACGCAGCGACTGGTGGAAACAGAATCGGTGATGCTGGCGACAATTACAATCCGACGGCAGATATAACGCTGTATGCGCATTGGTCGAACAAATTGAAGGTGACCTTCGATGCAGACGGCGGCTCGGCATCGCCTGATTCCGCATTCTGCGATCCGGGCGGATCGGTCTCATTACCTACGCCCAGCAGAGAAGGCTACAACTTCATGGGTTGGTATACGGCGAAGAATGGCGGCGGAACACATGCCGGAAATGGCGGAGGAAGCTATGCTCCGCAATCGCATATCACTCTGTATGCGTATTGGCAGATCAAGACGTTTACTGTCACAATACAGGCAGGCAGCAACGGCACAGTAAATGCGACGTCGATACCCAACGTTCCGTACGGTGCAACCGTTACGACAAGCAGCAATAAACTCACAATCAATGGAACAACAGTGACTGCTACGGCAAATTCCGGTTATGATTTCGGAAGTTGGAGCAATGCGCCGAGCACGATTACAAGCAATGTTACTATAACTGCAACTTTCAAAAAGCAGTGTATACCCACTGGGACTATGGTCACTTTGGCCAACGGCACACAGAAACCTGTGGAAGAGATAACCACGTCCGATCGGATCCTGGTCTTCAATCATGAGACCGGCACATACGATATGGCGGGAATCATCTTCTTCGAAGCGGACGGTGTGAAGGAGTATCGGATCGTCAACCTGGCTTTCTCCGATGGCAGCATAACCAGACTGATTTCTGAGCATGGCTACTTCGACCTTGACCTGATGAAGTACGTGTACATCACGGAGGACAACTACAGCTCCTTCATCGGACACCGGTTCTATAAGGCGGCCTTTGACGGGATGAACTACACACCTTCGGTCGTGACCATGACGGACGCCTACGTGACGGAGGAAGTCACGGGATGCTTCTCCTTCCCCACGGAGTACCACCTGAACTTCTTCGCCGACGGGTTCCTGTCCATGCCGGGCGGCATCCAGGGCATGTTCAACTTCTTCGACTATGACGCGACGCTGAAGTACGACGAAGCGAAGAAGGCGCAGGACATCGAAACCTACGGCCTGTTGGATTACAGCTTCTTTGCGGACTATATGACCTACGAGGAGTATTGTATGTATCCGGCCCAGTACATCGCGGTGTCCCTGGGCAAGGGTCTGATGACGATGGAATGGCTGCAGTACCTGATCGAACGGTACGTGGCCGACAAGCGGTGAGAACAACAAAACGAAACGGAGAAACACATGAAACGTAAGCTTATGTTGATACTGCTGGTGGCCCTGCTGGCGGTGGGGCTGGTGGGGGTCAGTGCCCCCGCCGCCCGGGCGGACGACACGGTGTATACCGAGGGCACCCTCTATTATACCATCGCCAATGGGTCCATCACCATCACGGGCTGCTTTGGCCGGGATGCGGAGGTCCATGTGCCCGCCATGATCGCGGGCATCCCCGTGAACACCATCGCGTCCGGGGCCTTTGCGAACAATGAGTACGTGAAGACGGTCTATCTCCCCGACACCATCTCCAAGGTGGGGCCGGGGGCCTTCGGGGAAGGGGTGCGGGTGATCTATAACGCCAACACCGACCATCCCCAGGACACGCCCACGGACCTGATCCTGGGCCTGCTGACGCCCGCCGCCACGGACGACCCGAACGCCACCGAGCCGCCCGCCGAGCCTACGGAGCCGCCGGCGGAGCCTACGGAGCCCCCCGCTGCGCCCACGGCCACGCCGGCCACCGGCAGCGGCACGGCGGAGTTCCCCGGCGGCACGACCGGCAGCGGTACGGGGAATAGCCCCACCGCTTCCCCCAAGCCCACGGCCAAGACCACCGCCAAGACCACCGCCAAGACCACGCCGAAGACTACGGAGGCGCCCACCGAGGAGCCCCTGCCCAGCATCGACGTGGGGCCCATCGGCGAGGTGAGCGAGGACGGTACCGTCATCGCGGAGGTGGAGGTGAACTTCGGCGACGAGGATCCCACCCCCGTACCCACGGAGGCCCCTGTGACCGAGGCGCCCAAGGCCACCGACGCGCCTAAGGTGGCGGAGGCGAAGACCACCGATGCGCCGGCGAAGACGGAGCCCACCGCGACGCCTGAGCCCGCGCCCGCCGAGGAGGGCAAGGGCAGCGGCTGGATCTGGGGCGTCGGCGGCGCTGCCGTGGTGATCGCCGGAGCGGCCGTGCTGCTCAAGAAGCGCAGGAAAGCATAGGGATAGACGGCTTGCTGTACCTTTTTCTCTTCGGTGAAGAGAAAAGGTATCCAAAAGAGAAGCTTAAGAAGGATATGGGTTTTCGCCTGATAGCCCATATCTTTTTTTCTTTCCTTTTTCTGCAATGAGTGGTATACTGAACAAAACAAGCTTTGGA